>Ga0334898_1002546_pt1 | contig 16462 bp, 10 predicted proteins | sample GraSluR3_MG_10_FD_207228 | JGI IMG/M metagenome (GOLD analysis project Ga0334898, IMG submission 207228) | Sludge microbial communities from methane-producing bioreactor in Wageningen University, Netherlands - Granular Sludge_3_08-R3 | ecosystem: Engineered > Bioreactor > Anaerobic >... | reverse complement strand
TAATCTATTTTAAGTTTTGGTATTAATTCTTCTCTCCAGTTACTATTTACTGTTCCACCTAAAAATACTTTCATTAAAAATCACCTAAGTTAGTTTATATTATGTTTTTTCATTCATTTCAAATTTTTTCAATATATTTAAAAATATTATTTTAAATATTTACATCATATCAAATATCCACTTACTATCATAACCCACTAAAGTATAATTACTGGTACACCATTGACTACGTACACCATTACCTTTTAATACACTTGCAGGATCACGATAACACCAATCACCACCTGTATGTTTTGAATGTTTAGCTCTTAATCTTACATGGCCATTGCTAGGATTTTTACTACAGTATACATGTATTATTTGTACTGTATATCCTAATTCTCGGAGTAATTTATAGAATAAGATTGTACTATCTGTACAATTAACCCCCTGACGATTTTTAATACGATTAATAGTAGTTTTAGTATTATATCGACTATTAAAATATAAAAGGTATCCTTTTCCACTTATTTTTGCTAATGCTCCATCCATAGTATTGTCAAAATTTCCGAAAGCATTTTTAAATAGTTTAGTAATCTCACCACCACTTGGTGTTTGGTTTTTTAGATATACAATAACAGGACTTTTACCATATAATACTTCCCAAGCACTAACACGATTAGCCATATCAATATAATCTTCTTTATAATACTTTGTACCATCAGTTCCAGTAACATAATTAGGTAAGAAATCTAAATTTTTATTATCAAATATTGCACATTCTGTATATTCAGTTATAAGGCCATCATCAACAAATTCATTTTTATTATATCTTTCTAATGCTACTTTTTCTATTGTACCTAAATCTGCTGCACGACCGAAATAATCATATACTTGTCTACGATTAAATTTTTTTTTATTTAAACGCAACCATCCTGCTATGCGGTTCATTAATATACCATATTCTTTGTATTTTATTGACTCTGTCATATAATCATTCTCCTTTAATTTTCATTTTCTTTTCATAATCTTTTAATAAACTGCATCTAACAACAGTATCTTTAAAATCACAACCAATTTTAGTGTATGGGTTGTAATATACACATTTTTTACAAGATTCATCAATCATAGTGATAAAATCCTCCCTTTTAAAATTTTAAAAAATATAATTTAATAGTTATTATCCAAAAAAAAGTAAATTGCTAAAATAATAAAAAAGTAATAAATAAATTTTAATCCACATTTAAATTAATAATACTACTAGCACTACCATGCTCAATATCCCCACCATAATCTAATTGCAACTTATATTCTGCACTACGAAGATTAATTTGAAGATTAAAAGCACCATCAGCATCAGTAATACGAGTATATGTTTTCTTATAACCTGGAATTTTTGTTTGAACATTTTGTTCTTTCAAATCACCTTCAACCAATTGACCTTCTGGTGCATCTTTGCAAACAAACATTCCTGGTTTGTTCCGTGTTGTTCTAAAATTACGATCAAAACCAGCATAATTTGCATCTTGCCATTCACCATTCCTAAATATTTGAACTGTACGATGCTGTGGAACAAAAGTACGATAAGCAATAATTCTAGTTTTATGCCCAGCAGCATTTAATCTTTTATACAAATACCCACTCATACCAAAACAATCAGCTACACCTCGACGATTGACACATTCATATGCCCCATCCACATCTTGGCATGATTGACTGCACGATGGAGTCACATATCTTATTCGTCTTCCAGCATCTGCCATTATACTATCAGCACTTTCAAGAGTAACAGTTTGTTTCTCTGTTTTTGTAGTAGTCTGACTTGCACTAGTTTTTGTTAAACTACATCTGCTTGGTCGCATTTTATCTCGACCACAGACACCGCAAAAATCAGCTCCACATTTACTGCAAGTTAATTCTCCTTCAGGAACACCTTTAGGATTAATTCTTAGAGTAGCTCCACAAAAACAACATTTGTTTTCAAAAGTAGTAGTGTGATTTGTATATGATCCACAATTATAACTGCATGATGGTTTCATTGTAACAGTTATAGTATTACTACTTCCAGTTGTTTCAGTAGTAGTTACTTCATTCGTTACAGTAACAGTAGTATCTGTAACCGTTTCATCATCTTTAATAACAGTAATACTAACCAAAGCATCACTTACTGGTTCTTGGTGATATATTCCATTTTTATCAATCCTTAATCTTTTAAGGTGAGCTACAAAATGTCTTCCTTCACCTTCATAAACTGATGCATCAGCACATTCAAACCAAGTATCACTTTGCAATATCTTTTTACCTACATCAAGATTATTTATAGTAATCTTATTTTTCCCAGGATCATGAGGATTTTTTACAGTTTTAACAATTTTGCCTTGTAATAATTTATGGTATCCTGGTACTTTCATATAGATACGATCATACAAATGATAAGTATATTCATCATTTCCGAGTATTGCATTCAAGTCATGAGCTTCAATATCCATTTCTACAATAGGATACCTATTTGCAATAAGTTCTTCTGCTAATTTTTCATAAATAGCATAATTATCAGTTTCACTCATTTTCAAACTACCAAGTTTTGGATAAATATCATATTGTGAACTATTCATAATTACATCAGGCTGAAGATCACCATTATAATTTTTATCTAAATCAGCTTTTGGTAAAATTTTATTATATTCTGTTTCAGTACTAACATCATCATAAATAAATAATTGTCCACTATTTTTATAAAATGGTGCTCTCCATTTTCCAAGATATCTTATTTGTTCTGTTTTTTCTTCACCTTCACCTTCAGTATATTTTTCAGGTAAACGATCAATTTCTTGACCTTTTTCTACTGCAAAATTTAACCAATTTGATATTACTTGTCTTAATTCTTCATTTTTAGTAACACTTTCATGAGTTACTGTTCCTTTTACAGCTGAATCACGACCACTAACACTAAATATTGGTGAAACGCCTTTAATTGTATCTGATTCATCTACAATATACTCCATGTTATCAGTATTGTACCCTACATCAAGTATTGATTTATGAGTTACACCAATATGATTAGGAGTTAAAAAATCAAGATGTCTTACAATATAATTAGAACCATCAGCTCTTACACCTTTCTTGTACCAAGTAATAAATTTATTTCCAGTTTCTTCTTCAAGATAATTCATTAATTCAATCAAAGTCATAGATCCACAAGGATGAATCTTGTTTAAATCAAGGCTTGTTGGATAATCTACTTTTCCAATATTGTAATATTTACCAAACCATTCAGTTAACCTAGTTTTTCTTACATTGTCTTGTTGATCTATACTATTAAGATCTTCAGGTACAACTTGAATAGGTTGAGGTTCAACAAAAACAACAGGAGGAACATTATTTAATTCAACTAATATTTCTTCAGCTGATAATTCAATAATGTTTTCTTCCCAATAATCAAGTTCATATTCAGTATTAATTACATACAAGCATTCTTCTGTAACTTCAGAATTAGGAATCCATATCTTATTACCAATTCGGAACCATTCACGATACTCTTGATTATTATCAGTGATAGGATGAGTTATTTTGATTTTTCTCATCTTTTTATCTTCTCGTGTTTCTTCAATTTCAGTTAATTCACTATTTAAATAAGTAATAGGATATTCATCAGGACTGAGAATTAATATTGTAAAACTACTCAAATTAAATCACCATCTTTCTTTGAATTCAACACTTTGAACTATAGCACTAGTTCCAGAATCAATATTATATTCTTTTCCTGGATTGAATACAATCCAATCACTATCATAATCCACTTTATGAGTAATATCTGAATTAACATATTCAACATTATTTTCTTTATGTATTTTTGTTACTTTTCTAGTTTCAGAATTAATAACTAATAAATCACCATAAACAAGACTATCATCTTTTAATATGAAACTTTGACCACTATTAGATTCCATAATATTAATTTCAGTTGATTGACTTAATACTTGAATTTTTGGTAAAGCTTTAGCTATACCACCATTAATTCCAATATTATTAGTAATAGTTGATTCTTTTTTCTCCATTGTACCATCAGGCACTAATAATTTTGCCTCAACAGTATATGTACCAGCTTCTTCTTCCTCCTCTAAACCATCTTCCATCACATATTTAAATTTGTAGTCTGGAATATGACTAAATTCAATCTCATTTGGTATAGGACGATTATAAACATCTCTTTCATTCATCATCCATCTAGCTATCCGATGGAATAGTAATGTGTTTGCTTCAAAATCACAACCATCTACAATAAATTCCATTTCAATTTCTTTTGGCTCAATATTCTGACGATAAGGAATATGTTTATCATTACCTTCAACATTAAACACTTCCACATTCATATCAGACCCACCAATCAGAGTCAATTTACTTAAAAATGCTTTATAATAAATATTTGATTCGCCATTTATCAAAAATTCACACCATTCATCAGCATCAAGAATACTATAATTTAATTCCCACCTAATATTTTTAATATCTATATTCATGTTCTGTTGGAAATTATTAATTATTGTGAATTCTATTTCTGTTCGGCTAAAATTAGAATAATCACTATATTTTAATCCAAATAAATCAAATGAATCACCGATTTCAGCAGTACCTACACCAGCAGCCAAACTAATACTTCTCACACCTCGTTTATTATGTGCAGTTATTACTTTTGCCAAAATCGAACATGGCTCTTTTGCATCATAATCAAATAAAATCTTAATACCTTGAATTGCAAACCCATCAATATTATCAACACCACCCATATTAATTCCATAATGACGAAAATTCGCACTATTTGTTAAAGATGGAAGATTTGTACTCCCATAATTTTCCACACCTATAAGATTTTTCAAAGGTGTAGGAAAAACACCCATTTTCCCTTCTGGTAAATATGGGTAATTCTCAATAAACATTATTTGAGGAGTGCTGAAATGTATATTAAGATTTTCTGGATTCAAATCGAGGTATTCACCTGTAAACATTACTACAATTGGTGCATTTTTTATATAATTGAAAGCGAGTGTAATTCTTTGCCAACTTTTATTAGGATTTAAAGGCTCGGAAAATTGAGTTCCACTTCCATTTAATAAATCATTAAAATTATTAACATCAATTCCACTTTCATGTGTTACAACCATACGACAATTTTTACCATAATCTTCAATATCATCATTTGTTGCTTCGTTAAGGAAAAACATTCTCATATATGTTACAATAGTATACATTTCCCCTTCTTGCATCAATTCATGCACTTCAGGAGGCATAACATATTTTGCGAAAAAGGGATTTGTAAGACTTGCTGGAGTAATTTTTATCTGGTGTTCCCATACTTTCTTGCCAATTTCATCAAAACCAAAAAAACTATATTTATTTGGAGTGTTTATAGTTGATTTAATATGTAATAAACTATGGTACTGACCTGATGGGATAACCCATGTTACTTTTGTAGTAGTTGGTAGATTTTGAACTGTTGCAGTTCCAGGAGAAACATTTATAGTACCAATACTCATTTCAGGAGGAAATTCTAAACTTACAGTACGACTCTGGGTAACATCACCACGATGGTCATATAATACTTCAAATTCAAATTCATCATCTTCCTGATAGAATTCAGGAACTTTATCCCCACCAATAACAGTAGTATTAAAATCAATATTAATATTTTTAGTAACTTCAACAGTACTATTTTGAATAAATAATTTAATAGTTTTTGTACCAGCTGAACTTGATTTAAATTTTATAGAATTTGTTATTTCTGTTTTATTTAAGAGATATGGAGTCCAAACATATTCGTGAGTAGTGGGATTATAATTAACATGGTTTTCAGAGTCAGGAATTACTTCAACATCTGCTGGAACAACAATATTCACAGTGGGCACAACATCTTGCCTTAAACGATTAATATTTGTGATTGTAGCATCAAAACTAAAAACATCTTTTGGGTAAATTGTGCCAGTTGTTGTATTTGATAAACCTAATGCAAATTCAGCTGGTGTATAATCAACTTCTATCCATATGTAACCTAATTCTACAGCTCCACTATTTGTATTTCCATTTGTACGATAATCAAAAGTTACACCAAAATCACCATTATTAATATTGGTACTATTCCAACCAGTAATTGCATTTTTATCTTCTTTAAATTCTACAACATATTCCTGGTAGTTGTAACCAGCACTATTTCCACTTACACCACCATCAATATTTGTAAGATTTATGTGTGGTGGATAAACTTCAGGATAATTATTTGAAGTATTAAAAATAATCTTATTATGTGCATAACCCAATTTTATACTGTTTATTCGACTTCCATAAGGTATTGTGAAACCAAAATTTTTTACAGTAATTGTTGCTGGACGGTCATAATCTTGACCACGAGGTGCAATATTTGCCCTCGCTTTAGTATTACCACCACTTTTTATTGCATCAAGATTGCTGAATTGACTAAATCGTTTATTTATACCTCCACCTTCATAAGTTCCATTTGATTGTACAACTTCTTGTGGATATAATTTTACTTTTACCATTTTAATTTTACTCCATTATCATTTTTTTAGTAATTTTGTTTTGGTATGTAAGTTATTTTTAGACTTACCCAGCCAATATCTAATGTTCCAACATTTGTAGTACTATTTTTATCATATGCTATTTGTACCCAGAATCTTTCGGTCATTAAATCATTACCAGTTAAATTTGGATTTTCTAATGTAACTTCATTTTGAATCCATTCTTTTATTCCTGGTTTAGTTTGTCCTGTTGCAGCTGTTCTTTCTCCAGTTATATCATTTATTAAGTAAATTGTTCCATATCCACAATCTATTGCACTTGATGGGTTGCTGGTATAATCGTACCTGGAAATCCAAACTACAGCAAATGATTCAATACTTTGTACTAATTCACGGAAATTAAAATCTTTATGATTTAATGGGGCTGGGGTATTCCAAGTTCCAACACGGCTTGCAATAGTATTAGCTGAACTACCACACCTTATAAAATAGTTATCAGTAGCTTCAGCATATGGGTCAGAATAATATCCTAAGAAACTATTCCAACTACGATTTGGTATGCCAGCAACAGCATCCTGAACAAGGTGAGGTTTGGTTTCAAGCATTATTGCCTGGTTCATAGATACTACACCTGTAATACTCGCATTTGATTGTGTACTATTACCAGCACAAGTAGCTGAAAAAGTAAACATTGAAACACCAGATAGATTTATTGTCATTTTTGCAATTCCACTACTATCAGTATTTCTACTATAAGTTACACCATTAATTAAAAAATCAACATTAGTATTTGTTAATAATGCTCCATTCGCACTTTTAACTCGAACTTGCAATTCCCACCCTTTATACATTGGTGAAGGTGATACCCTTTCAATTATAGTTTGTATTTTCTGAACACTAACACTTGTTGAATTATTACTACTATTATATCCAACATCCCCAGCGAAAGTTGCACTAATAGTATTTGAGCCAATTATTGTCATATTGGAACTTATTGTAGCTTGACCTTGACTATTTGTTGTAGCAGTACCAATTACATTATTACCATTTTTAAATGTTATTTGTTTTCCACTTATTACATTATTATTCTGATTTTTTAATGTAGCTGTAAAAGTTACTGGAGTATTATAATCAGGATATTCTTTATTTGCTGTAATAGTCATGTTTGTATTTTGTTTTCCAATATTATATGTAACTGTTGGACTTGTACCTCCAAAAAATGTACTTGTTTCAGGCATAACAACATAAAAAGCATTAACACCATTAACACTCATAGTAGTATTAAATACAGTTCCCCCCTGGTCAAGGGATTGAGTCATACTTGCTATACCATTTTTATACAATGTAACAGATGTTCCATTTTCTGGGTGTGCTGTAGTTGTAATATCTGTAATTTGAACTAAAACTTGTACTGGGTCGTTTAGATTATATACTCCATCAGGAATATAAAAGTTAAATCTTGGTGTGGCTTGTATTGTATTTACTTGTGCAGTATTACTTGTACTTTTTATGGATTGAGTATCTCCTGTAAATTTTGCTTGAATATTATAAGAAACCATATTATTCTAACTCCCATATTGTTATATCTGTTAAATAAGTAGTTTTATCTTCATTCAAAAATCTAAATATTCCTGATTTAAATAGATTGTGTTCTATAATTATTTCCCATTCTTGAGTTAAATTCTTCAAAGTATGAACTCCATCTATAACAGTTAGTTCAAATTCTGTCCATGCATTACTTATTATTGGTTGAGTATTACCTGATTGTGTATTCACCCCATTAATTATTGTATAAAATTGGCATAAACCTGCTGTTCTAATATGCCCTGTAAGATAAGCATTGTCATGATTAGTATCCCCATAATATGAAAGATAGCAAGTATTAGTGGATGTTGAATTATATCTGTATTGTTTCCATTTCATTCGGAAATTCTTATTTTCAAGGAAAATATTATTCAATTTAAACTGAGTTACACCAGTTATTCTTATACAATTATATTCACTATGCGTGGTATATGCTAATGCAGAACCTGTTTCAACAGTATATTTATCATTAGGATTTGTTCCAGTACAATCATCAGCAAAGATAGGTGGAATTGACTCTATTTGAGTAATCTCAATATTTGAAACATAATACAAACCAGTAGATTTTGTGAAATAAACAATCCCACCAACTAAATCATTCTCCACACCAGACAAGGATTCACCAGTATTAAGATTCGTAAGAGTATGGCGACCACCCACTACTCTTAACTCATAACTCACCCATTCACCATTTGTTTGAGTTATCCTGTTTGTATCTATATCAAACCATGTACCATTTTTCTGTTTCTGTAATGCAACAACAGGACTATTTGCATGATTCACAGTACACCTATTACTTGTGTCCTGCTGATTGTACCTCAATTCGAGATTATTATTAGTTGTATCGCTTGTTACACGATACAAATCATACCTCATAACAAAATTTTCAGGTAAAGTAACATTTTTTAAGTAAGCAAAACCATCATTAGTTAATTTTAATGCTCTGCGACCACCAAAAGTAACATAAGAAAGTTGAATATTACCACTTACAGTATATTTGTCCTGTGGGTTTGACCCCATCATACTATCATTAAAAATATATGTATCTGGATTTTGAACTAATAATGGATTATTTATTGAAAGTGTAGCTATACCATTATTGTCTGTAGTAGCAGAACCAAGCAAAGCACTACCATTATAAAAATTAACATTTCTACCACCAATAACCTGACCATTTCGAGCATCAGTAAGTCGTGCAGTCAAATCTCTGGTTTCAAAAAAAGTTAAACTCATATTTGGAGGGGATAATGTGAGATTAGTTGGAAGTTTCACAAAAACACTAATATTTTGACTTTTGCCCTCATAACCACTTTGCTTTAAAACACGAACATTAATAGTCCTTGCACCATGCAAATTACTTGAATATGTTGCAGTAGCTATTCCAGAACTATTTGTAGTGCTTGTTGCAAAACGATTATTATTTTCCTCAAAATAAACAGTATGATTCTGAATAGGAACTCCACTACTTGTTGTTACAGTTGCAGAAATAGTAGTAGAAGTGGGAGTTCCACCACTACTATCATCACTTGGAAAAATACTACTATTAGCTGCAGTTACTACAAGATTCAAACCCAGGATAGGGTGGTCTATAATAAATGCTGGAAATTCTGTACCAGCAACAGTAGGTGGATAATACGAATTCTCAATACCACACCCATGCAAACTAAAATCTTCTTTCTTCAAAAACTTTAAAAGGTTTCCCATACCTTTAATTTTTTTTGGTTGTAATTCTACCTTTTTCATACTCCTTGTCCTCTACGTAATTGTTTTTCAACTCTTATTTTTTCTTTATTATCGTATTTTTGGAAAATAGTATTTTCAGCTAATGCTTTTAAGATTTTATCATCTCCTAATGAGTTTTTGATTAATCTTAAGATTTCTTCTTTACTAATATTGTTTGGTAGGTTTAAGAAGTCGTGTATTATTTCTAGTTTGCCTTTGATTGTTAATTCGGCAGAACTATCATTATTATTGTTTTCTGATGAATCAGTTGATTCTTTATTTTGTTTTAAAATATTTTCAAGAATATTATTCTGTTCTTCAGCAGGATTTTTTGGTGCAGGACCAGCACTTTGACTTGGAGTCCAACCAAGGCCTTTACTGAATCCAGTTGTATCAAATTTTCGACCATTAATCATAGCCCATACATGGCCATCTTTACCCCATGATCCATGACCCATACTTCCAGATAATCCAAAGACATTAGCTAGTGCTATTAATGCACTTGCTCCATCCCAACAATTTACAGATCCAGTTTGCAATGCAGTTAACCAATGACCTGTTTTATCACTGTTATAATAATAATCGTAACCGATACGACTGAATATTGCTTCAGCAACTTTCGTGAATGATTCCATTCCACCATAATTAGCTGTTCCATCTTCAAAATCACGTACTTTAAATGCAAGACCACTATCAATACCTCCAACAAGATCTATTACAGGACCTTTAGCATTCCAATCACGACTCACGTTTTTAATATGACTTGTATTTGATGGTATTGTGTTTGACCAGCCAGCACGAAGATTTGGATCAATAATATTTAAAGCTCCAGATCGTATTAAGTCAATAACAGGAACATTACCTCCATCAGGTGCAATATGATCCAATGAATTGGGATCTACAATATTATTAATTCTTAATTGGCTTGTAGGAATATATGAACGGAGATTCTCTTTTTGTACAATAGCTCTTCCCATTGCTTGTTTAAGAACATTCATTCCACCACCACTACGACGGCTAGGAGTTGATCCTCCACCTCCAGCATGACCCCATCGACTAGGATTTTGCAACCTACCATAAAATTCACCAATAGTACTACTTAATTGATTAAAACGACTAGTAGCTTGACTTCTTATTTCACTTGCAGCATTTATAATACTATTTTTCATAGTATTCCAAGCACTAACCATACGAGTAGTGACACTTGTAGTACTATTTAGCATAGTGTTTAAACCAGCATTATTAAGGTTAACAGCATTATTCATACTATTTCGAATATAATTTACAATTTGCAGTAATGATGAACTCATATGAGTTTGCATTAATCCCATATTTGATTGTTCAGCAAGTAACATGTTAGCAAAACTAGTAGCAGTTGTAGCATCCATATTCATTAATGCGAACCCTACTTGTTCATTCATACCTCCAAATAATGTTGTAACATCAATACCCATAGTATTTAATCCTTCCATAGCCTCTTGACCTAATCCTTCAGTATCTACTTCATCAGTATTAACATTCTGCTGAATATTCATATCTTGATTTGCAATCATTTCACCAGACAATACATCTGAACCGAGATTATCAGCACCAGAAGCTCTGAAGTTATCAACAATACCTTTACCATAACCATATGCAGCTTTACCTGCATCAACAGTAGAATCAATTATACCAATGATAGTATTTTTTATCTCACCAAGAACACTTTCTTGAATAATACCTGGACTATGAATACCTAATGCATTCAATACAGCATCTTTAATATCTTTACCAAAATTCTTAGCAGCTTCTACTGCATTACTAACAGCGTCATTAATCTTTGTACCAATTTTAACAAATTCATCATAAACTTTCTGAGGTAAATTTTTCACATAATTTATTACACCATTAACAAAGTCTGATCCAGCTTGTCTTGCTTTAGCAACAAAATTTGAAGCCCATGAAGCAACACTACCCAGAACATTTAATAACCAATTATAAATTCTTCCAGGTAATTGACTTAACCATTGACCTATACCTTGTAAAAAACCTAATCCAGCTTGAATAGCCCATTGTACTAATTGAGTAACCCATTGAATAACAGTTTGAAGAATGAGATTGAAAATAGTTATGAATAATTGCAATATAAGATTCCAAATCATTGATAACATTTCAGGCAAGCTGATTTGTCCTTGCATGAATAAATCAAATATTGTTATTATTTGTTGAACATAAATCCATATTAGATTAAGTATTTGGCTAATTAACTCCCATACAGGAGCAAAAACTGTAGTTAAAAACTCACCAACAATAATTAAAATTTCTATAAATTGATTAAAACCATCAATTAATAATAAAATTAAATCAATCAATCTTTGAATATTATCTATTGCTGTACCAATTAGTAAAGAAATAATTGGTTCTAGTATTGACCATACAAAACCTAAAACATCTCCTAATGCTGAGAATGCATCAATTAGACTTCTTACAAAATCCCATTCACCATTTCCTCCTATACCTATGAAATCGTTAAACCATCCCTGTATTTGGTCAAAAGCAGGGCCTAAATAATCAACTAACGATTGCCATGCATTTCGGATAGATTCTATAGTACCTATTACTTGAGGACTATTAACAAATGATTCCCATAGTCTTCTTATACCATCAGATATAGCTTCTATCATTGAACTTACATCTGTCCACCAACCAAAAGCTTTACCAATTTCAAATATAGCTACTGCAATTAATACAGCTGCTGCAATAAATGGTAGGACTGGAGCTAAAGTAGCCCATATTGCACCTGCTAGAACTGTAAATCCTCCTGCTGCAGTTAAAGCTGACGCATTAACTCCAAATAATGGGAGAAGCATATTGATAAAACTTAATGTAGAAGCTACAATCGAAGGAATTAGTTTAACCAACATAATTGTTGAAAGTAAGGAAAAAGCTACTCCTACCCCACCAATAATAATACCTAATTGTGCCCAATCTGGAAGAGCATTCCATGCTTGTTGCATATTACTAATGAAACTTTTAATTCCATCAATAACACTAACAATCCCACTAGCAATATCAATAAATACAGGAGTTAAAGGTATAAGAACACTACTTAATAATTGTCCTCCTGCAACAGTAAGAACTTGCCATGCTTCATCTAATGTTTGAACTTGTTTAGCAGTATCAGTGAACCCCATCTCTTCTAATGTTTTATTCAAAGCTTTTAATAGACTATCTTTATCTTTTAAATCACCACTCCACCCATTTTTCATAAGGTCTTCTTGCTTGATACCAAGTTCAAGCATTCTTTTCCATTGTCCATCCATGGCATCTGAAATAGCTAATATTGCATCAGTTTGAGTACGACCTTCACGGACAAAAGCAGATGTTGTTACAGCCATTGTTTCTGCTAGGTCTGCCATGCTTTGTTTAGGTATTTTGAATTTAACACCCATTTCCAAAGCAGCTGCACCAACAGCATTCATATCAACTTTTTGGAATGTTTCTTGTAGTTTATCCATACTTCCTTTGAAAGTATTGATTTCTCCTTTGCTCATTCCTAATCTTTTACCAAATGATTGGATGTTTCCTGCTGCATTTATGCTTTCTCTTGCAGCTTGAGCCATAGAGTTGACAAGGTCATATCCTATCATCCCTGCAGTCATGCTTGCTGCGGTTCTTAGGAATCCGAATGATGAACTTGTAGTTCTAGCTGAGTTACCTATTCCTCCGACATTGGTTTGTGTATTTTTTGCAGTGTTATTGAGTAGTTTTAATGCTTGGTCTAATTCTTTTGCGTCTATAGTAGCTTTATCTAAACCTTTGCTTGAGATAGTGTTTAGTACTATGTTTAGTTGTTGAGCAATTGTTAATAGTATCAGTAATATTGCTCTTAGCATTTCTGCTGTTATTGATGTTCGCGAGAATCCCGATCCGTCAATCCTGTCTAATGCTGTGTCTGCCTGATTTGCACTCATCCGTGCACCATCAATTGTAGTGTCTAGTTGACCTGCACTAACTGTAGCTTGATTTAAGGTATAGCCATTTACACCCCCTATTGCTACATCTAATTGATTAGCACTACCTTTTGCAGAAGTCATTGCGGAATTAACTTGAGTTGTTACACCTCTAACTTGATTTAATGATTTTCCATCAATACTATCTACAGCTGCATCTACTCCTTTAGCACTATTTCGTACTTGATCCATTGAAGAATCTGCTTGTTTTGCATTATTACTTACTTGATTTAACCCATTACCATCAATACTATCTAATGCAGCATCAACTTGTTTAGCTGTGTTTCGTATACTATTCATTTCTGCTTGCATTTGTTCCATTTGTGCTTTTGCCTGATTTTCTAGTTGAATAATAAGTTTAATTATATTATTCACATTTTATTCCTCCTTTTCATTCGAATTTTATCTTTTAAAGAAGTGTTATCTGAAGAAGAATTGTTCTTAGATTCTTTTTCTTGTTTTTTCCTAACAAGAGGAATAGCTTCCATTAAAAATAGTTTTTGTTTTAAAGTTAAATCCGCTTGGTTATCTGCAAGTAGATAACCATTATCACTAAAATTAACTACTTCTATTGCAAAATATTCATTCTTTTTTACGAAAGTCTTTCATATCATTTTCAATAGTACTTAATTCATCTAGACCACTATGTTTTAAAGCACCATCAATTATCAAATCTAATGCCCCCGCTTTCAACGATTCTAAATCTTTCTTATTAAATTTTTCAGGATTATCTTCATTATCTAATACTGCGAGAGCTAATTTAATTTTAGCATCAAGTTTTTTCTTATCCATTGCAGGTAATGATGTTTTAAATGAAGTTTGATCTTCTTTGGTTAGATTTTCATTATCTTCATTATTTTTTTGATTTCCTTTCATTGTGGAAACCATATTAAAAGTTCCTATGTCTTTCATTCCAGATAAAAAAGTATTATATTCCAAATCACTGATTTCTCTTACAGCGACTTCATCATCATACATTGGTAATTCTATATTTGTTGTATTCTTTATTCCACCAAGGATTGTTTCTTTTGTTAACATAATTGTTATTCTCCATAAAAAAATAGATTATTCTATAAAAGTTGTTATATAAAACTATAAATAAAAAAATAAAAGGAATCATTTATAGTTATTTAAAAAAAATAGTTTAAAATTTTAAAATTATTATTTTCTTTTTATGATCTGTTAATGATGATAGTCTTTGTTTTACTTGCACCATCAACTAGAATATGAGTCGGTTTAAAACTTGTAATAGTACTTGTGCCAGTTAATTCAATGGAATATCTCCCATTTTCTGCTTGTAATGTTACAACACCATCATCAGTTGTATCAGCATCAATAGTATTTAATCCATCCATTAATGATACTGTGATATCTTCATCTGTGATTAAATTCCCATTAGTATCAGCAATTTTAAATGTAATATCATATTCAGGATTAGGATCACTATCAGCTATGCGACCAATTAATGCAGCTGTAAATCCTCCATAATGAGGAATATTAGAAGGTATTTTTTTTGCAAGAGTGATAATATTTAATTCATATTTCATAGGATCTGCATTAGCTGCACCTGATGGTTGATTGATAAGACATTTAGGACAGTAAATTTCAAATTTACGATTTCCATTTATAATATATAATTTTAATTCAAAGAATTCACCTGCAAGACATTGTCTTGGTCCTTCATCACTACCCCAATACATTTCAAGGTATTTTTCATCCCCATCTGCGGTTAAAGTTAAACCTATATCTCTTTTACCTGCACGAGGAGTTTTACACATAAATCTTGAACCCATTCCTCTAGCATCATCTGTATTAATATTATTTTTTAAGTCAAGAGTAATTTTGTTAGTTTTACATCTCATCTCCATCCAATCATCATCGGATTCTCTTTTCATTTGAACTTTATCAATATTAAAAAATGATAATGGTAGTTCATCAAATTCAAATTCAGATATATCTTTTAATGGTTTTTTACTATCTATTTTTGCTTTTGTTTCAGTTGATGCTGTGATGAATTCTGATTCTACTTCCAATGAAAGTGAATCAAATATTGCACCAAGTATTTCTTTTTCATATGTACCGTACCCTCCAAAGATTGTGAATGAATCAAGTATGGATGAGTTTGTTCCATATATTATATCTCCTTCTCTTTTTCCAAGTACTGCTTCGAGTAAGAAAGGTAGATTATCCATAGTTACATTACAAGAAAAACTGTTTTCTAGAACATAATATGATGCCATTCCTGTATTGTAATCTCTACTCATTATTCCTTCAAATTTTGTGAATTGTTCAGGAGGTGAAAGATCCATTTCACTAATTTCAATATCTATATGTTCTTTAGTTGAATCTATTTCTCCATATTTAGACTCTTTTTGAAGTCTTAAATATTTTAATTCTTCAAGTGTTGTTGCCATTTTATTATAACTCCATTTTATTTTATTTTATTTGCATCCAGGATTGATTATTTTGAATCGTATGGTGAAAGTTACACCTGCACTGTAAATGTTTTTTTGTTTACCTAAAGCATATGGAACCCATCCAAAATCTTTAGATTTAATATAATCCAATCCTATATCTTTAAGTCTTCTTGACTTGATGATTTTATTTTTAACTTCACTAATCAAACTAGTAGCTTTATGAATACCTTCATTAGGA
>Ga0334898_1002545_pt1 | contig 16462 bp, 11 predicted proteins | sample GraSluR3_MG_10_FD_207228 | JGI IMG/M metagenome (GOLD analysis project Ga0334898, IMG submission 207228) | Sludge microbial communities from methane-producing bioreactor in Wageningen University, Netherlands - Granular Sludge_3_08-R3 | ecosystem: Engineered > Bioreactor > Anaerobic >... | reverse complement strand
ATTTCTGCCGATTTTGATTTTAGTATGGAAAACGAGGAGATGGATATTTATGAAAAAAATTCAGGCTCTATTCAGCTAAAGGGGCAGAAATATGTGGTGGACCTTCCCGATGTGGGAGTGAAAGTGTATTCCGACGGTGAAACTATATGGAATTATATGGCCGATGGAAACCAGGTAACCATTTCGTACCTCGAAGACGGTGACAGCGAACTGTTGGACCCTTCGTCGGTTTTTACCATTTATGAACGGGGGTTTCGATCGAAATACATCGGAGAGAAAAATCTGGCAGGCAGCGGAGCAAGTCACGAAATTGAGCTTTATCCCGATTCAGACGAGCATGAGGTTACCAAAATTGTGCTTTTTATCGGGAAAACGGATAGCATGATAAAATCGGCTCTTCTGTTTGGCACCGATGGCAATACATACGGCATTGAGATAAAGAAGATGAATACTTCTGCAAATCTTCCCAATTCTCATTTCATTTTTAATCCGTCCGATTTTTCCGACTTGGAGGTCATCGATTTCAGGTAGTGATAAAACTCAGTACCGCCAACCGGTAAGAATCGAGCCCAAAGCCCATAATGCAGCCACGGCAAACCGGTCCAATGATGGATTTATGCCTGAAGTCTTCCCGTGTCAGCGTATTGGAGATGTGAACCTCCGCTACAGGAGTTGTAATTCCTGCAATGGCATCGCGTATGGCAACTGAAGTATGGGTATATGCTCCTGCATTTAGGATTATTCCATCGGCTGAAAACCCATGCTCGTGAATTTTATCAATCAACGAACCTTCAATATTCGATTGAAAATAAGTCAGGTTTATATCGGGAAACATTGTTTTCAGTTTCAGAAAATAATCTTCGAAACTTACCGGACCGTATATGTTTTGTTCCCTTTTGCCAAGTAAATTGAGGTTTGGTCCGTTGATAATCAATAAATTCATTATATTTCGTTTTTAATTATTTTTATAGTAACTTTATGGTCATTAAATCGTAGTAAATATCATAATATTTAAAATGGCCAATAATAGTTATCAAAATTATTTAAATCGATGGATTTAAAAAATAAAAATCGAAAGTTATGAAATGGGAGGAAAGCAAAAAGGGGTATGAGAACTACCTGAAACTGGAAAAGTCATTGTCGCAAAATTCAATTTCCGCCTACATCAACGACATAAATAAGTTGGTGGAGTTTTTGGGAAAGAATTACAAGAAAACCGGTCCCGAAAAGGTTAAATTGCAACACCTTAAAAATTTTGTGGAATGGCTTAATGAGCGGGGGGTGAGCCCACGAACCCAGGCCCGCACCATTTCGGGCATAAAATCGTTTTTTAAATACCTGCTTATTGAAGAAAAAATTTCGGGCGATCCTACTGCATTGCTTGAGTCGCCCAAAATCGGCCGAAAATTGCCCGACATTTTGAGCATGGAGGAAATTGACCAGCTCATCGATGCTGTTGATCTCGAAAAACCCGAAGGGCAGCGCAATAAAGCCATGCTGGAAACACTTTACAGTTGCGGTCTCAGGGTTTCAGAACTTGTGAACCTGAAACTTACAAACCTGTTTTTCGATCAGGGCTTTGTTAAAATTGAAGGAAAAGCAGGAAAGGAAAGACTGGTGCCGGTTAGTACAAGGGCAGTCGATGAAATTCAGAAATACATTGACGGTTACCGTCAGAATCTGAAAATTCAGAAAGACAGTGAAAATATTCTTTTCTTGAACCGGAGAGGAAAAAAACTGAGCCGTGTTATGGTATTTACCATCATCAAAAACCTGGCTGAGAAAATTAACCTCAACAAAAGAATCAGTCCACATACCTTTCGCCATTCATTCGCCACGCATTTGATAAACGGCGGGGCCGATCTTCGCGCCGTTCAGGAAATGCTGGGACATGAATCCATTTTAACCACCGAAATTTATACCCATTTAGACCGCGATTACCTGAAAAATACCATACATCAGTTTCATCCAAGATCTTGATTTCAGTCAATTGGATCATATTAAAAGAGGTTGCCATGGCAGCCTCTTTTTGCTTTTCAGCGCTTGCATAACAAATTTCCGCAAAATTGTTAAGATAATGTTTAATCGGGCCTTAAAACCGGCTAAATGGACACATCTATCCTGTCAAAGCGGAAAAAAATTCTATTTTTGTAATCCGAATAGCAAAAAAATATCAGTTTTATAAAGTTAATTATTAGGTAGTTATGAAAAATTTAGATTTGACAAAGTACGGAATTCAAAACGTACAGGAAATTGTACACAACCCATCTTACGAACAGCTTTTTGAAGAAGAAATGAACCCCGGTCTGGAAGGCTTCGAAAGAGGGCAACTAACAGAACTGGATGCTGTTAACGTTATGACCGGTGAATTTACCGGACGTTCTCCCAAAGACAAATTCATTGTTAAAGACAACACAACCAAAGACACCATATGGTGGACCTCTCCAGAATCGCCAAACGATAACAAACCCACAACTCCGAAAGTATGGACCGATTTGAAAGCGCTTGTTACTAACCAGTTGTCAGGAAAACGTTTGTTCGTTATGGATACTTTCCTGGGGGCAAACGAAAATTCAAGGTTGAAAGTTCGTTTTATTATGGAAGTAGCATGGCAGGCACATTTTGTTAAAAATATGTTTCTGAGGCCAACCGAGGAAGAACTGGAAAATTATGGCGAACCGGATTTTGTAGTGATGAACGGTTCGAAAACCACCAATAAAAAGTGGAAAGAACACGGACTTAACTCGGAAGTATTTACCGTATTTAACCTGACTGAAAAAATGCAGGTAATCGGCGGAAGCTGGTATGGCGGCGAAATGAAAAAAGGAATGTTTGCCATGATGAATTATTACCTGCCGCTGAATGGTATGGCATCGATGCACTGCTCGGCCAACGTAGGAGAAAAAGATGATGTAGCTATTTTCTTCGGTCTTTCAGGAACCGGAAAAACCACCCTGTCAACCGACCCGAAACGCAAACTGATTGGTGACGATGAGCACGGATGGGACGATGATGGCATTTTCAACTTCGAAGGTGGGTGTTACGCAAAAACAATTAACCTCGACCCGGAAGCTGAACCGGATATTTACAACGCCATTAAACGCGATGCATTGCTGGAAAATGTGACCGTTGATGCAGACGGTAAAATCGATTTCACCGATGGTTCTGTTACCCAGAACACCCGCGTTTCGTACCCGATTTACCACATTGAAAATATTGTTAAACCAGTTTCCAAAGCCGGTCACGCAAACAAAGTGATTTTCCTTACAGCAGACGCTTTTGGAGTAATGCCTCCGGTATCGAAACTGACTCCGGAACAAACCAAATATCACTTCCTTTCAGGGTTTACAGCAAAACTGGCCGGCACCGAGCGTGGTGTTACAGCCCCGCAGCCTACTTTCTCTGCCTGTTTTGGTGCAGCTTTCCTTTCGCTTCACCCCACAAAATACGGTGAAGAACTGGTGAAGAAAATGGAAGAACACAATGCCGAAGCTTATTTGGTGAATACCGGATGGAACGGAAGCGGAAAACGTATTTCAATTAAAGATACCCGTGCAATTATCGATGCCATCCTCGATGGCTCAATTGAAAAAGCTGAAACAAAAGTAATTCCAATTTTCAACCTGGAAGTTCCTACAGCTTTGCACGATGTTGATCCGAACATTCTTGATCCGCGCGATACCTACACCGACCCGAAAGAGTGGGAAGAAAAAGCTAAAGACCTGGGTAGCCGTTTTATCAAGAATTTCGTGAAATACACCGATAACGAAGAAGGTAAAGCATTGGTTGCTGCCGGTCCGCAATTAGACTAATTTTTAGCGATTAATATTTGAAAGGCCCTGTCTGAAAAGACGGGGCTTTTTATTTCACCCCAATGCCTGTAATCCCAATTTCTTTTGCGATTTTGCTACCTGTGAATTTTTCCGCGATTATAGGAAAAAAAGATGCCGGCAATGCTGATGGCTGCAAAAGTCAGAAAACTCCATTTCATTACTTTCAGAAAAAGAGGAACAGAAACCAGCTCAATGGCTTCTCCGCCAAGCATTCCGGCAAAATAAAATGTGGCAATGGTCATACTGGTAATTTGTCCGAGCACCCGCATGGTAGCCGCCGATCCGGAGGCGAGTCCCAGTTGGGTTTTGGATACCGAACTCATAATGGTATTCATGTTAGGAGACGAAAAAAATGCAAATCCCAGTCCAACCCAAAGCAGCAGCAAAACAATGATGTGCACTGGGGTTGAAGATGTTAGGAATGCAAAGGCTGTTAGCCCGATGGTACACATTGTCATTCCCAGTGTAGCCAGATAACGCGGTTGAAAGCGGTCGGAAAGCCTTCCGGCAATGGGAGAGAAGATGGCCATCATGGCTGGTTGGGCAACTAAAATAATTCCGGCATCGCGGGGAGAAAATTCTTTGATTTTCTGCAGATAGAGGCTTAACAAAAATACGATGGCAAATGTGGCGCTGTAGTTGATAAGCGCTGCCAGATTGGAAAATGCAAACAACCGGTTTCGGGTGAAAAGCCGGGTTTCTATCACCGGCATGGACGATTTGCTTTCCAGTTTCCAGAAAATAAAGAGAGCAAGTAAACCTCCTCCCATCATGAACCACCCCGAAGCTTCCGGAATCAACGAAGAACCGTAAACAAGAGCTACCAGGCCAATCATATAAAACAGCGTTCCCTTCAAATTCAATTTTTTTCCGGCTGACAGCAGGTTTTGGTCTTTTCCGAGAAACAAAAATGCAATAGCTGTTGAAATCAAACCCAATGCACCCGAAACAAAGAAAATAGAGCGCCAGCCGAGGTATTGGGTTAAAAGTCCGCCGGCAAAAGGCCCGAAAGCCAGCCCTAAATAAACTGCCGATACCGACATGCCCAACACCCGTCCGCGGAATTGGGGCAAAAAGGCTGACACCAGGATGGCCGGACCTGTTGTGCTTGTAAATGCTGCACCTATGCCCTGAATATATCTGAAAAAGATAAGCCAGTTTCCGGAACCCGAAAAACCACATATCAGCGATGAGATAGTGAAAACCACAACGCCGGTTTTAAAAATGCGTCTGATGCCGGTTAAATCGCCCCAGCGGCCTACCGGTAGCAGAAACATGGCAGTAGCCAGTAAGAATGAAGTTATGATCCAGCTTAATTTTACCGCATCGAGACCAAAACTTCTTTCAATACTTGGTAAGGCAATATTTACCGACGAAATGAGAAAAGTCCCCATGAAGGAAGTGATGGCAACTATGGCAAGAATTGAAATCTGTTTTTTTGTCCAGTGCATAATCCATATTTCAGCAGGTGTAGAAAGCGGACAAAATTAAAAAAAAGAACCGCCCTGCAAGCAGAACGGTTCTTCATTAATTTCATTCAAACCCGGTTTATCTGACAATCAGCTTATGTGCAAAGTCGTTGCTGAACTGCGATTTGATGATATACATTCCCGGTTGCAAATCGCTTACGTTGATGAAGTCGTTTTGCGATTCAATCATCCGTGATTTAACAACGCTTCCGGCCAGGTTGTAAATAGCTACCTGCGTTGGCTTGTTAACACTTACAAATACCCTGTCGGTGGCAGGATTCGGATATACCCTGATTTCCGGCATTTCGGTCAGTTCTACGTTGGTGGGTACCGATTCTGCTTTCAGGTAGTAAACGTTAACTCCGCTGTGAGGAGAGAACAGCATGATGGTTGTTGCCGGTCCTGAATAGAAACATTCGCCTTTCGTAAGTTCAGTTCCTAATGCAGGGATGGCTGCAATTACATTATCAGCAGTTCCGGCAGCAACATGAATTTCCCTGTCTTCACTGCCGCTTGATGACATAGCCATTACTGTAATATTGGTATTTCCTTCCACTTCAAAGGAAATTACTCTTCCGAGCGGCAACCCGTCTTCATCAAAATCACCTTGTCCGCCAAATTTCAACCGATGGGTGAAATCCATGTCATCGAGAGTTTTTTCGTTGGCATCGATTTCCACTTTTTTGCCGCTGTGAGCCCAAATGGTAAGACCATTAACGGTGACGGTTTCTTCAAGTACACCAAGGTCTTTGAAAGAGTCTGTACTGATGTTCCATTCACTATCGGAAGGTTCAACCACTTCTTCTTGTTCCTCTTCTACCAGAAGGTGATAAACATTAACTCCGTTGGATGGTGAATACAACAGAATGGTTGCAGGTCCTCCGGTATATTCATACTCACCTTTTGAAATGTCTGGTCCCAGGGCAGGGAAGGTGGCAAAAATATTTTCTTCAGTATCTGCCGCCAGGTGCAGTTGCCGGTCTTCGCCACTACTCGATGACATTCCAATCACTGTTATTTTTGCATCTCCTGAAACCTGGATTGCAAGTACACGACCTAAGGGTTGCCCTTCTTCATTAAAATCACCACTTCCGCCCAGCTTCAACCGGTGAGTATAATCCAAACCGTCGAGCGATTTGTTGTTGGCATCAACTTCCACTTTTTTACCGCTGTGGGCATAAATGGTAAGTCCGTTCACTTCGGTTGTTTCTTCCAAAACACCGAGAGAATTGAAATCATCGCTACTGATGTTCCATTCCCTGACGTTTTTTTCCGGTTCAGCCTCTAAATGGTAAATATTTACTCCGTTGCTCGGTGAATACAGAAAGATGGTTCCGGCTCCGCCCGTGTAATTATATTCACCTTTTGAAATATCAGGGCCTAAGGCAGGGAAAACAGCAAAAACAGAATCCTGATGATCGACAGCGATGTAAAGCTCCCGGTCTTCGCCGCTGCTCGATGACATCCCGGTTACTGTAATTTTGGTATTGCCCGAAACGGGAAATGCAAGTACACGGCCCAGTGGCAGCCCGTTTTCATCAAAATCACCACTTCCGCCCAGTTTTAGCCGGTGGGTGTAATCCATGCCATCGAGTGATTTGTTGTTGGCGTCAATTTCCACTTTCTTTCCGCTGTGAGCATAAATGGTAAGTCCGTTCACTTCTGTGGTTTCTTCCAGAACTCCCAACTGGTTGAAATCCTCACTGCTTATGTTCCATTCCTGTGCCGTTGAAACAAATACTGTAAATGTGGCTAAAATTAGAAATGTAAAAAATCGTCTCATAGGTAAAATTTTTAAAATGAATACTAAATTGAATTAATTCACTGCAATTTATTCATTAATATGCCTATGAGCCTTCAACCATTTCCCAATCAGAGAGTATGCGTTTACCATTTGGGGCAAAAAGTAACAATTAGCGGGTTTTATTTCCCTGAAAGATTTTTTTGTTTATTCCTACCGTTTCAGTTCCACAGCAGCCAGTATTACCGGTGCAACGCCTTTCTGGTCGTTATCTATTTGTTTTTCAGAAATGTAGTATTCGTAGTCGCCCATGCGGTAAGGATTTCCGCCCAACCCGCAGGCACCGCAGGTATTGGTAAGCGTGGGATAACCATCTTCATCCTGAATAACCAGGTTTTCAATTAAACTGTCGAACGTATCTTCAGCAATTTGCAGGTATTTCTCTGGCAGGTACCCGTTTTTGACACCTTTTGCAAATGCATATATAAACATGGCCGACCCCGAGGCTTCCACATAGTTTCCTTCGCGACCGCCCATGTCGAGCACCTGGTACCACAATCCGGTTTCCTCATCCCGGACTTTCAGCAGGGCTTCGCTTAGCTTATTCAGCAAATCAATTATTTTGCCGCGTTCCGGATGGTTTTCGGGAAGGTAATCGGGAACATCTACCAGCGCCATCATATACCAGCCGGTAGCACGGCTCCAGAAGTGTTTCGATTGTCCGGTTTCGGGGTTGCACCAGAGCTGTTCCCGGCTTTCGTCCCAGGCATGGTAAAGCAGTCCGGTTTCCGGGTCCAGCGTTTTTTCGTAAACCAGTTGCAGCTGGAAGGCAACTTCGTCGAACCATTCATTTTTATCAAACATTTGAGCATACTTGGCCAGAAATGGCGATGCCATGTACAGGCCGTCGAGCCACATTTGCCAGGGGTAGCTTTTTTTATGCCAGAATCCGTTGGCATGGGTACGCGGATGTTCTTCCATTTGTCTCACAAGCGTTTGCGCGGCAATTTTGTATTTTTCTTTCCCTGTTTTTTCATACAAGCCCAGCATGTTCAGTCCTGGTCTCACGCGGTCGATATTGGAATCCGACAGTTTGTATGTGTAAATGGTTCCGTCTTCCTGCACAAAATAATTGATGTAGGCCTGTGCATAATCCGAATATTTTTTATCGTATTGTCCCAGCTTTTCAATGGCTGAGGCCAGGAAAGCATAGTCGTATTCGTATTTGGGTTTGTCGCGGTCGTAATAAATCAGACTGTCGCTCCGGTGCATTACGGCATCGGAAAATTTCATCGCCCATGAAAGATACTTTTCTTTTTCGCCGGTTTTATTTGGCTGTGAACAACCCGAAGTTAACGCAACAATCAGAATTATGGTGAATATTTTCATATTTACGTATTTTAATTTGAGGATAAAAATACAAACAGCGTAACAATTTCAGGGGTATAAATATCCCATTTTGCGGGTTATTTTTTCAGATTTCAGGAAAAAGCAAGCATAACCGCCCGTACAAAACTGGTTTATTCCAGATTTTTGGGAATGGCAATGAAAAATGTGGTTCCCTTATCCGGTGTACTTTGAAACCAAACCTTGCCTTTCAGGTATTTTTCGCCGAAAAGCTTCATGCTGTAGGTGCCAATGCCCCTTCCTGTACCTTTTGTAGAGAAAGAGCGTTTGAACAATTGCAGCTGGACATCGGGTTCGATGTGAGTATTGTTGGACACCGAAAACCTTACCCATTGGCCAACCTGACGACAGTCCATGGTTATTGTGGAGTGGGGATGCGAAGCTTCGAGGGCATTTTTCAGCATGTTACCCACGATGCGTCTGAGTAAAACCGGGTCGGTGGTAATTGTAACCGATTGCGCATTCGGGCATACTCTGATGATTTTGTTACCGGCAGTTTCGTGCTTTGAGTAAATATTTTCGAGGTTAGACAGCAGTTCTCTGCTATTCACTGGTTTGAAATCGGGTTTTAAATCGCCGCGTTCAGCCGAAGTCAGGTGGCGTTGAATCTGTATTTCTTCAATCATGTTTTCGGTGGCCCGCTTTATGGTTTGAGCCAGATCGGCCATTTCTTCATGATTATTCATTTCGGGTAAAATGGATGAAAGCCCGGAAATAACTCCGGCGCTGTTCAGCACATCGTGAAAAAAGACCCGCTCGAGGGTTTCCCGCCGCTTCTCGTGGCTAATGTCGTGCACGGCAAAAATGGTGTATTCCGATCCGTTTTCGTGGTAGGGAGTTGCAGTTACCCGTAAATCGAGGGCATCGTTGTCGCAGGTAATGATGCGGCAGTCTTTTTCTGCCTGCTTTCCCATTTGTGATTCCAGAATGGCGCCCAAAGCACCGCAGGTACGGCAAAATTCAGAAGTACCGCAACCGCCTTTTGTAAGGCTTGCATGGATGCAGTTAACGGCTTCTCCCGGACGTTTTCCAATGATGGGATGGCTGTGGGAAAGGTTCAGGAACTTTAAAAACAGCCGGTTGGCGTAAACAATTTGCCTTTGCGGATTCAAGATAACCAGCATGGTAGATACCGAATCCGCAATTTTATTAAATATTTCATTATTACTGAACAACCGGGCATCATTTTCAACCTGGTCGGGGGATGCCCGTTCGGCAGGGGCAAAATAGGTGTTTTTACTTTCAGTCATCTTCAAAACGCTTTTTTCAGGTGCCGCAAGATAAACGGGTTTTGGTATTTATCAAAATTAAATTTCGACAATCATTTATGAAATTTTATCCGATTCCATTTTCCAAAACACTGTTTGAAATTTGTAAAATGCACATTCAGAGCAAAAAAGGCATAAAAACAATGCCATCCCTTTTACGGAATGGCATTGTTGATAGCTCTGCATTTTATCCTTTTTTTTCGCTCTTTGCTCTCTACCCAATCACATGCTTTTTATTTCCGTGACCAGTTTTTGAATGGAACTTTTGGCATCGCCAAACAACATGCGGGTTTTGTCGTTAAAGAAAAGTTCGTTTTCAATGCCGGCATACCCTTTACCCATGCCTCGTTTCATAATGATGATGTTTTTGGCCAGATGGGCGTCGATGATCGGCATTCCGTAAATGGGACTTCCCGGGTCGTTGTAGGCTGCCGGGTTTACCACATCGTTGGCGCCCACCACAATGGCAACGTCCACATTGGGCATATCGGGGTTGATATCGTCCATCTCCACCAGTTTTTCGTAAGGCACATCGGCTTCGGCCAGCAATACGTTCATATGGCCGGGCATACGGCCTGCTACCGGGTGAATGGCATATTTCACTTCCACACCTTTTCCTTCGAGCAGTTCATCCAGCTCCTGTGCAATGTGCTGTGCCTGTGCCACGGCAAGACCGTAACCCGGAATTACCACCACCTGGCGCGAATAGCTCAGCAATACCGCAGCATCGCTCAGGGTAATTTCCTTGATGGTTCCCTGTTCGCCGCCGGCAGCGGCAACACCGCCGCCAAAAGCACCAATAATAACATTAATGAGTGAGCGGTTCATGGCTTTGCACATGAGGAGCGTAAGAATCATTCCGGCTGCCCCTACCAAAATACCGCCCAGAATCATTGCCTGGTTGTTGTAAATAAAACCAGCCATGGCTGCCGCAATACCTGTGAATGAATTTAGCAGCGAGATAACCACCGGCATATCGGCACCACCAATGGGCATTACGAACATAACACCGTAAATAAGTGATATTGCCGTTAAGGCATAAATGGCCCAAAGCATTTCAGCCGGCGGGTTGGGTGAAACAACAATAAAAGCCCCCAGTACGAATGTTCCCAACATCAATACCAGGTTCAAATAGGTCATGAATGGTTTCATGATATCCCCAACACGTCCGTCAAGTTTACCGAAAGCAACTAAACTACCGCTGAACGCAATTGCACCTATAATTAATCCCAAAACCGTCACTATTATGGATCCGACATCGCCTGCTGCTGCGGCCGGATATTCCAGTAATGCAACCAGCATAGAAGCGCCGCCACCTGTAGCATTGAACAACGATACCAATTGGGGCATTGCTGTCATTTTAACTTTCCGGGCCACCATCCAGCCAATGGCAGCGCCCACTCCAATGGCTGCTACAATTATCCAGATATTGGTTAACGGGATTCCTTCGCCATTTTGCTTGTGAAGCAGCAGTGTGGTAACCATGGCCAGCGCCATACCACCAAATGCCCACAGGTTTCCACGGCGGGCGGTTTCGGGGTGCGACAGCATTTTCAAACCCACAACAAATAACAGTGCGGCAACAAGGTAACTCAGTTCGAGCAACGTATCGCCTACAGTAAATCCGTTTATATTCATTAACATTAATCCTTTATCCATGATTTCCTACTTTTTTTTCTTTTTAAACATTTCAAGCATACGGTCGGTAACGGCAAAACCGCCCACCACGTTTAACGTTCCAAACATGAGCGCCAGAATCCCCAGCACCAGTTCAACCGAAAACCGGGAAAGGTCGGCATGGCCAACCAGGATGATACCTCCGATAATGATTACACCGCTGATGGCATTGGCACCCGACATGAGCGGGGTGTGCAGCACTGCGGGTACATTGGAAATCACTTCAATACCCAGAAAAATGGATAGTGCGATAATAAAAATAGCTTCTTTGTATTCGAAAAAATACTGTAAAATTTGTTCCATATCCGGTTTTTTTTAGTTGTTTTCAATTACTGATTTCACCCGTTCGTTGTAGAGTTCACTCTGGTGTGTAATGCAGGTGCCTTTTACAATTTCGTCTTCAAAATTGAGGTTTAATGCGCCCTCTTCACCTATAATAAGTTTCAGAAAGTTCAGCACATTTTTGCCAAACATGCGGCTGGCATCCAGCGGAGTAACTGCCGGATAGTTCGATTGCCCGATGATGGTTTTGTTTTGAAAAACAACTACCTCGTTGTTTTTTGTCAGTTCACAGTTTCCTCCGGAGGAGGCTGCCAGGTCGATAATTACAGCTCCGGGTTTCATTTTTTCCACTGTTGCTTTGGAAACCAGCAGCGGTGCTTTTCGTCCCGGAATTTGCGCGGTGCAGATAATCACATCCGATTTAACGGCCTGTGCATTTATGGCTTCCTGCTGTTTCTTTTTATACTCTTCGGTTTGTTCCACGGCGTATCCACCTGCCTCCTTATCTTCGGTGGCGCCTTCCACTTCCACAAATTTTCCGCCCAAACTTTTCACTTCCTCTCTTACTGCTGAGCGAACATCGAATACATAAACCTGCGCGCCAAGTCTTCGCGCAGTGGCTGTGGCCTGTAATCCGGCAACACCGGCACCGAGAATAAGTACATTGGCCGGTCGTATGGTGCCGGCAGCAGTCATAAACATGGGAAAGAAAGTGGGCAGCCGGTATGCTGCATCAAGTACAGCTTTGTATCCGGCCACGGTAGCCATCGACGAAAGAATGTCCATAGCCTGCGCTTTGGTTGTGCGCGGAATGGAGTCGAGGCTAAAGGTAGTTACGTTTTTCCCCTGGAAAGTTTTTACCAGCTCCTTTTCCCAAAGTGGGTTGAAGGCGCTAATCCACACCTGTGTTTCCTTCAGGTTTTTGAGATCATCGTCCGATGGCGGCTGAATTTGCAGCAACACATCCGCTTTTTCGAAAATTTCTTTTCGCGAAACGACTTTTGCACCGGCTTTTTCATACTGGTCGTTGGGTGCAAAGGCTTTTTCGCCAGCCCCTTTTTCAGTCAAAACCTCTGTTTTCAGTTCAACCAGGCTTTGTACGACCTCCGGCAATATAGCAACACGCGTTTCATTGCCGTGTTCTTTTAATAAACCAAGAATCATAAATAATTTGATTTAGATGAATTTTTGATGCAAAACTAATAAAATATCTTTACCGTTAACGTTAACGGTATCTATTTTTTAACATGTTTTTAATTCATTTCTCAATTTAACAGGGCAGGGCTATCGATTATTTTTCTCGCCAAAATATTTTCTGACTACTTCGATCAACTCTTGTTTACGGAAAGGTTTGGTAATGTAATCGTCGCAGCCGGCTGCCAATGCCTTTTCGCGGTCGCCGGCGAGGGCGTGAGCCGTTTGTGCAATTACAACAATTCCTGGATTTATCTCTTTCAGTTTTCGCGTGGTTGCGTATCCGTCGAGCCCAGGCATTTTAATATCCATAAGCACAAGGTCTGTATCGTTGTGCCGGATATAGAGGTCGATGGCTTCTTCTCCGCACGAGGCGTAAAGCACTTCCCTGCAAACCCCTTCGAGGATGGCCGACAGGTACAACTGGCCTACCTGATCATCTTCCACTACCATCACTTTCAGGTTTTTAAGTACCAGGGCATCGGTATTCCCCACGAAAGAATCTGGTCTTGCCGTTTTTTTATCTTCAGCTTTCTTCGAACTGTAGGTAAGCGTAAACCAGAAGCGGGAACCTTTTCCAAATTCGGATTCCACTCCAATCTGCCCACCCAGCATTTCAACATAAGCTTTGGCAATGGACAATCCCAGCCCGGCCCCTTCGTAGGGTTTCGACAAGCTGAGGTCGGCTTGTATAAAACGATCGAACACCGCTTCCTGACGGTCTTTTTCAATTCCAATTCCGGTGTCTTTCACGTAAAACTCCAGCTGGTTTTCTTTGATGTGATATCCAAATTCTATCGTTCCTTCGTTGGTGTATTTCACGGCATTTTTTATGAGGTTCGATAAAATTCCGTTGAGTTTTTCCCTGTCGGTTTCAATAATGGCTTCGTTGAAGGGGAGGGCTTTATAGCATGAAAACTTCAGTCCTCTTTTTTCAGCATCGGGTTTAAAAAATTTGTAAAAGTAATCCAGTTGTTCGTTCAGATTTACATCCGATACATGAAGCTCCACGGCGCCCGATTCAATTTTCGAGATTTCAATCAGGTCGTTGATGGTATTCATCATGCGCTGGCCGCTTTTCTGAATAATTTTGATGTATTCATCTTTTTCTTTACCGGTAAGCTTTGGTTCTTTCAACAATTCGGTGAATCCCATTATTCCGTTCATGGGAGTTCTTATTTCATGGCTCATATTGGCCAGGAAGGCCGATTTCAGGCGGTCGCTTTCTTCTGCTTTTTCTTTGGCAGCAAGCAATTCTTTCTCCCTCGACAGCCTGCCGAACGCATTTACCAGCATTTGCCCGTAAACCTGAAGCAGTTGTTCTTCGTCTTCCGAATACTGGTATGCCTTTTTAACGGCGTCTAATCCAACAAATCCCAGGCATTCGTTTTCCTTCATCAACGGAATGGCAATAACACTTTTAATGTCCTGAGGTTCGAGCATGCTGCGTTCCTCTTCTTCCATTTTCTGTACATCCGGAATAAGGACAGTTTCTCCGTGTGTATGTTTCCAAACCCAGTTTGGCATTTCCGAAAGCGGGATATTCTGAAGGTTATCTATTTGAGGTTCGGTTTCTCCGGAACACCATTCGTAATTGTTACTGCACACATTTTTCTCAAAATTATAACCAAAAATGTAAGACCGGTCGGTCCCGACAAATTCTCCCAGTTTTTTCAGCGATTCATTAATGGCATGGTCTATTTTTTCCAGGGGAATGTTTATAAATTCGGTTGAAAAAGAGACCAGCAGGTTCCTGAACTCCGACTGGTAAAGGACTCTCTCATCTGCCGCTTTGCTTTCGGTAATGTCTTCACGCACCGAAACAAAGTGGGTAATTTCGCCACTTTTGTTTGTTACCGGCGAAATGGATATTTCTTCCCAAAACAATTCTCCGTTTTTCCTTTTGTTTATCAGTTCTCCATGCCACTCATTACCGGACAATATGGTGTTCCACAATTCTTTATAAAATGGTTCAGATTGTTTCCCTGAATTGAAAATGCGCGGCGTAGTTCCCTTGACCTCGTTAAAGGTGTAACCCGTAATTTTTGTGAATGCTGCATTTACATATTCAATTTCCCCTTCGCGGTTGGTTACCACAATGCTGACCGGGCTTTGCTCAACCGAGCGGCTTAACAGCTTCAACTGCTCCTCAATTTCCATCCGCTCCGTAATGTCGCGGGCAATGCTCATAACTACCTTCTTCCCGTGGTAATTAACCAGCGTTGAATTGATTTCTACCGGTAGGTTTCTGCCCGATTTTGTGGTATGCCAGGTTTGAAAAAACTGATTTTTAACGGTTGGCATTCGCTCAACCAAATTTTTTATATCTCCTTTTGTGAGGTGTTGGTCTATTCCTTCCAAACCAATTTCGAGCAGTTCCTCACGCGTGTATTCCAAAGTATTAACCGCCCTTTCGTTTACTTCAATAAGTTTACCACTGGGGTCGATTATCCAAACGGTTTCCTTCATCCCGTTAATCAGGTCGCGGTATTCTTCGAGGCTCTGGCGCAGTTGTTCTTCCATTTCTGCCTTTTCACGCCGGGCTTTTCCTTTATCTATAGCTTCCAAAACGGCAAAGGGAAGGCGTTTAATCTGTTCTTTTATCACATAATCGTTGGCGCCGGCTTTCATGCAGGCAACGGCGGTTTCTTCGTTCATGGAACCCGTTAGTACCACAAAAGGCAGATGTTTGGTTTTCTCCCGGGTAATTTTCAATGCGCTCATGCCGTCGAAGGTGGGCATGGAGTAATCTGAAATCACAATATCGGGATTGAAATCATCCAGTTCTTTTCTGAATTCAGCTTCCGTATCCACCACCTTACAAGTAAAGTCAATTCCACCTTTCCGTAGCTCGCGTTTTGCCAGCTCCACATCAGTGGGGAGGTCTTCTGCCAGGAGAATACGGATGGGTTGTGTCGAAGTATCCATAAACATTGATTTTGCTTTAGTAACCAGCAAATATAGGAAATGATTCTTATACTTCGGGAAATGAGAAAAAGAAAGTGGCGCCTTTTCCGGGAATTCCCTCAGCCCATATTTTTCCTCCCTGGCGCTGCACAATGCGCTGCACGATGGCCAGTCCCACGCCGGAGCCTTCAAACTCGTCGTCGCGGTGCAGGCGCTGAAATACGCCGAATATTTTTTCCCTGAATTTATCATCGAACCCAATTCCGGAATCTTTTACATAATAGGTTACTTCTTCTTTGCCATCCAATGCACCGATTTCAATCTGCTTTGTGTCCGATTTTGAGCTGTATTTCAGGGCATTTCCAATCAGGTTAGACCACACCTGTTTGGTTAAACTTGCATCGCAGTTTGCCGGGGGAAGATCGCCGACAGAAATGTCGAAATCTTTTTTCTCTTCTCCGGAAGCTGTTTCATGTAAAATGGCCAGGGCCAGTTGTTTCATGTCGGTTCTGGTTATTTTCAGGCTGCTTCTCGACACGCGCGACAGATTGAGCAAATCGGTAATCAACCGGTCCATTTTCGATGCATTTTCAGAAATGATATGGATATACTGCCGGCCGTCGTCATCAAGTTTTTCTTTGTAATCTTCGAGCAAAAACCCGGAAAACCCTTTGATGGCCCGCA
>Ga0334898_1002544_pt1 | contig 16471 bp, 15 predicted proteins | sample GraSluR3_MG_10_FD_207228 | JGI IMG/M metagenome (GOLD analysis project Ga0334898, IMG submission 207228) | Sludge microbial communities from methane-producing bioreactor in Wageningen University, Netherlands - Granular Sludge_3_08-R3 | ecosystem: Engineered > Bioreactor > Anaerobic >... | reverse complement strand
TATGATTGTCGGATATATTACCCAAATCGGTATCTTTAGAAATTACCAACAGGAAACAATAATGAATTTACTCAATTTTATAGCCCAATACCCTGACGAAGATAGCTGTAGGCTAAAGCTTAAAGCAATTAGAGATAAAGAAGGGATTGTTTGCGGCCGTTGTGGCAGCAGGGACCATTACTGGAAAAGCGACAAGTGGCAATATGAGTGTAAGTATTGCAAGAGAAGGACAACACTACGTAGCGGAACGATTATGCATGGTTCCCAGTTACCGCTTCGCTACTGGTTTGTGGCCATGCACCTTCTTACTTCTACAAAGAAAAGTTTTTCTGCTCTTGAGCTTCAGCGACAGTTGGGACATAAATACTATGAACCGATTTGGGCAATGCTTCACAAGCTGCGGTTAGCTATGGGAAAAAGAGATAGCCAATACTCACTATCCGGCCAAATAGAATTAGATGAAGGATTTTTTTCTACTGAAGTAAATCCGGAAGAGAAGGAAAATCCACGAAAACGGGGAAGAGGCAGCCAAAAGATGTCCAAGGTATTAGTAATGGCTGAAAGTAAGGAAGTTGAAGGGAAGACCACAAAGAAGGGGAAGCCACGAAAAGTGGGCTTTATAAAAATGCAGGTAATCCCAAATCTTGAAGCTGAAACGATAAACGAACAGGTGCGAACCAATATTTCTAAAAAATCCACATTAATAACCGATGATTTTACTTCTTATACCGGGCTAGGAAAACTTGTTGAGAAGCACCAGGCTCAGGTAATACCGAAAAAACAGGTTGGTGAGATTTTACCTTGGGTACACCTTGCTATCAGCAATGCAAAAAGAATGCTGCTGGATATTCACCACAACATCAAACCCGAGTTTTTACAGGGATATCTGAATGAATTTTGTTATAAATTCAACAGAAGATATTTTGGCGAAGCTATGTTTGACAGGCTTTTATTGGTTGGAGCAACATCGAAAAATGAATTTAGGTATAGAATACGATAATCATTAATATTATTGGAAATGGCATAAATGGTTAGCCCCGACTGGCTTTTTATGCCCGTTTTCTGGACAATGTTTTTACGGTGGCTGACAACCGTATGAATACTGATATTTAACTGGTCGGCAATTTCTTTGTTCGATAAACCCTGTACAAGGTGCTTAAGCACATCTGTTTCCCTGGGGGTGAGCTGCTCCTTCGATTCTGATTTACACTGGCAATTTAAAGAAATCAAATTTTGTATTGTTCGGGTAATTACTTCGCGGGAATCAGTTATTTGAATAACTGCATCAAATAGCTCAACAATTTCCCTTTCAAAGAATGAATAAATAAGGGCCACCCATGGCACAGGGCAGCCTGTTCTTTTTTGAGAATGAAAGGTTTTGATGTTGTCTTTTGCAAAGGAGGGATTTGCAATTACCAGGTCGATTTTGCCCGTAGGTATTTCACAGGATATTTCTTCTATGCTATCGAAATGGTAAACGTTGTAATGGCTGCACCCTTCCTGTAACAGGATATTCGACAAACCTTCATAAATAATGGCTGAAGGTTCGATAACAGCAATATTTATCCTGCATTTATCCAATTTTTTTTTGCTTTTCGATTTTTTTGATTAAAGGTGTCAGTATTGATTCTTCTATCACGGAATGGATAGTTAAATCATATTCCAGTTCAAAAAGACTTGTTAAAAGTTTCCGTCTTAATGAACCGTCTTGTTTTAGCGGAATATGTTTTAATAAAAGATTTTTTAATTCCCCAAGTTTTGTTTCAATATCGGTATGATGTTGCCTGTATTCCTCGGCTGAAAATTTTGTGCTTTTGGAGTTAGAATCATCATTTGTCAGATAACTGAAATACGGGAATGCAACTATATCTTCATAGTCGAGATGTTCTTTTACTTCCTGTGAATATTCATCAAAAAATTTTTCTACAAGCCTGATTTCAGGATTATCGTTTTTTGCGTATAAGCTGCCTATACAATCACGTATTTCCGGCATTTTTTCATCCAGGTAGTAACGGTGACTGTTTTTCAGAAAAAGAATGATTGATTCTGTATCGGGCCTGGAGATATTTTCAGTGTTGGTGATATTAAACCCGTTATACAAATTAGCAATAGCAATGAATAATTCATGATTGATATGATTTTCATTGCATATTTGTACTACCGTATTATTCCGTACCGCAATATTTATATCGAAGTGTTCCATCATTAGCAGCAGTGATGGATTCTCGAATATCAAATCCGACATTTTCATATCAGGTTTGATGAATGTTTTCTTTGTCTGGTACATAATAACTCTAACTTTTTTTACTATTTCCTAACCGAGAACAGACTAAACCTTGTTTATAGCCTTTTTTGACTACGAATATATTAAAAATACTCCTTTCTCTTTATTGTTTCTTTGATATAGAGACTTTTGCTACAACTCTGCTTATTTAGTATCTTTTGGTCTAAGTTCTTCTATTTCAGATTCATATTAGACTAAAAGGCAAGATTCAAACGTACAAAAATATTCCGACCGGGTTCAATACTGATATCCCCTCTATTCGTTGAGAGGTGATTTGTATAACTGTTATTTGTAACATTATCGATTCCTGCAAACACTTGCAGACGAGTTATGCCCAGGTTAATTTTATTTGTATTTAAAGCCATATCCAAGCGGTAATATCCATCAGTTTTCTTTTCACCTTCGGCAATTTTATCTTGTTTTGCTGCACCAACTAGTATAAGTTCAAACGCACCTGCTTTATAATTTGAATAACGTATCCCTAACCGTCCGTTCAATGGTGGAACCAGCGGAAGATTTTCATTGGCATCGGTGTTTTTTCCACGAACATACGCTCCTGATACAAATAATACCAGATTATTACAAAAGTTGTAATCAAGTTTGAAATCGGATCCGTAAAGCAAAGCCTTACTCACATTGGAATTGATAAGCGCCGGGATTGTATCGGATTCGGGTTCTGAAGTAAGAGTATATACAAATTCTCCCGGAGCTTCTACTATCATATTGGTAATCCGGTTAAGAAATACGCCTGACTGTAAACAAAAACGGGGATTCCATATTCGGATACCAAGGTCGGTAGAATAACCGCTTTCCGGTTTCAAATAAGGATCACCCAGCCGGACATAGTTGCCCAAATCGATGTATTTAAAACGCTCTTCAAGTGATGGAGCCCTGAATGAACGCGCCACGTTTAGGGACACATCGATATTTTTGTGGAGTTGATAAAGAATGCCGGCATTGGCGCTCCACGAAAGGCTGCTTTCATGGCCTTTTTCAAAAGTCACCCGCTGAGATGAGGGGGAATCATTCCTGGTACCATTAACAATGAGGTAATCAACATCAAAGCCCTCTTCGTTTTTAACCCATATTTGATCCAGCCGCCCGCCGGTAATAAGGGTAAACCTGTTGTTCAGCAAATGGGCTTCATTCTGAAAAAACAGTCCAGCGCTGTTAAACCTTGATTCAGGAATCGGCGTCTCACCACGTTCCAGATGGTTTATTTTGAGTATATTGTCCTGTGGATTTAAAACCTCAACTGTTATATATTTTTCACGATTGGTGGAGAGTTTGCGTCCCCATACATCTACACCAGCAATAAAGTTATTCTCTTCGGATATATTCCAGGTACTTTGGATTTGAGCCCCGTTTGTCAGGTGTTTTCCTGTAGGGGTAATCAATTCGGGTGTTGTACGCTGGATATTTCCGTTCGCCAGCGTTGTTTCTGTAACAGTATTTGGGCTCATCGATACGTCGCGAAGGATATACTGATTGAAGTAGTTTAACTTCAGCGAGGATAATTTGTCGGTTATACTTTTAATTTCATAGCTGGCATTAAACAATTGCCTGCCAATATCAGTATAAGTAGCCTCAGCAGGACCGGGAAAAGCATCGCCTCCCGGAATGCCCACGTCAGTGGACCAGTTGCGTTGGAATTGCATTTTAAATAAATGGTTGGCAAGTGGTTTTATGCCAATCTTTGCCGCTATATTATTTGTTGTAAACTGGCTGTTGGGCAAAATTCCCTCAGGGGTTTGTATGTCATCTGCTTTGCTATAAGTGCCGCTAAGCCTGAAATACCATTTTTCAGCGCCAGTAGTGATGGCTGCATGGTTTGTGAAAAGATTATTGACGGAAGCGAATCCTGAAATAATATTCCCCGACAGATATGATTTTTTTACAAAATGCCCGTCTTTTGTAATAATGTTTATAATTCCTCCCATAGCTCCGGTGCCGTAAAGCGATGATTGTGCCCCTTTTATTACTTCAACTCGCTCAATGTCATTTATATCGACCATGCTAAGCGAAGCAGTTAAATCGGTTGCTGTCTCCACCCGGTTCCCATCAATAAGTGTCACCAAACGGCTTTCACCTAACCCGCGGATGTTGATATTGGTAGCCCAAACCCCGTCGCTCCCCATGGCAATACCGGGTTCAGTACTAAGTACATTGGAAAGCGTAAGTGAAGATTGCCTCTGATAATCATAAGCTCCGGTAACGCTCAAAGATGTTGGTAATTCCCTTATTTTTCTGTCCATTCTGAGACTTGATACAACGACTTCCCCTATACGTATATTCCTGTCTGAAAGAGAAACTGAATCATTATCCGTTTTCAGTTTTTTATCAGTCTGACTATAAGAAGTAAGTGTTAAAAAGGTGATTAAAGCGGTAGTTAAAAGGCATAATTTATTCATTGTTCCTGTTCTTTAAAAGTACCGATTTTACCTGAATTCCTTTTAAACGTCCCAACCGGCCTGTAAGGGAACCAATCTGGTCGGTAGTACCTTCAAGAACGAGAGAAATAATACTTTGCCCATTGCTGCGGGGCAAGCCCTGCCGCCCGATAATAATTTGTGAATGTTTTGAGATAATATCGTTCAGTGACTGAACATTTTCTCGGGTTTCGATCTGAATTAATACTGAGCCTGTTCTCTTTTCCATCAGAATGCCTCCGGATTAGATTATTGACATTCCCGTAAAACCTTGATTGTGACTGATGTCTGAATCGCAGTGTAAATACGGTTATTTTGTAATTTTTTTCAAAGTTATTATTTTTTACAGGAAAGGGAATGATTCAAGTCATATTTCGTAATCAAATGTTCACAAATAGAGCATTTTTAAAGCCATAAGAAAAGAAACATAAATTGCCTAAAATAAGTAGCTTTGTATCAAGCTTTGAAATTATGAGAGTTAGACTAATCATATTTATAGTATTTATATTTTTTCTGACAGCTTGTTGGAATTCGGCTCGAAATAACGGGGACAAGCTTTCTTATAAAATTGCTACGCTTAAAGGGCCTTCTTCCATGGGAATGATAAGGCTTATCGATAGCATAAACAATGCCAGTTATTCTAACATTCAAATCGAGATTCTGAACGAGCCCATACAGGTTCGGAAGATGATGATTGACGGTACAGCTGATTTTGCCATCCTTCCAACAACCATGGCAGCAATATTATACAATAAGGGCCTGGATTACCGGCTTATCGCAATTCCGGGTTGGGGTACGCTATACCTGGTTGGGGAAGATACGACCATTAGCCGCTGGGAAGATATCAGAAACAGAAGGGTAAATGTGATGGCCAAAGGAATGACGCCCGATGTGGTTTTTCGTTACCTGCTGCAAAAAAACGGAATCAGGCCTGATAAGGATATTACCCTCGATTACAGTTTCCCTACCCATATAGACCTTGCAAATGCAATTGCTGCAGGACAGGCAGAACTTGGTGTTATTCCTGAACCTTTGGTAAGCCTGGTGATGCACAAAAATAAAAAAGTACATCCTGTATTAGACCTGAACTTTGAATGGAGTAAACAACAAAATACACCTATTGCTATGACTGCTTTTTTAGGAAAAAAGAGTATTCTGAAAGAGAGCCCGCAATTGGTGGAGCAATTAATTTCGTCTTACAAAAGCTCTACCCAATGGGTAAATCAAAATCCTGACAGTGCTGCAATCCTTATCGTTAAATACAGTATCCTGCCCGATTACGAAGTTGCTTTACAGTCCATACCCCGATTAAATCTTAATTTTGTAAGGGCGAACAAAATACAAACGCAAATTGAGGAGTACCTGAACGTTTTTTATAATATGAACCCTGAAATTATTGGAGGTAAAATACCCGATGAAATTTTTTTTTACTAAAAAGCAATATATAAGCTTTGCATCGGTAGCTGTAATGCTGATTGTCTGGAAAATTCTGGCAACCTATTTTGATTCTGATTTTATTGTTCCCCAGCCGGAAGATACTTTTTTAACCGTTATTAAACTGTTTGGCGATGGCGGGTTTATACTGGTTGCAGGCACTACGATACTACGCGGGGTAATTGGTTTTATTGTATCCGGCGTTTTAGGAATGGGCATAGGTATTTTGGCCGGCATCAGTCCCGGATTCAACGCTTTTATAAATCCAATGCTGGTTTCTATCCGTTCCACACCTGTAATTGCCCTTATTCTTTTGGCCCTGATATGGTTTAGCCCTGATGTAGTTCCCGTTTTTATCGCCATGCTTACCATGTTTCCGTTTATTTGTACCAATGTGGTTGACGGCATCAGGAGCGTCGATAACGGCCTGATTGAAATGGCACGGTTTTACAGGGTAGGCACAAGCAGAATTATAAGCGAAGTGTATATCCCCGCCATTATGCCTTTTATAATCAGCGGGGCATCCAGCGCGATGGGAATAGGATGGCGGGCTATAATCATTGGCGAAGTGCTCAGTCAGCCTCAATACGGTATTGGCACAAGCATGCAGTCGGCACAAACCTTTTTAAATGTAGAAGCCGTTATTGCCTGGACTTTGATTGCCGTACTCATAAGTTATGGTTTCGAGAAAATTATACGATGGAGTGAACGTAAAATTGTAATGTGGAAAGTGTAATTATGGATCTGCAGATCAAAAATATTAGTAAAAACTATAACGGTAATTCCCTTTACAGGGATTTTAATATAAAATTTTCAGAAGGGATCATTACTTGTATTCTTGGCCCATCGGGTTGCGGTAAGACCACGTTACTGAATATTATTGGTAAAGTTATTTGCCCCGACAGCGGAAGTCTCACAGGTTTTGACGAGAAGCTTATTTCATATATCTTTCAGGAGCCCCGTTTATTGCCGTGGAAGACTGTCAAGGGTAACATTGAGTTTGTACTAAGCAGGAATTTGTCTGCCGGAGAACGGAAAGCTCAGGCTGAACGGCTTATCCGGCTTGTTGAACTTGAAGGATTTGCCAATTATTATCCTTCACAGTTAAGTGGAGGCATGCGCCAGCGGGTGTCTATCGCACGGGCTTTTGCCTGCCCTTCCGATATTATCCTTATGGATGAACCTCTTTCTGGATTGGATATTGCGTTGAAGCAAAACATGATACGATGGTTTTCGCAAATATGGAAGTCGGACAGGCGTACCGTTATTTTTGTAACCCACGATGTTGACGAAGCACTTTTTCTGGGGAACGAGATAGTTGTTTTAAGCCAGGCTCCGGCCCGGATAGTAGCTCATGAAAATATAAACGAACCTGCCGGAAACCGAGACATTGAAGAGCCACACTTAAAAAAACTGAAACAAATACTGCTTAATGCTTTGGGGCAATTTGATTAAAGCCTTTTATAGTAAGTAAATATCTGGAATTTTCGCGCAATATACTATTTTATATGTCTTTAGTCTGAATGCATGAATGTCCTTTCACTAATGCAAATAAATTTTGGGATGGATAAGAATGGTAACGGACGACCTGATTAAATATTTGCCATGACAATTTTTATCGATTTTTCATGAAGTCTTTCTATCAAAATTTTCATGAATAGTCCAAAATTTTTGTTCTGGATGTCATTTGCGACTCCTACGCTGCAAATGGGAGACCCTTTTATCCCGATTAACCCAATAATCTGTACACCTTGTTTCTTATATTCTTCAATCTCAGTAATAACCGGCTCCAATATTTTCCGGTATAATTTCTTAAAACTGTTATTTTTATTTTCTTTAATAAAAGTATTCTCAACGGTTGTGATTGAACGTTCTCCTTTATTTTTTGCAATTATTGATGAAAGATGTGGACAGGGCAATTGGACTATGCCTGTTTCGGAATCCAGAAGTACTTTTATTATTTCTTCCAATTCATCACGTGAAATATTTGTGTTACCATTAATACCAGGTATTAATACACAATGCGGGATGAGTATTACTTTTCTTTCCATTATTCAAATCTTAAAGTTAAACTATTCTTCGCCGTGCCCTGAGAGTTCAGATATTTGCTGAATAGTTTTTTTCAGATCAGGTTCCAGCCCTTCTACTTCTATACCGATATCTAAAAAACCCCGAACAATTAAAGCGATGGCTTGCATTTCATTCAACCCTTTTGATTGCAGGTAATTTAATTCTCCCATATCAATTCGGCCAATGGCAGCCTCGTGTGACATTCTTGCATCTGGATGCATTGCTTTTAATCCCGGTATTGCTTCGATAATCCCGTCTTTACTCAACATTAAACCGGAACAATCTACATGTGCCCTTGCTCCTTTGGCTGCCCCAATCAACAGTCCTGTTTGAATTACCGTACCTCCATGGTTTACAGCCCTGGCAACCAGTTCTGCCCCGGAATTCTCACCGTCTAATAACACTGTTCCCCCAATATCACTAAAAGTATTCGGAAAGGATGCAAGGACAGTCAAGTATTGGGCACTGGCATTTTTCCCTTTCAAGTGTGTGAATGGATTGGCCTGGATATGCCTGGGTGGTTTTACCGAATAGTAATTGCTTACAAATGTTGCGTTGTCTTCAACTATGGCAGCTGTTCTTGGGCGTACAATAAAATCCGTTCCCCAATTGTGGATCATCGTATTAATCAGTTTTGCCCCTTTGCCGATAAAATATTCACTAACAGCAATGTGTAATCCACCTTTAATTGTACAGCCCGAAGTGCAGCCGGTTACTAAATGCAGGTGAGCCCCTTCTTCCAGAACCACAATATTATGAATACACATCGTGCTCATTTCTTTATGCATAAACAAAGCAGTGTGTAAAGGTGCTTTTGCCATAACATTTTTCTTTACACGTATAAAATATCCATTTTGCTCTTTTTCAAAAACTGTTTTTGTGAATTCATCTTGTTCTTTATCTATTGCTTTAAAGTAATATTTGTCTTTTATATCGGGATAGAGCAGTAAGGCTTTTTTTAAAGGGAAAATTTCTACTCCGCTAAACCGGGATAGCGAAGTATAGACATAATTTCCGTACATTAAAAAATTACCTGCCTCTGAGTCGTCAAACAGGTTAACACCAACAGCTTTCAGTGAACTTTTTTCATCGTCTTCCAGTATTAACTTATCCATGGACTCAAAAGTGTTTTCTGCTTTTTCAATTTCCCCGAATCTTGAAAAATCGATTTTCAAATCTATCTCTTTTATATATTTCTCAGCTAATTGATTCATAATTAATCCTCTTTATGGATTTGTTGTTGGCAACTAATACAATAACTATAACCTTTTGATCTAATTTGCTCCATCATAACAGCCGGATTACCATTGCACCTTATTCTTCCATCCAACATAACATGTGCCTTGTCTGTATGGACATAGGTTAATATTGAGGCTGAGTGGGTTGCAATCAATCCTGAATTTCTGGCAACTGGGTCACAATAATCTTTTACCTTATCGTTTTTTGAGAGCGTTTCATTTATCATTTCCCCGATTTTTTTGAGGTGTTCGGGATCTACACCTGAATCAGGTTCATCAAGGATCAGAAACTTAGGCTTTGTAACCAGCATCAGGAAAAGTTCTGATTTTTTGATTTCACCGCCGGAAAAACCATCGTTAATATCCCGGTCAAGAAACTTCCCCATATTAAACCTTTCCACCATCTCCACTTTAAAAGCTTCTTCTTTCATTTTTCCAGGAACCAGTAATTCAAGTAGGTTTTCCAATTTCACCCCTTTTATTGTAGGCGGGCGTTGCTCCGAAGCTCCAATCCCCTGCCTAACCCTTTCATCAATGCTCAGTTGATTGATATTCTTACCATTGAATATGATCTCTCCCTGGGTAATTTTGTATTCAGGATAGCCCATGATAGTTGATATTAAAACACTTTTACCAGAGCCATTGGGGCCAAATAAAGCGTGAACTTCATGGTCGGGTATTGTAAGGTCGAGCCCTTTTAACACCTCTTTTCCATCAACCTCTACATGTAAATCAGATATTGTTAACATTTTGATGCTTTAAATTATTCATTTTCTTTATTCTTCCGTTTTTATGTTCATAACAAATAGGTCTTCCTGTTCTTAAATTAAAAGATTTCCGATTTGATATACAGCAAAAGCTACAAGCCATGCCAGGCCTGTAGTATAAAACATTGTAAATATTGCCCATCCCCAGTTTGCTTCTTTTTTTATGGCTGCAATTACGGCAATACATGGAAAATAGATTAAGATAAACAACATAAAACTGAACGCCACTAAGGGGTTAAATACTTTTTGTCCTTTAAATTTTCCGGATTGATGTACCTGGTTTTGTAAATTGGCAATTAAGGTCGCAGAGGTTTCATTGGACTCTATATCAACATTGTATAAAACGCCCATAGTGCTTACCACAACTTCTTTAGCTGCCAGGCCGGTAAGCAGGCTTACACCCATTCTCCAATCGTAACCAAGTGGTTCAATTACAGGCTCAATAGCGTGGCCCAGTTTGCCGATATAGGATTGTTCCTGCCTTTCTGATTCCTTCAATATTTTAAGTTGCGTCACCTGTTCATTTCGGGTTGTTCCATCAAGCTCCGGATTACTGTTAAGCGATATTATTTCCCTGTCGTAATCACGACTATATGAGATATTTTGCGGGAAATAGCCTAATGCCCAAATCAGTATAGAGGCGACAAGGATTACCGTCCCCATTTTTTTTAGGTATTCACGCCCCTTGTGCCACATGTGCAGGGTCGTATTTTTTAAGGTAGGTATCCGGTAAGGCGGAAGCTCCATTACAAAAGGGACTTCTTTTTTGGCAAAAGCAACTTTTTTCATCACCATGGCAACAATAACCGACACGATTATGCCTATGGTATATATCAAAAACAATACTAACCCCTGTTGAGCAGGGAAGAAGGCAGAAATGAGAAGTACATATACGGGCAGGCGGGCGCTACACGACATAAACGGCGCAATGAGCATAGTAAGGAGCCTGTCATTTTTGTTTTCTAATGTACGTGTTGCCATAATAGCCGGGACATTGCACCCGAACCCCATGAGCAATGGAATAAACGATTTTCCGTGCAGTCCTATCCTGTGCATTAATTTGTCCATGATAAACGCGGCGCGGGCCATGTAGCCGGAATCTTCCATCAGGGAAATAAAAAAGAAAAGTATCAATATATTGGGCAAAAATATGATAACACTGCCCACACCACCAATAATCCCGTTTACGAACAAATCCCTTAGAGCTCCTTCATGTATTGTACTGTTTATAAGATTTCCAAAAGCGGCAACACCCATATCAATCCAATCCATCGGGTAACTCCCTATCGAAAAAGTGGACTGGAACATCAGCCACATAAAAAACAATAATATCGGGAAGCCAAGTATTTTATGGGTTAACAGGTCGTCAAGGTTACGCACTTTTCCGTGAAGTTGCTTTGGTACCCTGTATGTTTCCTTTAGCGCTCCTGCAATAAAACCGTATTTAGCATCGGTAATGATGGTTTCGGAGGGTTCGGTATATTCCTGTTCCAGCTTTTTGATAACGTTATTTGCTCCGGATTGTATTTTTTCAAAATTCGGAAGGCTTTTAAGTTCTTCTAAGGTGGTTTTATCGGCTTCGATAAGTTTTACTGCAATATAACGAGCTGAATATTTGTCTGTTATTTCAGGATTTTTATAAAGTTCTCCCTGAATGTTTTTAATACCACTTTCAATCATTTCCCCGTAATTGATATGGACTGACCTTACTTCCGGGGTTCGGTCTTCATAAACTTCAATTAGTTTTTCGAACAACCCGTCAATGCCTTTCCCTTTGGAAGCTACAGTAGGAATAATGGGGATACCCATCATTTTGCCCAACCCTTCATAATCGAATTTCACCCCTTTCTTTTCCAGTTCATCATACATGTTCAGGGCTATCACCACTTTTATGTCCATGTCGATAAGTTGTGTGGTGAGATAAAGGTTGCGTTCAAGGTTCGATGCATCAACCACGTTTACCACAATGTCGGGCATTTTTTTTGCAATATGGTTGCGCACATACAGTTCTTCGGGCGAGTACTCTGTCATAGAATAAGTCCCCGGCAAATCGACAATATTGAAACGATAGCCGTATTTTTTCATCACGGCTTCTTTTGCATCTACCGTCACGCCTCCGTAGTTTCCTACCCTTTCGCGCGATCCGGAAGCATAATTGAACAAAGTTGTTTTTCCGCTGTTCGGATTTCCTACTAAAGCAATGTTGATATTTTTCTTTTTCTCCCGGGCGAAAACTTTCAATCTTTCTTCTATGGTAGTGCCGTTAAAACCAGTTTCCTGAATATTTTTTATGTCGGTTTCAGACACAACTTCCACCATCCGGGCTTCGCTTCTTCGCAGAGAAAGGTTGTAGCCCATTATCTCATATTCCACGGGGTCTTTTAACGGGGCATTTTTAATTACCGTAACTTTTTTGCCCTTGATAAAACCCATTTCGGTAACACGTTTCCGGAAAGCCCCATATCCGTACACTTTTGTAATAATACCCGACCCGCCTGTTTCCAGTCCTGCCAGGGATTTATCCCGGACTTCGAAATCGCCGGGAAAACGGGAATTGTATGTTTCTTTTTGTTCCATTTTTTTGCTATTGGCTGCTGCCTGCTACTGTAATTGCTGCTACAACTGTTCATCAACGGACCACAACCCGATTCAAATGTTTTCATTACTGGGGTTATGCCCGGTACGTATTAAGTAAGTTATTTCTAAACTCATAAATTGACTTTCGATTGAAGCAGGCAGGGTCATTGCCTTTTTCTTTTACATACGAAGTAAATAAACCAAGCCAAAATGCTAAAGCTGCTATTACGAATGTTAAACTTTTTAGTGTTTCCATTTTGCCTCCTTAACTGTAGTTTACTTGATATACAAAACAAGAGATAAATTGAAAAATTCGCAATCGCTAATAGTAGTGAAATTTACTTTGTTTTTATCACTAATATAAGTGATAAAAGACCCTCGTTGAGCGATATAATTTCTTTTGAAACAGCGCAAATCACAAGTCTGGCCAAACTCAGTATGTTTGTTTTATCTATTTATAAAAGCGAAATCAACCGATTTCCCGGGCAGGTTTGGTATGACTGCGTTTCTGTATTTCCAATAGAATTAAGTGCCAGGTTGCAAACAGCCACTTCAAAGGTTTAGTCGGAAAAGGGTAAGCCACAGGCATCGGCTAAATAGAGCTCTGCTTCATGAAATTTATGCTTTTTCAGTTTTTAAGCTTAATATTACCATTGTTGCTCCTGTTACCTTATTTTCAAGAACATCATTTTCAATTTCCTGTTTCTGGATATAGTTGAGAAACAATGTTCTTTTATCGGGATATTTCTCAATCAACTCCTGGCATCTTTTCTTTAAGTTTTCAAATATTTGGTCGTCCGAATTTTTGATGTCCTCGCTGTCTGAAATATCGCTTTCCACAAGTTCCGTTCCTGCTTCTTCAATTTGTTGTAAAATGGTACTTTTTTTAAGCATTAATGGGTGACTGAAATTGCTGTCGTCATCAATATATCCATCATCAATAATGAAAATTCCATTTTTACTGATACATTTTTCCAGAGTTGTTAATGTGGTGTAATAATCACCAAACACAGGGCCAATTGCCCCAAGTATTATAACGTCATATCCTGTTAGTTCTTTTATGATTTCCCGTATATCCCCTGTTTCGAACCTGCAAAGGTGGCTGACTTTAAATTCATCTGCTTTTTGCCTGGCATGTTCAATAAACGCAGGAATTGCATCTATTCCATAACATCTGCATCCGAGAGCTTTAGAGACTTTTACCGACACTGCTCCTTTTCCGCACCCTAAATCAAGTATCTTTAAATCGGCATGATTGTTAAAATATCTGCTTATTAACCTGATAACTATTTTGGGGTCAGTCCCTATTTCCCAAAGGTCTTGTAATATGTATGGTAAAAATTGGAAAAGTTCTTTATCCGAACCATCCATTGCCGTTACAACACTTTCTTCAAGTATTTTCATTTCTTTTCTGTTTTTTTGAATTCTTTATTAATTTTTCTCAGGGTATTAAAAATATAGAATATTGGCTGCACCTGGTAGTTGACTTTATGAAAGCTCCCAATCATATAAATATCCATTGCCGGGTTATAGTACATAAAAGCACCAATTGAACCCGAATTACCCCAAATATCATATTTCGCAGGCATAAACATAAACCGGAAATTCATTATGCCATAACCATAATAAATACTTGGCCCCATTCGGGCATAATCGCACATTTTTTCAAAGGTTTCCTTCCTGATTATCTTGTTTTCAACAATGGCTTTATGAAATTTCAGCATATCCTCCGTTGCAGAAACAATTCCACCGCTGGCACAACTCATACTGATACTTTTAGCATATGAAAGGTTAACTCCCTTATGGTATAAATCTACCATTGGGTAGTTGCTTTTCTCTTTGGGCTCAGAATAAAAAATCTGATAGGTATTGTCCATCCCTAAAGGTTCAAAAATGAACTCATGTAAGCATTGAGATAGTTTTTTATTCGTTACATTTTCAATTATTAAGCCCAAAAGTTCATAATTTGTATCTGAATAATGAAAACCTTTACCCGGTTTGAATTTTGGTTTAAGTTGCTGTTTTGTCCAGTTGATAGTTTCAACCGGTGTCCAAAAATGTTCAGGTTCAGAAATCATAAGGTCTGATAATCTGATTCCCGATTTATTCTTGTCCATATAATAATCGGGCAAGCCCGATGTGTGGTTTAACAGGTGCTTTATTTTTAATTCTTTTGAATAATCAATGCCCTTGTAAATATGAAGTCCCGTTAGTATTGAATCATTGAGGAACTTTGAAACTTTGTCATCGAAGTCAATCAATCCTTTTTCGTACAAGATGCTTACCATAACCGAAGTTACTGTTTTGCCAATACTGGCAAAGTGAAAAGGTTGGTCGGGATTTACAATTACATTAGAATCGGGATGTGCAGCAGATTTCCAGTGTAACCCGAGCTTTGGAGAATGAATCAGCAATAAACCGGTATTGTTCGATTTATCGGTGCATATTCGTTTTTCGAAACCGGTAAGGATTTTATCCCTTAATGTATTGCTTACCGTTTGCGATTTGATTTGTATTGCCATAATTGCCAAAAAGAAGATTGAAACGATTGATTTTGTTTTCATACTTTTTCCGTCAAAACTAACCTGGAAGCCAAGATTAGGCAATCGGGCATTGGTATGATTTTATTTGTTCAGTTCAAAATCATACAAAAGGATGAAATATTATAACATACTGATTAGTTATTGCTTACAGGATTTTTCTTAATAAGGTTCGATAATTCCAGCCTGTTCCTGACATTTGCTTTGGAATAAATATTTGACACATGGGTTTTAACCGTTGGAAGAGAGATAAAAAGTTCGGCTGCAATTTCCTTATAAGTTTTTCCGGTAATCAGAAGCAGAATGACTTCATGCTCCCTTTGAGTAATTCCTAACCTTGCTAATTGATTTTCATCGGCGGTGACAATTCTTTCCGATTGAACCAGTCTTTTTATATCGCCCGGAATTTTGCCGGCTGCCAGAACAATACAGATAACAGCCAATACAACACCTCCGTTTTGCTGCATTTGTTTTAGCGTGAATTTTTCTACGTTAACGACAAAAAGAACAAACGCGGATACCATAACTACCAGTATTATTGATGCAATCAGCCGTTCCGATTTCTCCCTGGCTCGAATAAGGGGGCCGGGTTTTGAAAACAATAAAAAGAACATAGAATACAATACAGATAAAAAAAGATGCAATGAAACAAGTATGATTGTAAAAATGGGCTGGTTGAAATGATAAAGCAGTATAATGGATATAACCATAACTGAGCCGATAGTAAAAACAATGCTGTTTCTGGTTTTGCGATGCCTATCGACTCTTTCTTTGTGGATATTTACAGGTATTGAAATAGCGAAAACCACTATGAGCACGTTTGTAAGCATTTCCGTTAAATTGAAAAGTGCAGGACTGCTCGTTTCCAGGAAACTTTGAAATGTAGATGCAATTATTAAAAGAAGGAACGCTATAGTAAAGAAGATTGTTTCTTTGTATTCTAAATCTTTCAAATAGGAAATGATTTGAACTATCAGGGTTGCAATCCCCAACGAATAGGCCAATACTAGTGTTAAGTTAATTTTGATATGACGGTTATATTGCGTACATTTGCCAGAAAAACGATGGTACTGTACACGATTAAATTAAGTAAATCTGAGGTAGAAGAACTCAGTAAAGTAATTAACAAGGG
>Ga0334898_1002540_pt1 | contig 16479 bp, 20 predicted proteins | sample GraSluR3_MG_10_FD_207228 | JGI IMG/M metagenome (GOLD analysis project Ga0334898, IMG submission 207228) | Sludge microbial communities from methane-producing bioreactor in Wageningen University, Netherlands - Granular Sludge_3_08-R3 | ecosystem: Engineered > Bioreactor > Anaerobic >... | reverse complement strand
GTTTTTTTCTTCATTGTAAGCAGGGATTACAACAGTTACAGAAGGGAATTTATTGATTTTTTCCCAGCCTTGCTTAGGCGCCTGGTAGTCTTTGTCTAATACGCTAAGGTACCAGAAAACGAGAAAATACATTCCTATCAGGTATGTGGCAATGATGAGCAGGGTTGGAAACATGGTAATCAGATGCTTGTTTTGGTCATTTATTAATTTATCTGAATAATGAGCCCGCGGGGATTTGAACCCCGGACCACTTGATTATCAGTCAAGCACTCTACCAGTCTAAGCTACGGGCTCATAGTTCGTGAGTTTAGGGTTTTATTTATAAAGTTTGCTTTTAGTTTGCTCTGGATAAGGGTCTGCTTTTAAATAAAAGCAAAAAGTATTTAAACCAGCGATGAAAAAAGTATATTAGTCTATTGGTATTTAAAAAAAGGTGATATGAAATGAGAAAAGCACAGGGCTTAAGCCTGAACTTCGTTATCGTAGGAATAATAGCACTTGTAGTGCTTGTAGTGATTATTCTGGTTTTCACAGGAGGACTAGGGAACTTCGGCGGAGGGACTAGTGAGGTAAGGTATAATAACCTGAAGCAGGAATGCGATGATAAAGGAGGAAAGTGGGAGATCGCTGATAATCCGGATTGTACTGACTTCAGTGATCACTACAGAGAGCCAGGGATACCAACAGTAACAGTCCCAAGAGGATTGCCTGAAGAAGGCAAAAAAGCAATCTGCTGTGTTCCAGAAATAGGTGGATAAAAATGAAAAAAGCACAAGGATTAAGCCTAAACTTTGTAATCGTTGGGATTATAGCTCTTGTAGTTTTGGTTGTTATTATTTTGATATTCACTGGGGGCTTAACTCCAGTGGACAAGGACTCAGAAGAACTGCTGTACAACCAGCATATGGCAACATGCGAGCGAGAGTTTCAGGGAACATTAAAGCTAGAATGTGGTGATAAAGAAAACCAAGTATTAAGGCTAGGCTCAGTAACCTATCAGAATGAAAGGTATGTTTGCTGTGTGGAAGCGGATGATAAAGAAGTTGATTCAGGAGGTAGTGAAGGCTCTGTTCAAACCCAGTCTGCGTGAGTGATGATGATTGTGCAGAGGGTCTTAAGTGTGATACTGGTTTTGGTCCAACTCAAGGAACTTGTATTAATTAATAATTGTCAGAACATGTACTAATTTCTTTTTTTTCTTTTTTAGAAACTTATTTAAACCTGCTCTGCTGGGAGTGCTGTTGCTATGAGAAAAGCACAGGGCTTAAGCCTAAACTATGTCATCGTGGGCATAATTGCTCTTGTGGTGCTTGTTGTGGTTATCCTCATCTTTGCAGGAGGCCTAAACCCTTTTCCTTCAGTGGTTTCAGAGATGCAATTTAACCAGTATGTAGCCAGGTGCAGGGAGCAGGGAGGGCAGGCAGATACAGAATGTGCAGGCAACCAGCTTTTAAAGGTTGGGTCTGTAAGCTACAACAACCAGAGATACATCTGCTGCAAGGATTCTGGGCAAGTGAATACTGATATAGGACGTTTAGGGTGGGGAGAATCTTGTGACAAAGACGGAAGCCCTTTGGATATTTGTGGAGAACCTTATCGATGTGAATACAATCCTGATGAAAATGCATATTTCTGCAGATATTCATCATAACCTCACAACATCTCACTCATTAATAACAGAAACCTTTTTATATCTGGCTTCCCAAAAGGCATATTAACGCTTAAGGAGTGTTAGAATGAGAAAAGCACAGGGCCTGAGCATGAACTATGTCATCGTGGGCATAATTGCCCTTGTTGTTCTGGTTGTAATTATAATAATCTTTGTTACAGGAATGAGAGAGCCATCGGAATTTGCAAGAGGCTCACCTGAGTACGCTTCAGCCAATGCCTGCGACACAGCAGGAGGCGTATGGCACAAGGAAGAGCCGGATAGCTGCAACAGGATTCTTCAGACAGTTATAAAGGCAGGGTTTTGCTGCAAGAGGGAGTAATCCTGATTATTCTGTTATCTTGTATTCCAAAAGCCAGATAAATATGAAAAAAACCAATAATTTTTATATAAGTTAATACTACTTCTTATATGTTTTATATAATTTAAATATCTACACATAATTAAATAAAAAGCCAGGAGGAGAAAAAATGCCAACCATAACCCTGTCTGTGCCAGAAGACCTTAAGCGGCAGATGGATGAGGAAAAGGAGATAAACTGGTCAGAAGTAGCCAGGTCAGCAATAAAAAATAAGCTGTCCCAGCTAAAAATTCTAAGGGCAATCTCAGCCAAGTCAAAGCTTACAGAGAAGGATGCTTTGGAACTGGCAAAAAAGATTAACAAGTCCCTGCAGGAAAAGTATGCAGAATAAAATGCAACTAGTTGTCGACGCAAATGTCTTAATGTCTGCGCTTATTGCAACCCAGGGAAAAACCTTTGACTTGATATTTAATGATAGAATAAAGCTCTTCGCCCCGGAATTCCTATTTGAGGAATTCCAGAAATACAAAGCAGAAATCTTGAGAAAGTCTGGGCTTTCAGAACCAGAGCTTAGCTTGTTCTTGACTTTAGTTAGCTCGAGAATAGAAACAGTGCCAAGGCAAGAGTTTAAACAGCTAATTAAAAAAGCAGTAGGCTCTATTACTGACAAAAAGGACGCCCCATATATAGCATTAGCTTTGCATTTATGCTGTAGTGTCTGGTCAAACGATAAAAAGCTTAAGGAGCAGGATTTGGCTAAGGTTTACAGTACAACCGAATTGCTTAGGCTATTCTAGCTTCATTCCTTAACTTTTCCCCCAAAACAGAAACCTATTTAAACAACCGTGCCAGAGAAAGCCAAAGGTGAAAGCATGAAAAAAGCACAGGGCCTGAGCATGAACTATGTTATCGTAGGCATAATCGCTCTCGTAGTTTTAGTGGTTATAATACTGATATTCACGACCGGAATGAGAGAGCCAGCAGAAATGTCCAGGGACTCGCCTGAATACGCAGCAAGAAATGCCTGTGACCTTGGCGGTGGGGTCTGGTCTGATGCCGATGAATGCCCAACTGGCAAAAAGCAAATTCTCGAAGCGCAGATAAGAACAGGAGTCTGCTGCGAGAAATAACTACATCTTTTCCAGTGCCTTTATCCTGTCCTCGGTGGCAGGGTGGGTGCTGAATGCCTTTTTTATTATCTTATGCGGGTCAGAGATGTACATAGGCGCAACGCTTTTGTCAATCTTTGTCTGCCTTTTCGTAGTGTAGAAATCCTCAATCTTCTTCAGCGCATTAATCAGGCCTTTAGGGTTTCTCGTCAGCTGTACCGAGCCGGCATCAGCCATGTACTCCCTTTTCCTGGAGATGGCGAAATACACAATCCTCAGCACAATAGGCGCAAGTATTGCCAGCAGTATGCCAATTATAATAAGCAGGAAGTCGCCCCCGCCGTTCTTTCCGCCTCTTCTGCCTCCAATCCCGCCCCAGAAAAGGCTTCTTAGCATTATCTGCGATACAATCGCAACCAGGCCGACCACAACAGTAACAATAGTAATGTACCTGATGTCATAATGCTTAATGTGGCTGAGCTCGTGCGCAATAACCCCTTCAAGCTCGTACTTTGTAAGTGTCTCCAGTGCCCCTTCTGTAACACAAACCACTGATTTATCAGGCTTTGTGCCGGCAGCGAATGCATTAATCTCCTTTGACGGCATCACATAAACCTTGGGCTTTGGTATGCCTGCAGCCATGGAAAGCCCTTCCACAAGATTGTTAAGCACAGTAAACTTTGCGCCTTCAGCAGGGTAAGCCCTAGCAGAGGCAAGCGCAATCCTGCTTGAGTTCGTGTATGAGATAAAGGTAATTATAATGGATATTGTGCTTGCAATAATCAGCATAAAGAAAGGGTCATAGCCAAAGGCTACTGTAATAACCCAGATAAAGCCGCCAGTTAGGATGAAAGCCAGAATAAGAAAAAAGAAAGAAAGAACATTGTTCCTCCTGATTTGGTCCTGAAAATGTGCTTTCGCCATTTTAGAAGCTTACTTTTGGCACTACCTTGTCTTCCTGCGGAATCTCCAGGTATTTCTTCCCGTCTTTCTTCATCATCCCGGCAACAAGGTTTGAAGGGAACTTCTCCACAATGTTGTTGAAGCTCAGCACAGAGTCATTGTAGTGCTGCCTTGCATACGCAACCTTGTCCTCAATCCCTGAAAGCTCATGCTGCAGGTGCAGAAAGTTCTCATTTGCCCTTAGCTGAGGGTAGTTCTCAGCAACCGCAAACAGGCTCTTAAGGGTTTTCTGCAGCTCGTTGCCTGCCTTTGCCTTCTCTTCAAGGTTCTTTGCATTCACCACAGAAGCCCTTGCCTTGGTAATGTTCTCCAGGAGCTCCTTCTCGTGCTTTGCATAGCCCTTTACAGTATTGATAAGGTTAGGCACAAGGTCAGCCCTTTTCTTCAGCTGCACATCAATCTGCGAGCCGGCATTGTCAATTCGGTTCTCCAGCACAACTATCCTGTTGTAATAGCCAATAAAAAAGAGCACAACCAGGATTACAAGTATCCCAAGTATTATTATTCCTATCATCTTGCAGGAATGAGAATTATCTTGTTTAAATAGTTTGTGGAATTATTAGAAAACAAAATAAAAAAAAAGAAAAAAACCTAAGCAGAGCTTAGTTTACTGTTACATCGCTCAGGGTTGCCCCGGATATCTCGACTTCTGTCTTGCCTGCAAAGTCATCTGCAAAGCTTGCGAAATCTGCAAGGACTTCGGTTGCAAGCACGGTGTCAGCGCCTTCGTAGCCCGCGACAAGCAATGCGTAGCTGTCCTCAAACTCAAACAGCTTAATCATTGCCTTGCCTGGCTCAAACCCTTCAGCGCAGTTCTCTGGGTTGCCCAGAAGTGCAGCTGCTGCGGTGTTTGCGCATGGCCCGCCGATTACGATGTAGTTTGCAGTCTTTACTGCTTCAGGTGTTGCAAGCTCGGTGTCCATAATAGCCAAGCCTACTGGCAGTGCAGAGCCGCCGACAGAAACAATCTTTCCATCAGGCACTACATCTCCTACGCCAACTGTAACCTTTCCAGCCTCAGTTGCAAGGACATCCTTTCCTGCGTAAACCCTGTATCTGACGATGTCGTCAGGCAGTGCAAACTTGGCAATCCTTGTCTCCCTATTGTAGCTGACAACCTCTATGCCTTCGTCGCTCTTGTGCTCAGACCTGTAGATGTTTCCAGGGGTGTCATAGATGTATGTCTCGTCCCAGTAGCCATCTACAGGGTCGTTGTCCAGCTCAATGGTAAAAGTCCTGTCGTTGCTTCCATCATTGTCGACATCTGCTTCAAGGTAGAAAGTTGCGTTAGATCCAAGTTCTCCATTAAAGCCGAAGGTATACTTTGCGTCTCCTACTGCGAAGTTGATTTCATCGGTTCCTAGCTTAAAGTCGTCGAACTTATCCTTGTCAGCGCCGCTCATTGCATAGACGAACCAGGTGTTGTCGTCTGTTCCGTTGTACTCCAGTGTTGCGCTTGTTCCCCTGAATCTCTCGTTGCCAAACTCAACATTTTTTATTCCTGCATCAAATTCCAGCACAACCCTGTCAACTCCTGCAGTGGTTGCTGAGGAGGTGGTCTGCCTTATATCAAAGTTCCCAAACTTCTGCTGCGTCAAGCCAGTGAATCCCACTGCTGCATAGCCCAGCATGCTAATCTGGTTTCCTTCGTAGATTTTTACAATATCGGCAGTCTCTCTCTCAACCTTGCCTTCCTGCTCCCATTTGTCGTCATCAGAGTTAAGAGCTACTTCAATGTGGATTGTTTCTGCAGTCTTATTAACAACAAGGGCGGTCAGATTCCAGATTTTGTCAGAGTCAAGCCAGTCTCCAACGTCCATCTTTCCGCTCTCAAGTGAGAACCTTGCGGTGTACTCGCTTGTCTGGGCGCTAAAGAACACGTTTTCGAGGTAAACCCTTACATCAATATCAGCACCCCTGTCTTTTAGCTTTGCATTTTTTCCTTCTTCAATGGTTTCTGTGTCTACGATTAAGCTATCCTCGTCAAGCAAGGAGAATGTTACATAGCCATCAAGCCCTGCTGACCCGGCTTCGTAGATCTCCTCTATCACAAGGGTGTATCCCTCATAGCCGTATGGCCCAAGTGCAACCTCGTCTGCTACTTTTTTATGCAGGTTTACATTTGCAAGCTGCAGTGTCTCGTTGTCAAACTTCTTGCTGTCGTCGTCCCAGTCAGCTACGACATAGTAGACTTTTCCTAACAGCTCAATCCTGTACTTGAACTCGTCTCCTGCTTCTGCATCCTTTACAAAGTCGTCTATCTCTTCCTGGACATCGTCGTCTCCAAAGGTTATGTTATATCCCATCTTTGCATAGACAACAGGGACTGAGTCCGAGTCTTCATAGGCATGAACCCGAAAGTCAAGGTTTTCCTCTATGTCATCTTCGCCATAGCCCACAAAGTGGTTCCAAACGCTGTCGTCTTCGTCGAATAAGAGCTTCCTGTATTCGCCCTTTGCTGGGAAGTCGTCTACATTGCCATCAGTGCTATTCCAACCAGTAAGTTCTCTCTCGTCGAATGCAACTGCATTTACTACAAGGCCTTCCTCGCCTTCTATAACTACGGTACCTTCTCCTCCTGCGGCTGAGAAGCTTGCTGCGATATTGACGGCACCAATGACGTCAATAACAGCGGCTTTCTCGCCGAGAACCAGCTGAGACTCCACTATCCCATCCTCTACGAATGGGGCCGGATAGTCTCCCAGGTCAACTGCTGCTCCAAAAGTGGATGCCCCAAAAATAACGGCAACACCAAGGGCAGCAATTTTTGTTATTCCCTTTAGTCCTTTCATTTTTTTTATTCCTCCATCTAACAAAGACGCGCAGAATTCAGAGTTTTGCTAATATCTAAATAGCCAAATAGCACCGCTTATATATAAACCTTTCGGAATACTTAGGTGCTTTTGGGCTGATTATAGTGAATAAGCCGCCAGGTTTTTAAATATTCCCTTGCTTTCATTATGAATGCGAAACAGGTTTCCTGATTGGATGCAACTTGACAATTACTCAAAGAGCTATTCCACCCCTGAAGAATATGCAAAGCACAGGGTTGATTTAATTTTAAGAATCTTCGGCAGCAGAAAGACAGCAGACATCTCCTGCGGGGCAGGCTCCCAGCTGATTTATCTCTGCCAGAAGCTGAAGGCAATTGGCATAGAAAAAGACAAGGCAAGGTTCCAGCTCGCACAAAAAAACACCGAAGAGGCTTTTAAGAGAGGAATTATTAAATACAGGCCGGAAATCCTCAACATCGGCTTCCGCCAGGCAAAAGACTTTCTCACAGATGCAGAAATCATCTTGTCAGACCCGTACAGGAATAAGGAAAGCATTTCTCCCTCATTTAACGAAGTTTTAGAATTTTTCCCAAAAAAGAAAATAGCCTACGAGTTCAGGCCTAGGGAAACATTAGCTATTCTCTTAAGCAGGCACCCGCAGCTTAAGCAAGCCACAATAGAGTTCTACGGAGAAGCCCAGAGGTGCTCCCGGCTTACAGCCTTTTACCCAGTTAAAGACCCGAAGGCAGTTTTTTACCAGCATGACGAAGCACTGAATCTTGCTTTAAGCTTTCCTATGGGCGAAGCAGAAATAATACTAAAAAAGCCCATCAGGCAGCTCCAGAGCTTTCCGGATTCCTTTACTATAATAAATAGGGCAGTCACAGAAAACGGCTTCCACACCCGGCTAAAAGGCGCTTTCCTTAAGCTGGATGAAAGAAGGCTTATTTACACAGGAAAAGATGTGCCAGCCAGGTACAGGACTATCTTTTCATCAGCAGAGGCATCAGAAGTTTCAGCATACCTGCACAAGGCATTCTCGGATTTTGCCACAGAGCTAAGGCTCAGCATCCCTCCAGGAGAATACTGGAAGTTTATGAATAAGCACAATCTGGCAAATAACCCAAACTCAAAAAACAGGCTTAGCCTATTCTATTTTAATAATATCTATTACCTGGCCAGGGATTTGTAAAAATCCTGCATGCAATTCAGAAAGATTTTTAAACTCCGGCTGAAATGAAGGAGCAAGGTGATAGGATGATACCCTTAGAAATACTACTCTTTCCAAGCATGACCGATATGGGCCCAACTGCCTGGTTTAAGGGGCTTTTATTTGGCATTATCCTTATGACGATAGTCTTTGCCCTGCTGCTTATAGGCATCATACCGTTCCCTTTCCACCTCTGCATTGGCTAGTGGGTTTTTGCTTATTCTTTTTCACACTTCAGTTTAATTTAAATAAGAGTGTGCTTTCTCTTTTCACTAGTGGGCATTGTTCCTACACTTTCGAGGTGGACAAATGTTTAAGCTAGGAATACCGCAAAGCCAGGAAGCTGTTGATACAGAAAAAGCCTATCAGGCTGTAATCATCGGGAGAGGATCAGCTGCATACACAGCAGCGATATACTCAGCAAGATACAAGCTGGATTCACTAATAATCGGCAAGGAGCATGGAGGCGCAATCACAGATGCCCACCTTGTTGAGAATTATCCCGGCACTCTGAAAATCTCGGGCGCTGGCTTAATGAATTCTTTTCTTGAGCATGTAAAGAAATACAAAGTGCCAATCCTTGAAGACACAGTAGTAGATATAAAAAAGCAGGATTCCCTTTTCCATATCACAACAAGGCAGAACATCATAATCAAATCCCGCTCAGTAATAATTGCAACAGGAACAAAAAGAAGGCAGCTTGACGTTCCCGGCTCAGAGAAGTTTTTGAGAAAAGGCATCAGCTACTGCGCAATCTGCGACGGGCCTTTCTATCAGGACAAGGAAGTCGGCGTAATAGGCGGCTCAGACGCAGCAGCAAGCTCAGCAGTCCTGCTCTCCCAGTACGCAAAGAAAGCTTACATCATTTACAGGAGAGACAAGCTCAGGTGCGAGCCTTACTGGCTTGACTTAATTAAAAAGCAGCCAAACATCGAGATAATCTACAACAGCAATGTTGTAGGGCTTATAGGCGAAGAAAAGCTTGAGAAAGTGAAGCTTGACACAGGCAACACACTTGAGCTGCAGGGCCTGTTTATAGAAATAGGATCAGTACCCTCAAGCGAGATGACAAAAAGCCTTGGCCTGGCACTAGACAAGCCAGGATTTATTGTGGTTAATGCAGAGATGAAAACAAACATCCCTGGAATTTACGCAGCAGGAGATATCACAAGCCTGCTCCCAAGGTTCAAGCAGGTTGTAGTTTCAGCAGCCCAGGGAGCAACAGCAGCAAACTCTGCCTATGATTATATTAAAAGCTTAAAAGATTAAGGAGGCAAAAAAATGAGCGCATTCCAGAACGCAATAAAGCAGCTTGAGGAAGCAGCCAGCGCAGTAGGCGAGAAAGATGTTGAGATACTTAAAGAGCCAAAGAGGACTTTGCAAGTAAGCTTCCCTGTGAAGATGGATGACGGCAGCATAAAAATTTTCAGGGGATACAGGGTTCAGTATAACCTCGCAAGAGGCCCTGCAAAAGGCGGAATAAGGTTTCACCCAAAGGTTGACCTGGACGAGGTAAAGGCACTTGCATTCTGGATGGCTGTTAAGAATGCAGTGATAGATATTCCTTACGGAGGGGGAAAAGGCGGAGTCGAGGCAGATGTAAAGCAGCTCTCTGAAGCAGAGAAAGAGCGCATAAGCAGGGAATTCATAAAAGCAATAAAAGGCTTCATAGGACCAAGGAAAGACATACCTGCTCCTGATGTTTACACAGACTCAAAGGTAATGGGCTGGATGCTTGACGAGTATGAGAAGCTTACAGGAGAGCATTCCCCTGGCGTTATAACAGGCAAGCCACTCTCGCTCGGGGGAAGCAAAGGAAGGGCATTCTCCACAGCACTCGGGGGAGTGTATGTCCTTGAGGCAGCAGCAAAAGAGTTCAGCGTAGGAAAAAAAGTGGCAATACAGGGCTTCGGCAATGCCGGCTCAAATGTTGCAGAATTCCTCTCAGAGCGAGGATATAAAATTGTAGCTGTAAGCGATTCAAAAGGCGGGGTTTACAGCAAAGGCGGCCTTGACATAAGCGCTTTGATAGAGCACAAGAAAAAAACAGGCTCAGTAATTAATTTCAGGAATGCACAAAACATCACCAACGAAGAGCTGCTCGAGTGCGAAACAGACATACTTATCCCGGCAGCAATGGAAAACCAGGTAACAAAAGAGAATGCACCCAAGATAAAGGCATCAGTTATAGCAGAGCTGGCAAACGGCCCAACAACACCTGAGGCAGAAAGAATTCTTGAGAAGCGCGGCATAACAGTAATTCCCGATGTGCTGTTTAATGCAGGCGGAGTTGCAGTAAGCTACTTTGAGTGGGTACAGAACAACACAGGCCTTTACTGGAAAGAGCAGGAGGTTTTGGACAGGCTAAAGGAAAAGATGAGCCAGGCCTTTGCAGAAGTGCTTGATACCTCAAAAAAGTACAAATTATCATTAAGGAAAGCAGCATTTGCGCTTGCTATTAAGAGAATCCTTGATGCAGAAAGAGACAGGGGGAACATAAAATGATAAGCTTTGCCTGCAAGCCTATTGAGCTTTCTGAAATCTTTCAGTGCGGCTACGGCATATCCAGGACAGAGTACAAGGTTCTTGATTTCCTTATGCTCCAGGGAAAGATGCTTTCAGTAAAGGAGATTGCATCCAAACTGAGAAAAGAGAGGACAACAATACAAAAGTCAATTAAGGCTCTTGTGGATAAAAAGCTTGTGAAAAGAAAGCAGATGAACCTTTCCTCAGGCGGCTATGTTTACACTTATGGGGTTGAGGACAAAGAGAAAATAAAAAAAGAGCTTTCAGGCATGCTCAAGTCCTGGTCAGAAAGCGTGGCATTTGCAATAAATGCGCTTTAATTCGGGAATATTTTCAGTTGCAGGAGCGCCAGGTTAATAATTCTTGGCTGTGTGCTTCATAACATGGACAAGGCCACAATCAATTACATTGTATTTTCCTGCTTTGCGGTTTCGCTTGTTATCCTGCTTTTCATGAAGCCCCCTGAAGTGGAGAGCAGGCTCCAGGCCCGGCTGCACAGGGTTTACTATGAAGGAGACAGGTATGTCCTTGATGTAGAGGTTTGCTCTTATGATAAGGTTTACCTTGAGCCAGAGAGGGCATCCAACAGCACAGTCTCAGAGCTGCTCTCGTTAAGGAATAAAAAGCCAGAATTCATATATGTAACGCTCTCAGGCGAAAAATACCTGAGAGGAATAATTAAAAATTAGTCTTTTTTGTCTTTGCAGGTGCACTTGCCTTCTTTCTTTTCCTCTTCAGTGCATTCGCAGTCATCTTCGCATTCGCAATCCTCATCACCGCACTTGCATTCTTTCTTTGGGCTTTCCTGCTTTTTTGCCTCATGCACATGCCCGTGCTGAAGCTCTTCAGGTGTAGGCTCTTCTACTTTGACAATCTTTACCTTGAACTTAACAGTCTTCCCGGCAAGAGGATGGTTCATGTCAAATGTAATCTTGTCGTCCTCAATCTTTTTGATTAGTGCGATTACAGGGTAGCCCTCCGGAGACATGAACTGAACGTAGACACCTTCCTTTAGCTTTTCAGAGCCGGGGACTTTGCTCTTCTCAACAGTCTTTATCAGCTCCTTAATCCTTTCGCCATAGCCCTCTTCAGGGGCTACAGTAAACTCTTTCTCCTCACCCTCTTTCATGCCAGCAATGTTCTTCTCAAACCCAGGAACAATGTTGTTTGCATTCGAGATAATCTTCAGCGGGGAATGCCCCTCGCTTGTGTCAAAGACAGTCCCGTCTTCCTGAATAGCAGTATAATCAAGAGTAACTTTCTTTTTTCCTTCAATTTTCATTCAAAACACCACCAAAAGAACCCTTACAAAGAATTCTTTCTGGCTAAAGAAAAGGCCCATCATATATAAAACTTATTGAATATTCAGCTATGGAAAAGTTTAAAAGCACTTTACTTTTTCTCTCTTAAGCAGTAGCCCCGTAGTGTAGTGGCCAATCATAGGGGACTCTGGATCCCCTGACCGCGGTTCGAATCCGCGCGGGGCTATGTTTCTGTTTTTTAGGCTTGGAGAGATGAGTTTTGAGAGTTATAAATTTATTCAGGCCTCTTTTTGAAGGACTATTCTATCATATAGCCAAGCTTAATGAACAAGTAGTTATATAAAACTCAAGTTTTTAGTACCTTGTTAAATTGAAATATTTTCGAAGGAATAGGGGCGAGTATCGTTAGAATTGTAACTATTATAAATCAGATAATTTATATATGAATAACCATACTTTAATATAAAAATGAATGAAAATCAAACTAGAAGGCAGTTAATTGACGAACAGCTAAAAACTGCTGGCTGGATTTTCAAATATGTGAAGGAAGAAGTAAATTCCGTTAAATCTAATTTCAAAACTAAAGAATATGTACTTTCTAAAGGTAAAGGTGATGATTCTGGAAGATTCATTGATTATTTACTGCTGGCTGAAGATAATAGCCCTATCGCTTTGATTGAAGCTAAGAAATTCTCTGTTTCAGAAGATAAAGGAAGGGCTCAATCAAGAACATATCTTAAAGATATTGAATCGCAAACTAAAGAAAAAATACCCGTTTTCTTAACTAATGGTAACAAATGGCTTCTAATAGACCAAGATGGAATTGAAAGGCATGTAACCGGAATTTTTTCTCAAGCTGACTTGAAGAGGAGAATGGAACTTTATAGGAAGCGAAGAGATCCTACTAAAATCAATATTGGCAAAGTAGTAGATAGACCAAAAAGCATTCTTATTGTTAAGCAAATGATGGAACATATCCAGAAAGGTCATAAATCTGCTTTAATCTCTATGGCTACAGGAACAGGAAAGACAAGGGTTGCGATGGCTATGATTGATGTTCTTTTAAGATCAAATTTTGTAAGAAATGTTTTATTTATTGCAGATAGAATTGCGTTAACAAATCAGGCAAAATCTGCCGGTTTCAAGGAGTTCTTTTCTGAGGCGGTTGTTGATTTAAGAGAAAACCCGAAAAGTTTTCCAAATGGATTATATGTTTCTACTGTTCAGACTTTGAGAAGTGGAAAAACCAAGAAGTTTTTTGAGAAATTTAGTCCTGGATTTTTTGATTTAATTATTTTTGATGAAGCTCATAGGTCTATTTATGATCCAAATAGGTTAATACATAAATATTTTGATGCTATAAAAATAGGTCTTACTGCAACACCTTCAACAGCAGAAAGCAGGAATACTTACGAATTGTTTGAATGTGAAGGAAATAAGCCAACAGTTGAATATTCTTATGATGAAGCTATAAGGGATGGTGTTTTAGTTCCTTATAAAGCTGAAATAATTGATACAAAAATTCTTTCATTAGGTATAGAGGGGGCAACATTAACAAAACAGCTTCAAGACCAATTAAGAAAGCAAGAAGAAGATCCAAATTATACTATGCTTCCGGGTTCTGCCTTTGCTAAAGTTTTCATGGATGATAAAACAAACGAATTAGTTATAAGAGAATTTATGAAGAGATGCTATAAGTCAGATGAAGGAAAACCTGCAAAAACAATTTTTTTCTGTGCCACTATCAATCATGCAAAACATATTAAGAAAATTTTTAATAAATTATTTCCTGCAATAAGTAATGAAGTTCAGATAATTGTTTCTGAAATTTATAGATATACCGATGAGATTTCAAGATTTAAACTAGATTCAGAGCCAAGAATTGCTTTATCTGTTGGAGTTTTAGATACTGGCGTTGATATCCCTGAAGTATGCAATTTAGTTTTTGCAAAACCTGTTTTTTCAGGAATTAGATTCTGGCAAATGCTTGGCAGAGGAACAAGAAACTTAGGGGCATGTAAACATAAAGAATGGCTTCCAAATAGGGAGAAAAATGATTTCTTGATTTTAGACTTTACTATTGGCGGACATTCAAATATAAAATATCATCATCTCAAGGAAGCTAAAGAAAGAAAAGCTGGAACTGACATACTTACAAGAATTTTTTTGAATCGAGTTGAATTATTAAAGAAAAGGTTAGATACTAAACAGAAAGAATTTGTTGAAAATAAAATTATTTATGAAGTTGATTCTTTAGACAAGGATTCTTTTATTGTAAGGGAAAAACTTCCACTTATTACGCAGATATTAAATACTGCAAAAAAGCCGATGATTGTTGCTGAACCAACAGCAGATTATGGAAAAAAGGTTAGTAAAAGAGTTCAGAAAAAATTTGATTTGAAAGATTATGTCAATGAATTAAAAAATGAAATTGCCCCCCTTATATCTTTAAATCCTGGAAAAAATCCTCTTGTTTCAGCTTTTATTCTTCAAGTTGAGAAGCTGTTTAAATTTATCTTAGAAGATGATAAAGATGAAATCTATAAGTTAAGAGAATATGTTAAGGAGAAGATGGAAAATATCTTGCAGAAAGATACTCTTGAAGCTGTACTGGAAAAAAGAGAGGACATTTTGAAGGTTTTCCAGGATAACTTTTGGGACGAATTGACTTTTGAAGATGTAGAGTTTATCATTGTCCGTCTTGCTCCATTAATGGTTTATTATGAAAAAAATCCCAAAAGGATACTTCAAGTAGATGCTCCTGATTTGGTTTTGAAAGTTGAAGATTTCAAAAAAGAAGTTAAGGAAGATGAAGAATTGATTAATTTCTTAAAAACTAATCCTCTTGTGAATAAAATAAAGAATGGTGAAGGGATTACTCCAGCAGAACTTCTTAAATTAGAAGAGCAATTAAGAGCATTAAGACCAGAGATAACTATTGATAATGTTCAAAGGATACAAAAGATTGACTTTTTGGTATTTATAAGGAACATTTTAGGATTAAAGCAAGAATATGATCCTCAGGCTTTAATAGAAAGAGAGTTTGATAAGCATATCTTAGAGAAAAATCTCCATTATACTTCTGAGCAGATTAAATTCCTGCAGATTTTGAAAAAGGTTTTTGCTAGGACTAAACATATTGAATTAAAAGATTTCACAGTTCCGCCTCTTTCTAATGAAAGGCCTCTTGATAAATTCCAAGCGTCTGAATTGCAGAAGATAGTTCTTGAATGTAATAAGATTAAAATGAAGTGATGATATATGGTCTATTTATACATTGACGAAAGCGGAGATCTGGGATTTAGTGGCAAAGGAAGTAACTATTTCATTTTTACTTGTGTCAAAATAGAAGATGATAAAACAAATACTTTATTTAAGAGGATTCCTAAGAAGATAAGACAAAGAACATTAAAAAAGAGAGTAAAGAAATTATCTGAATTAAAGTTTTCAAATTCAAGTGTTTTAATTAGGGAAAGGTTTTTAAAAAGGGTTTCAGAACTAAATCTTGAGATATTTTCATTAATAATTGAAAAAAAATATACTCAACAAAAATTAAAAGAAAATTTGCCTGTGTTATATAACTATTTATTGAAAATTCTACTTGAAAGATTAGTATCTGCAAATCATAAAATCAATATTTGTCTTGATAAATGCATGTCATCAACACAAAGAGAAAATTTTGAGAATTATATCAATACAGAATTCTTATTTAGATTTAAATATGTTCCTGATTTAAAAATAACACATGAGAATTCAAATTGTAATGAGGCATTGCAAGTTATAGATTTTATTTGTGGAGCATTCGGATATAAGTATAACACTTGCAATCTTAAAGGAAATTTTGAGAGATACACAAATATTATTAAATCAAAAATAATTGAGGAAAGAAATGATTTTTTCAAAAGAAAATAACGAACCATGTTTACTCGTCCTGAGCTCAATCCTGAGCCGTCATCCTTTCAACACGACTTACTCGTTATTATATACATACAATTATGCAAATATATAAATCTTTCTACAATTTTTTTTGTAAACCAAGGTTTACAAATATAGAAAGCTTTATAAATTTCATTAAATATCCTTTTCTTATGGTTAAAGAAAAATGGGATAATAAGTATGATGTCAAGACGGTATCAGCGAAGCTTACTCAAAGAGAATTTTCTCACTTTAAAGACTATTGCGATAAAAAAGGAGTTAAAGTTTCATCCCAGCTTAAACATCTGATAAAGCAAGAGATTGAAGATCCAATTTCCGTAAATGTTGCAGGCAAAAGCCAGTTCTTGTATAATCCTGCAAAAGATAATTTTTCATGGCGAGCAGTTTTAGATAAAGGAATAATATCCTATATTGAAGATGATTTAAGTTCTGAATTTTTAACGCAATTAAAAGAAGCTGTTGATACTGCTATTGATGAAAGAAACACATTTCTTCAAAAGAACAAAGAAGATTCTGTTTCAATGCCGAGTAAAATACTGAGGAAGGGGTTATGAAATTATTATTTATTGATGAATCTAAAAGACAACAAAATAGAAATAATAAGTTTTTTTTCATTCAAGTAGGTGTCATGGTAGATAAAGATTCATTATTGACAATAGAAAAAGGTATTGAAGCTATTAAACAAGAATATAATTTAAAGGGTCTAAAAGGTTTGAGAGGAAAAATACC
>Ga0334898_1002537_pt1 | contig 16526 bp, 10 predicted proteins | sample GraSluR3_MG_10_FD_207228 | JGI IMG/M metagenome (GOLD analysis project Ga0334898, IMG submission 207228) | Sludge microbial communities from methane-producing bioreactor in Wageningen University, Netherlands - Granular Sludge_3_08-R3 | ecosystem: Engineered > Bioreactor > Anaerobic >... | reverse complement strand
CATTTTTAGGCCCCATCATTGCTGCCTTTTTTGCAACTTCATTTAACAACTGGATGCTTGTGCTGTTTATTTACGGTATTACATCAATTTTTTCAGCAATCTGGCTTTCTGCAACTCCTATAAAAGAATCAAAACCAGAACGTAAACCAGCCACATTTTCTTCTTGTTTTGGATTACTTCGCAACCGGTTTATCGCATTAATGGCACTGGCAATATTTTTAATTGTTGGTGCCGAAGTTGCCATGAACACAAACATTGCAAATATTCTTGTTGCAAGATATGACATAACTCTTGAAAAAGCGGTTATAGGAATAAGTGTGTTCTATGCAGGAGAAACTATATCACGTTTAATTGGCGGTGTCGTATTGAGCTGGTTTTCAATAAATCGGTTTTTATTATTTATTGTTCTAATCGCATTATTGGGAATATTAGGAATCTTCCTGGCACCAGTTAGCATGGTTGCCTTTATTGCAATTTTTTTGACCGGATTAGGAATGGGGAGTATGTTTCCTGTTATTTTCTCACTGGCATTAAATGAAATGCCCGATCATGCCAATGAAATTTCAGGTTTGCTTATAATGGCAGTATCTGGTGGTGCAGTAATTCCTCTGTTAATGGGGTTTATAATCACACTTTTTGGATCGGCATCAGGCATATTGGTTTTAGGTATTTGTATGTTATACATTTTAAGTGTTTATTTTTTTATTCGAAAACGAAGTTGAAATTAAAAATTCATTAAAATTAATTGATATGAAAATTCATACATTTTTAGTTCTTATTTTTCTCTTTTTGGGAGATTTCTTGTCCGCTAATATTATTGCTAATAGGTTGTTTAATCTTGAGTCCTATAGCCCTCATGCAGATGGATTAACAGATGATACTCCGGCCTTTCTAAAATTGTTTAAAGATGTTGAGGAATCGGGAGGAGGAGTAATAACAATACCTCCAAAAGACTATTACTTTTCAGGCGAAATGTCTATTCCTGTAACTTCCAATACAGAAGTGTTTGCATACGGTGCAAGATTTTTTCTTCCGGAAATCCTTGGAGATAAAGCAAGGTTGGTTTTGTTTGATGGAGTAGATATTTCGAATTTTAAGTGGTCAGGTGGGTTTTTTAAAGGTTATTGTTTTGACCCAGGCTACAAGAATACATGGGAACCAAATGTAAATACCCGAATATTTGTTATTAATACTTCTGAGGTTGGAATTACAACCAATATCACTTTTCGGGATATTAGTTCTGAAAAAATTGCAGGAGCTGTGGTAAATGTGAATGGATATAGTGAGGAACGAGATTTTTTAGATATAAATTTCGCGACTAATATTACTGTCGAAAATTGTAATCTTATAAATTCCGGAAGGTTTATGTGGGATTATGGATATTTATGGCAAATTGTAGTTTTTCCAGAGGATCACACAACTGAAGAATTGGGAATGGCTTATAAGTATTTCGACAATGACCTAATAATTAGTGATATTCGAATTTCAGAAAAAGATAATCGAATATATTTTAACAATGTTGTTTCCGAAATGGATGAAAGTTTATTAATGAGTGAAGATCAAGATATCTGTTTTTTTAATGATACCCTGCCTGATAATTTAATCCGTGGGAAAATGTATTTTGTTGTTGAAGCATCAAAATCTTACATCAAGATAAGTGAAACAAAGGGTGGAAATCCAATTGTATTTGGTAGTACAGGAGGCTACAAAATTAAATTAATGAATAAAGTTTCACGTGTAGCCAGACAATGGGAACCTACAGGTTCAGGACCAGGTAAAGGAGCTATAGACGTAAACAAGTGTAAAAATACCATAATAACTGGCTGTCAAATTAGTTCACTAGGAGATGCAATGCATATTCATGCTTGTCACGATAATATTTTTACTAATAATCATATATTAAGTGCCAGAATGGGGGCTTTTTTTCTCGCAGAATATTGTAAAAATTCAACAATTTCAAACAATATTGTTGATGGGAATAATGGTTCCAGAATTTGCAGTATTGAAAAATCAAATGAGAATGTAACTATGACTGGAAATATATTTAAGAATGGAGGAAGAGGTTGTTGGATTAATCAACCCAAGAACCTTATTATTCAAAATAATTTTTTTTTAAATAATACTTTAAAAGGAACTGAAAATTCCGCGAAAGGAAGGCGGAGCTATCGGACAGGTGGATGGCAAAATTTTGCAGAAATGTATTTCACTACTTATGAGAAAAATGGGGAATATGGCTCTGTCATTATAAAAGATAACGTTTTCAATACAGGAAACGAAGCACCAGCTGCTATTCAGTTTGAAAGTAATGGTTCAAATATTCAGATGGATGGAAACATTTTCCAAGGTCATACGGGAGGTGTCTGGATGGAGGATAATGTTTCTTCTATAATTATTGGAAATAACCCAGGGATTGAAGTTAAAAAAGGCAAAGAGTATTCCAAATCGCTATTTAGTAACACAGGGATGTAATTTCTTCATATAAATACTTTTGTGTTAACAATGATTGATAAAAATGGGTGGCGATCCGGTATTACGCAGATTTACAATAATTTGATCAAAAATTGCTCCTGCTTGTTAATATATAAAACATTTAAAATTAACAGTTATGCAGGAGCAAAAGACAAACTTAGAAAAAATTATCAACTCATCGATTGATGAAATCAGACAAAAAATGCTGACGATTTGTAAAAACGGCTATAAAAATGATTTGGATTTTCAATCTGCTGTAGGTTTTATCGGGCAGATAAAGGAAGTGGTAAGCGATTTGGGTTGCCATGTTGTTAAAAGCTATTTTGAATCGAGGGATGAGCCGGTTGATTATATTGAATCGGGCGGCAAGCGTTATTTAAACAAAGGGAAAAGCACAAAGGAAATTATCACATCACTTGGAAAGATTGGCATTACCAGAAGCTACTACCAGCACAGGTCAGGAGGCAACAGTCTTTTCCCTCTTGATGAAAAATTAGGTGTAAAGGGAGAATTGCTGATGCTGGATGTGAAGGAAGTTGTGCTGTATTCATGTGCTTACAATACCCCGGAAGAAAGTTCGAGATTGCTTGAAAAATGCAGTTTTATAAAACTCCATCCTACCCAAATCAAACGGGCTGTGAACAGAACCAGCGAATTTACAGAAACGCACGGTTCGGAAATTATGGAAAGTGTCCGCCAAAACGAAACCATCCCGGAGTCAGAACTTTTGGTATGTAGCCTCGACGGAGTAAATGTTCTTTTAAATGAAAACGGGAAAAAGAAAGGAAGGCCTTTGGAACGTCCGACCAGTAAGGAAAATGTCACTGCATCTTCCTATAAAAACGTGATGTGTGGAAGCATTTCCCATTACAGGATTATAGAAAGTGAAGAGAATAAAGTACCGGAGCGGATTGATACAAAATACATTGCCCGTATGCCGGAAAAATACTACCCAACTTTTAAGCGTGAATTTGAAAAAGAGATAAAAAGCGCCAATTCTGGCTTGTTTGCAGCAAAACTGGTAATTACCGATGCCCACAAATCAATATCAGGTTACTTAAAAGACAATCCTGCATTTGAGGGTTATCAACGGATTATTGATTTTTACCATGCATCGGAACACCTCTCGCTGATGGCTGAAGCAATTCATGGGAAAAGTTCAGCAAAAGCAACTGAGTGGTATAAAAAATACCGGCACATTCTGAAAAATCAAAAACAAGGAGTACAGAAACTTATCCGTTCGGTAGAATATTATTTGGGTAGTCAACCTTATAACAAAACCAGGGAAAAAGAAATCCGAAAGTATTTAGGCTATTTTAAAAAGCACAAAAAGTTTATGCAATATGCAGACTATAGTGAAAAGGGTTGGCCAATTGGAAGCGGAGTAATAGAGGCTGCCTGCAAATCGGTGGTAAAACAACGTATGTGCCGCAGTGGCCAGCGGTGGTCTATAAAAGGCGGACAAGCCATACTCAACCTAAGAGCAATAGTAAAGTCGAACAGATGGGAAGGATTTTGGAATGAACTTTCTGAGAGGTATTATACAAAATTAGCTGCGTAATATGAGAACTGCACCCATAAAAATGAAAAAATGCTAGGTAATGCCATACCCATCCCCTCCAACGCCAAACAGTGCCACCTGTCCTGAATTCATTGAAAACTCCGATACATTAGCTTTTAAATCATTAAAAGAGATGTATTATGGAACAAAAAATGAATGACCAGGATGTATTACTGGTTAAAGGAAAAAACGAGAGTAAAGTCAAAGCAGTCAAAGGTTTTGATGAAAATGGCAAGTTAAAAACAGAACTTCCCAAACAGGCCAACGCTGCCGGTTTTTTAAAAATCGACAGGTTCGGCAATTCGTTGGAAAACTTTTTCACCAATTTCCAGCGACAGTATCAAAATCCAAGCGATTTCCGTTTTTTTAAGGTGCCTGCCAGCATAGTAGAGAAAACGGCCACCGTATTGGACAAGATGTTGCAAAATCCTGAAGTATCGTCCAATAAAGAAATGATTGACAAACAAGAAGTTAAGCCGGAGCAGTATCTTCAGAAAGAGGAAAAGCAGGAACGACAGAATTTGATTGATGAAAACAAGGTGGACTGGGAACAACTGGAAAAGCTGGGTGTATCGAAAGATTTTCTGAAAAACACCAAAAACCTGGAGGCAATGTTAAACTTCCGGAAATCACCCGACTTAATCCCCATCACCTTCAAAACCGATAATATGACCATTCGCACCGATGCACGATTGGCTTTTCGTCAGGATGAAAACGGAAACTTTAATGTTGCAGTTCATGCGGTTCGCAACAAACCCGAACTGGACAGGCCATATTTCGGTGTCACACTGACGGAGGAAGACAAAAATAATCTTTTGCAAACCAGTAATGCCGGGCGCATCCTTCATCCACAATACAAAGAAGGGGAAACAACTCCGGTATTTCTTTCGATAGACAAACTGACCAATGAGCTTGTTGCTGCCCGTGCTGATAAAATAAATATCCCTGACGAGATAAAAGGAGTAAAACTGAACGAAAGCCAGCAAAAAGAGCTGGCGGAAGGCCGGGCTGTTTTTGTGGAAGGCATGACAGCGCGTAGCGGAAATGAATTCAGCGCGTGGTTGCAGGTTGACGCCGACAAACGGGGCATCGGTTTCCGTTTCGACCAGCAGGAACAAAGGCAAAATGTTAACGACCAAAAACAGGTGCGTATCCCCAACTCCTTGCTGGGAAAGGAACTGACCGATGAACAACAACAAAAACTTGAGAAACGGGAAACCATTTACGTTGACGGCATGAAGGACAAGGAAGGCCAGGAGTTCAATGCCTATGTGAAAATAAACGATGAGAAGTTAAAACTCGATTTTTACAAATGGAATCCTGACAAAGCCCAAACCAAAGGGGCTGAAGTTACTCCTGACCAAAACAGCAAAACACAAGTGGCTGTGAATTCAGAAGGGAAAACCAACGAAGCTACCAAACATGTAAAAGAACCTTTGGCAAAGGAGCAGGTCAATCCCACAGAGCAGCAAGCAGCCAAACGAAATCGCTCCAAAGCGCATTCCATGTAAAGTTCCAATGTATGAATAAATCAAGGCGTTCAGGGTTTATAACCTGGACGTCTTTTTATAACTCAATTTTTAACATCAAAACTCAGAAAATCATGAATAATAGCTATCAGGAATTATCCTGGTTTAAACTGTCGCTGCTGCATTTTATCTACGAAAGTCATCCCGAATTAATTGATGATACAGATTTGCTCAACATCCGCAGCGATCTGGCTTCCAAAATTTATTCCGAAGCTGTAAAAAACGGGCACAACCAGCAGGAAGCGGAAGAACTGGCGCTCAAAGAACTTTATCGGGACCTTCACTTCTCCAAACACGATACTTTGATAACCATTCTCTGGAATGAATTTTCCAGAGAGGTTCCCATGGGACTGGCAAAAGATTTTGCCATCAAGCTACTACCGAAAGTCGAACCTATTTTTTCTAAATACAGGTTGGACGATGAGTTTGCATTTAGCCCGGAATTTAACGGTTTATATACTGAACTGACCGGAGCAATATCAATCTGGCTGGAAGATCATGAGCTTCAATAAAGAAAAACACCTTCGGGCAAATATTGAGGCGATAAAACTTGTTTTTCAGCTTGAAAGAGAGCAACGAAAACCGACAAACGAAGAACAGGAAGCCCTGAAACAGTACTCTGGTTTCGGGGCTTTAAAATGTATCCTTAATCCGGCCGAAAACCTTTCCGACATTGTACATTGGCCAAGTTCGGAAATTGGGTTGTTTCCTCTGGTTACTGAACTGCATGATCTTTTAAAAAATAACGCTCAAACAGAACAGCAATACAAGCAGTTTGTAAACAGTCTGAAAAATTCCATCCTGACCGCCTTTTATACACCTCCTGAAATTGTACAGGTTCTTGCTGAAACATTAAAACAAAGTCAGGTATCTGCCAGAAATTTTCTCGATCCTTCTGCCGGAATGGGAGCCTTTATTTCAGCGTTTAAAAACCAAAACGAAGAGCTGTCAGTAACCGGATTTGAAAAGGATTTACTGACCGGCAAAATATTGTCCAAACTTTATCCTGGTGATAAAATAAGGAGTACTGGTTTTGAAGAAATTGAAAGCCGCTATAATAAGCATTTTGATCTGGTTTCCTCCAATATCCCATTTGGTGATGTTGCAGCCTTTGATATTGCGTTTCTGAAAAGCACGGATAAGGTCAGACAGCAAGCATCCCGGAGCATTCACGATTATTTCTTTTTAAAAGGAATGGATACACTGCGTGAAGGTGGAATTCTGGCTTTTATTACCTCACAGGGAGTAATGAATTCTCCGAAAAATGAACCGGTACGCCAGTGGTTAATGGATAACAGCCGGTTGGTTTCCTCAGTCCGGTTACCCAATAACCTTTTCAGTGAGTATGCGGGAACGGAAGTGGGCAGCGACCTGATTATCCTTCAGAAAAAATCTGGTAAAAACCAGTTAACACAAAAAGAAAAAGAGTTTGTTCAGAGCGATAAGCTATCAAGCGGAGTATTCAACAACAGATATTTCAACAATTTTCAACGGGTGGTCCACACCGAAGGATTCATTGATACCGATCCATACGGAAAACCGGCGCAGATTTTTATTCATAAGGATGGAACAAAAGGAATGGCTTCGGATTTGAAGAAAATGTTGGAGGTAGATTTCAGAGAGAGACTCGATGTTGATTTTTTTCAACAAGATGTTTCCAACAAAAAGTCAATTTCAGTTTCATCTCCTGACAAAACCAGTGAGAAGGCAAATCAACCGGAACTAACTCTTTATGATCTCTTTGGTCTCAGCCAGGAAGAACGCAACCAGCATAAACCTGCGAGGAGAAAAAATTCTGCACAGCCCAAAAACAAACAGCTAAATCTGTTTTCTCAACCGAATCCGGTAAACGGAAAGCAAAGCAAGGAAATCATTGCTCCTATTCCAGACATCAGACCATTTATTGGAAAACTTTTTAACCATCTCAGGGCCGGTTCACTGGTAAAAGACCATAACCAGCTTGGTTTTATTAAAGACCGCGACGAAAATACAGCAACATTTGAACGGTTAAAACTGAGTCCGGTGCAGGAGGCAAAAGCTTTGCTTTTTATTCAAATCAGGAACACTTACCATCAACTCTATAACAACGAAGCAGAAAGTTTAAATGAAGATACGGCAAACCGCCGTCAGCTAAATGAATACTATGATACTTTTTTTCAGAAGTATGGAAATCTGAACGACTCCAGAAACCTTGGATTGTTAAAAATGGACAGTGGTGCAAACGAAGTGCTCGCGCTCGAACGCGGTGTAAACGGAGAACTGGTAAAAGCCGATATTTTTCACCAGCCTGTTGCTTTTAATGTCAGGGAACTGGAACAGGTGGAAACTTCGGAAGAAGCGCTTGCTGCTTCGCTGAATAAATTCGGGGAAGTAAGAATGGATTACATGTTGTCCCTGCAGGATGAAAAAAGTCGGGAAGAACTGGTTCAGGAACTTCATGGAAAGATATATTTTAACCCGCTTATCCAAAACTATGAAGTGGCGGACAAGTTTATTGCCGGAAATGTTGTTGAGAAAGTCAAAAACATTGAGGACTTCCTCTCACGACATCCCAATGATATTGCGGCACAGGAATCATTAAAAGCCCTTCAAGATTCAATTCCTGAACCCATATCATTTGAAGAACTGGATTTCAATTTCGGAGAACGGTGGATTCCTGCAAACATTTACAGCCAGTATGCCTCTCACCTGTTTAAAACCGGTGTGGATATTCATTATTCCCCGTCTGTTGATGAATTTTCAGTTAAAGCTCAATTTTCCAACGCCAATATTTATGAAAAATATGCGGTTAAATCGCAAAGCCGTCTGTATGACGGAATTGCCCTGATGAAACATGCACTTGTAAATACAACGCCCAATATCACCAAAAAGATAATTGTTGATGATAAAGAAGTAAAAGTCAGGGACAGTGAAGCCATCCAACTGGCCAACAGTAAAATCGATGAAATACGAAACGGATTTACCGACTGGCTGAACGAACAAAGTCCTGCGTTCAAACAAAATCTGGCCGAATTATACAACTCAACCTATAATTGTTATGTGCGACCAAAATACGATGGCTCACACCAGACTTTCCCCGGCCTTGATTTAAAAGCATTGGGAATACCCCACCTTTATTCGAGCCAGAAAGATGCCATCTGGATGTTAAAACAAAACGGGGGTGGCATTTGCGACCATGAAGTTGGTTCCGGCAAAACACTGATTATGTGCTGTGCTGCTTATGAAATGAAACGTTTGCAACTGGCAAATAAACCGATGATTGTTGGCCTGAAAGCCAATATCCATGAAATCTCCCAAACTTTTAGGACAGCTTATCCAAATGCAAAAATTCTTTATCCGGGAAAACAGGACTTTACCCCGACAAAACGGATAAAGATTTTTAATGAAATCAAAAACAATTCCTGGGATGTCGTCATTTTAACCCATGAACAATTTGGAATGATACCTCAGTCACCGGAAGTCCAAAAACAGATTTTACAGGCAGAATTGGACAGTGTAGAGGAAAATCTCGAAATCGTCAAAAGACAGGAAGGTGAAGTTTCGCGGGGTATGCTGAAAGGCCTAATTAAACGGCAACAAAATCTTGAAGTAAAATTGAAAACCATTACACATGATATTGAGAACAGAAAAGATGACGTGGTGGATTTTAAAAAGATGGGAATCGACCATCTGTTTGTGGATGAAAGTCACCGGTTTAAAAACCTGATGTTTAATACCCGTCACGACAGGGTTGCAGGAATGGGAAATCCGCAAGGCAGTCAGCGTGCTTTAAATATGCTGTTTGCCATTCGCACCATACAGGAACGAACTGAAAAAGATTTGGGAGCGACTTTTTTGTCGGGGACAACCATCTCCAATTCCCTGACCGAGTTATTCCTTCTGTTTAAATACCTCCGCCCAAAAGAAATGGAACGCCAGCAGATTAAAACCTTTGACGCCTGGGCCGCTGTTTATGCAAAAAAGACAACCGATTACGAATTTTCAGTTACCAATGAAATTGTTCAGAAAGAACGGTTTCGGTATTTTATAAAAGTTCCCGAATTGGCTGCTTTTTACAATGAAATTACCGATTACCGCACAGCAAAAGATATTGGCATCGACCGGCCTGATAAAAATGAAATTCTGCATAACATTCCCCCTACACCACAACAGGAAGAATTTATTCAAAAACTGGTAATATTTGCCAAAAACGGAGATGCAACTATTCTGGGCAGGGCGCCACTCTCTGAGCGGGAAGAAAAGGCAAAAATGCTGATTGCAACCGATTATGCCCGAAAAATGAGCCTGGACATGCGGATGATAAGTCCGCACTACGATGACCATATAGATAACAAAGCTTCGCATTGTGCTGCCCGGATAGCTGACTATTACAGGCAGTACAACGATTATAAAGGAACCCAGTTTGTATTTTCTGATTTGGGAACGTACAAACCTGGTGAGTGGACGCCATACAGTGAAATTAAACGAAAACTTGTTGAAGACCATCGTATCCCGGTCCATGAAATACGGTTTATCCAGGAAGTCAAAACCGAAAAAGCCAGAAAAAACATTATTGAAGCAATGAACGAAGGCCGTATCCGGGTGTTGTTTGGTTCCACTGATATGCTGGGAACCGGAGTGAATGCACAAAAACGTGCGGTGGCCATTCATCATCTCGACTCTCCCTGGCGGCCATCGGATTTGGAACAGCGGGAAGGCCGGGCTATTCGCAAGGGAAATGAGATTGCCAAATTCTTTGCAGATAACAAAGTGGATGTAATTATTTATGCAGTGGAGAAAAGCCTGGATTCTTATAAATTCAATCTGTTGCATAACAAACAACTTTTTATTCGCCAGTTAAAAACGAATAACCTTGGAAAAAGAACCATCGACGAAGGGAGCATGGATGAAAAATCGGGTATGAGCTTTTCGGAGTATGTCGCCATTCTTTCCGGTAATACCGACCTGCTTGAAAAAGCCAAACTGGAAAAACAAATCACGGTATTGGAGAGCGAAAAACAGGCTTTTAACCGGAACAAAGCAACAGCCCGTTTCAGGTTGGAAAATATTCAACAAAATATTGATTCAAATAATGAAATGATTTCCCGGATGCAAGATGATTTTGACTTACTTCGCAACAGAGTTACTAGGGACGATTCAGGAAATGTGCTAAATCTGGTCCAACTGGATGGAGTAAAAGGTTCTGACCCCAAAATAATCGGGACAAAACTGAACGAAATTAACGAAAGAACACAAACAAATGAAGACTATAAAAAAATCGGGAGCCTGTATGAATTTAATATTCTGGTTAAAACCGAAGCAAGCATGAAGGATGGTTTTGATTTTAAAGAAAACCGCTTTTTTATTGAAGGCGAAAGCGGGATTAAATATACGTTCAATAATGGTCATATTGCCAAAGACCCGAAACTGGCTTCCTCCAGTTTTTTTAAGGCGTTAGAACGTATTCCGATTTTGATTGACAACCATGAAAGGAGTAAAGAAAAAGCTGCCAAAGATATTCCGGTTTTGCAGGAAGTGGTAAACAACACTTGGAGAAAAGAAGATGATCTCAGAAAATTGAAAAGTGATTTGGCTGCGCTGGAACGAAAAATTCAAATGACAATTGGAGAGCATTCAATAGAGAAAAACGGGCAAATCAAAGATGAAACTTCAAAAAATTCCAGAATTTCCTCCGAAAAGAATATGGTTGAAGTGGCTGAAGTAAAAGCACAATTCAGAGTCTGAATTTTAAAGAACAAGCTGGCTTGTTTTACGGTTTTGAAAATCTGTTTTGGATAAATTCATGAATATCAGATTCAAGGTAATACGTTTTTTTACCAATCCGTTTATAGGGTAATTTGCCGGAACTGCGAAATCTTTGCAACGTTCTTTTGCTGACTTTTAAAAGCAGGCAAAGGTCCTGATTATCCAACAGGACTTCATCATTAATTTTATTTTCCGTGTTGGAAAGCTTGTCAATTTTCCTGTTCACTGTTTCAAAATGGGCAACAAGGCGGTTCATCCAATATTCAAATTTTCGTTCTTCGATAAACATGGGAATGAAATTTATTTTAATCCTGGGAACAAAGAAACGGCTTAACAAAAGGCGCCACAAGTCCAACTTTTTTTTGTACCCCGGTTGGAACCATTGGAACCCGGCGTCATTTATGGATTTTAAAAATGTCAATATCCTTCAATCTTTTTAATAATCCGCTGCAGGGTTTGAATGGCTATTTGTTTGTCCCTTTCTTCAGCGACATACGATTTACTGCGCATTCCATCGTAGGAAAGATTTTTTTTATACTGAGTCGATAAATGTGGAACAATAGTCTTAAAAACTTCGCTCATTGATTTGGCAAGCAAGATTCGCAATTCGTCCGCGGCTCTTATTATCAATCCGGTTTGGTCGGTTGAAAGGGTGCACGTAACTTTCTGTTTGGGTTTTTCTACCTGGACGCTGTGTGATTTTAAATTTGTCGGCCCAGTTGAGAAGTCGCTCTTTTTTTCGAGATAGGTTATTTCTTCCTGAAACCAGTTGGATAAGGACTTTTTTAAATCAAGTTGTTGGGGATTGAAAATTACATTCTCTTTCTTTGGCAATTGTTTAAATGATTTGAAAAAGAACAGCAACCGTTCAATTTTATCTTCTCTTATTTCATAACTATTGATTTCGCTTGTTAGCCTTTGGGTAAAATTATCTAAATATCTCCTGCTGTTAAAATTCATATAGATTAGCAATTCATCGAGCCTGGAAAAAATTCTTCTGTTTTCCGAATGCTCTATACGTTCCATCTCAAAACACAGTTCTTTGATGTAGTCAACCTCCTGAAAGGTAAATGAATATTCGTTAGATGGACAATTGAGAAAATTTTTTAGTTCCTGAATTATGATACCTGCTGCCGGTTTACATGCCGGATAATTGTTTAATTGCTGTTCAATTACATTTATTCTTGTCAGAAGTTCCTTCCTAACCGGCTCAATATATGCATTCGGCAAACGCTTCCTGTTATCCAAATAGTTTCCGAACCGGTCTTCTATAAGTGAAAGTATTTCATTGGTAAAGTCAATAACATCTTCTGAAATTTCTTTTAGGTGAGGATATTTTGAATTTTGGATTTGATTTTTCATAGCCTGGTCAAACAACACAATGAGACTTGAATAATATAGCTCTACAGTAGTTTTGATTTTTGATTCATCATCGATTCTGAAGACCAGGTTTTTAATCGAAGTCATCAACTTGTTCTTTTCATCATCAATGCTATTTAGATGCATGGCAATGTCTTCGGGTTGCAACAATGTAACATCGGTTTTTACGGGGTTTAATGTTACAGAAATCAAAGTATCCAACCATTCTAAAATGTACCCTTCACCCATAATCCTCACTTTGAAATATGACAAACACTGTCAACTCCAAAATTCGGACAATTAAGTCTGAAAACGATACGTAGTTTCTATTACTTTTCTACCAAGAACTAAGTATTTTTCTTGTTAACTGCTAATATATTAGTTTGTTAATGAGTTCTACTTTGTTTGAAACACCAGTTTTGCCAAATATGTTCTGAATATGTTTGGTTACTGTTTTTTCTGAGATATACAATTCCTTCGCAATTTCTTTATATGTATTCCCTTTAACAATCAGGCTGGATATTTCTGTCTCCCTACGAGTGAGCATATACAATCTGCAATTTTGGTCAAAATTTGAATTACGCGCGACCGGTGTATTTTCTGTTTTTAGCTGCTTTTGTGTTTTTAAGTTGGTTATTGAAGTTTTTAAAATAGCCTCCTGTTGCTTAGAAATATTTACCAGAATAGTTTCTATTTTTTGATTCAATTCCTCAAATGAAAATGGCTTCGACACAAAATCAATTGCTCCAAGTTTTAACCCTTTTATCCGGTCTGTGGAAGTTGATTTTGCTGTTAGAAACACAAACGGAATGTGGTTGTATTTTGGTTGTTCTGAAATTACTTTAGCAAACGAAAAACCATCCATTTTATCCATCATAATGTCAGAAAGAATTAGATCGGGAACAATTGGTAACTCCCGGAGTTTCTTTATGCCTTCAGCGCCATTCAATGCACTGTAAATATTGTATTTTTTACGAAGCTTCGTGATAAGAAAATTAAGCATCGCTTTGTTATCTTCAACTAGCAAAAGAGTATGTCTGTCAGGTGAATATTCGCTATCATCAGTTTTAAAATCAGCAAGTTGGTAATATGAAGCCTGGGGTTCGTTTACACTTTGAGTAGGTGAATCCTCCGTTTTCAAATCATGTTTTGTCAGTGTAATAACAACCTTTGTTCCCGGGCTTTGTTTGGGATAGCTTTCGATTACGATCGTTCCATTCAAACTATCGACAACCTTTTTTACAATCGGCAGACCAAGTCCCATTCCCTGAAAATTTGTATTCTTATTACCGATTTGATAATAAGGCTCAAATATTTTTTTGTGCTGAGAAGGGGGGATTCCCACACCATCATCCTTAACCGAAAACACGATTTTGTCATTCGATTGGGATAACGAAATTGTTATATTACCGCCTGCTTTCGTAAACTTGATGGCATTTTCGATTATATTATTCACGATACGGTTAATGGCATTGGGGTCAGCTTTAATAAATAAATCTTCTTCTATAAATATCTGCAAATTAATACTTTGTTTATCACAATGGTATTTAAATAAAGGAAGACTATTATTTAATATTTCACTAAAATTTGAAATCTTGTTGTGCCTGTAAACATCAATTCCTTTAGAGAATCTTTCAATGTCGAATAAATTTATTACATCTGTTGTCAATTTGTCGATTCCGTTCTTAATAATACTGAGTTCCGCTTCTGAACCGTATTTGCTTATATATTCATCAAGATAATTTTTAATCAGTGTTAATGGAGTTTTTGTTTCATGGACAAGGTTAATAAAATTTCTGGTTTTTAACTGGTTTGCTTCTTCCAATTCCCTTGTGCGTTTCATTACCTCTTCCTGCAGATTAGTGTTCAGGATTCTTAATTTATTTTCAGATTCAATCAGCTTTTCGTGATCAATCCTGAATTGTTTTATATTTCTTTTTACCTGTAAACTGAATAGCAATAAAAAGCCAAAATTGGTAATGGAAACTTCAGCTACCTGCCCTAGGTTTAGAACATCAATAATGGGAAGGCTGACCCAAGGAGAAATACTTAATAATAAGACAATTAACTCTTGCTTTGATTCGGTACTGTTTAAGTTATTATTGTATTTGTGCCGGATTGAACGAAACAACAGGTATATAATCCAAAAGCCATACAATAGAGGAATAATGAAAACATTTTGAGCGACTTTTAAATCTTTGGTCCAGGCAAAGACAGCTACAAAAATGATTAACGGGATAACCAGAAACAAATAGACTCCTACATAAGCCTGAAATTTCAATCTTTCAAGATTAAAGGCTTTGTAAACATAGTAAGGGAAATAACAGGGGGTAATAAATCCCGCTGAATAAGCTATCGCCAATTGTGAAAACTGTGAGCCGGGCAGTTTGGGGTCGGGTAAAAGTCCACTGCTTATATTATAGACCAGCAACAAAAAAATGAGTACAATATTAAGAAGTACTGTTTTGTCTGCGGGTCTTGCCAAACGAATGATTATCAGGTAGAAAAGTATGACAATTTCTACGCTCACAAAAAGAAATGTGACAATGTGCATTTGTGTTCCAAATACCAACATTGTGTCATTTTTTAAGGTTTCTTTTTAAAAAATATAAGCGGTAACTTAGGTCATGCTCGCTGTAAACCTCAAAACCAAACCGCTTGTACCAGGGAAGATTTCTGACTGTCGATGTTTCCAGGAAAATAGGCCTGTTGTTTTGATTGCTGAAATCAATTATGGATTGCAACATGTTACTACCAAATCCATTATTTTGATCTTCCGGCTTAACACCGATGAACCATAAATACGTCATTAACTCTTTGGGCTGAATCTTCTTAATCAACGCTTCCCTGTTCAACGTTTTTTTTACATTGCTGATACCTACGCACTGAATAATTAATTTGATATCCAGCATTATTGCTTTCAGTGAAGATTTCTTTTTATCAGGATACATGATAAGTGCACAGGCTTTTTTGTCATCAGAAATGAACACATCTCCAAATAACTTGCATACCTCAAATGAATAATCCATTAAAGCCCGGATTCTGTTGATTCGTTTCCCATCTTGTTTTACCACGTAATTAACGCTTTGATTGGATTCAAATGATTGGGTTAGAATATCAATGACAAGAGGCTTATCTTCGTTATTTGCTCTCCTCCTAGAAATTAATTTTGAAATAAACAATAAATATTATTATTGAATAATCTCTATATCATGAACATTAATTTAGAAAATCATAAAAGCATCGCAGAATATTTAACACGTGGTAACTTGTAATTGTTTGTGTTTCATCTGTGTGCTTTAAGTCTTTCTGGATTGATTCAATTTAACAAGAGCATTTATCGCTTTAATTTTTAGGATGTTGAGACGTGCAACTCCATTCAATTTTTTCACAAAGTTATTTACGCATCCCGGAAAAGTCAAGGGTGGCCTCGGTCCCAAATTTACTCTGCCAGGCCACGCTTCGCGCTCGGTCAAAAACCTAACCTTCCAATAATTGGATACTCAGTAGCGGTTAGGTTTTGTGACATTCGCCCTTGACAAAAATCCGGTCTGCTCAATGGTTCGCGGTTCAAAATTAACTGGCGAGCCAGATGCCTCAAAAAGTCCGCAGGGCAGCGGCAAATGAAATGAAAATTTATAGTGAAAAACTTCCTTTAATTACTTTAAAGAAAACAAAAACAGATTTTCCGGCTGTTAAAATCGAGAAATCTGCTGATGCTTTTGAATTCGTAAGATTTCGGCGCCGGTGAAAAACGGTACCACTTTCCGGTTTAAAACAGTACCACTCCAGGATTCTGGATTTAGATAAATTATAGAAAGCCCCATTATATTAAACAACAACTTCTTAGTTTAGCATAGCAA
>Ga0334898_1002536_pt1 | contig 16527 bp, 18 predicted proteins | sample GraSluR3_MG_10_FD_207228 | JGI IMG/M metagenome (GOLD analysis project Ga0334898, IMG submission 207228) | Sludge microbial communities from methane-producing bioreactor in Wageningen University, Netherlands - Granular Sludge_3_08-R3 | ecosystem: Engineered > Bioreactor > Anaerobic >... | reverse complement strand
GACCATTTTATATAATTTACATTTTCTGAAATTTTTATGTTCTTATCTTCACCATAAATCCATAATTCTGTTTTAAAAATATTTTTGTCCCATTCGGGAATTTTTTTCAAATATGCAACTTTCTTTCCATCAGGACTAATAGCAAAATTCTCAATTACAGGTAGATTAATAAATTCTTCAATACTTAAATAAGTTTTTTTCATTTTAACCTCCGTTTTTTAAACTTAATTTTTTTATCTCATATGATCAAAAATTACATTTAAATATATTATACTAAAAAATTTAAAAATTTAATTTAATAATTTTTTATATGATAAAATAATATTATCGTATAAAAAAATTCTTTAAAATTGGAGTGATTTAATGAAAATTGATAGACTTTTAGCTATTATTATGATTCTATTAAATAGAAATCATGTTTCGGCAAATGAATTATCTAAACATTTTGAAGTTTCAAAAAGAACTATATACAGAGATATAGATATAATAACTCAAGCAGGAATACCAATAACTTCTACTATGGGTCCTGAAGGCGGATATAGCATAATGAAAAATTTTAAAATAGATAAGCATTTTTTAAGCTTAGATGAAATCAGTTCTATATTGACTGCTTTAAATAGCATTCATTCAACTACTAATAATAAAAAAATTTCTAACACCCTTAAAAAATTAGAAATTTGATTCCGGAAGAAAATTCTTTAAAAAACATTGATAATTTCCCCATATATTTAGACTATACAAGTTGGAGTAGTAGCATTTTTGATAAAGAAAAATTAAAATTAATCATTAAAGCTATTGAAGAAAATAAAATAATAAAATTTTGTTATATAAATAATAAAAATAATGAAAGCATAAGAAGCGTTGAACCTTTATACGTGGTTTTAAAAGATTTTTCATGGTATCTTTACAGCTTTTGTCTTTTAAAAAATGATTATAGATTATTTAAAATAAAGCGTATGCGTAAAATTATTATAACAGAAAAAACCTTCATTAAAAAAGGATTTTCTTTTGAAGACTTAAATTATCAAAAATCATGGATTGAAAGCAAAAAAAATTTAAATATTATTCTAAGTTTTTCTTCAAAAGCAAAAATGAGAGTTATTGATTACTTCAATGACGATCAAATTACTTTTAATGAAGATGGCAGCAGCATAGTAAAATTTTCATTTCCTGAATATGATTGGCTATATGAAATAATTTTAGGTTTCGGAAATAATGTTGAAGTATTAAAACCGATTTATTTACGAAATAAAATCAGAAAAAAAGTTTGGATATTTATAAAATTTATGAATAAGATAGCATTTAACAATAAGAGTATGACATACACCTGTCATACTCTTATTGTTATAATTATTTTAATTCACTACAGAAACTATTTATTAGGAGGATAAAATATGAAAGATAAAAAATTTTTTATTGATTTAATCGAAGAGGGGATTTCGCTTTATTGGGAAGTTCTGGGAAAAGCTAGAAATATGAAAATATTTAAAGAAGATATCGAATGGGTTATTAGTGATGATCGTAAAGGTCCTGAAAGAATTTTTAAAGTGAATATTTCTTCCGTTAATATTAATTCGCGCATAGAAAAAATAATAGAAGACATGCAAAAAAGAATCATTCCAGATACTATTATAATTAATGATAACAGTACCCCTAAAAACATCATAGATATTTTTGAAAAAAAGGGATTTGATATCGACTCTTCAAGCCCGTGTATGGTAAGCGATATCTCTAAAATCGATAATTCCCTTTTAAAAACACTTTCTTCAATAAAAATTAATAAAATATCTAATGAAGAAGATTTGCTTGAATGGGTAAAGATTGTAAATAATGAATATTTTGTTATGAATTATAATCAATTTTTAGATATTTTTTCTTTTTCTAATACAGATTTTTTCATTGCTTATTATAATAATAAGCCTGCCGGAATATGCTTTACTATTAAAGGTGAATATAACGGAACGAAATTTGCAGTATTAGAAATGGTTAATACTTTATCTATATTTCAACGTAAAGGAATAGGAAAAGAGATGTTGAAATATGTATTTGAGTATCTTAAAACTTATGATTGTAAATATATAACTTTAAGATCTTCTGAAGAAGGCCTTAATCTTTATAAAAAATTTAATTTTATTGAATACTGCAAGCGCACTTTAATAACTTATAATGAAGAAAAAATTAGAAGAAAATATAAAATTGAAGGCATTAAAGAATTTGTAAATGAAATTTTAGAAAGAGAAAATGCTGAAGAGTTATTGTGTGGAAATGAAGTTTTATTATCTAATGATAAAAATAATTGTGCAAAATGGTTTAGAAATTTTATTAAAAAATTAAATGAAGAAGCTCTTTTAAACGCTGCACAAGTTATGTATCTTTATTGTCCTTGTCAAATTTCTGAAGAGAAAATAGATAAAACAAAAGATCTGTATAGTGATTCAAAAAGTATAAAAGAATTTATAGATAAAATGAATTTAAAAAAAGTTATAGGTAAAAAAATATGGTATGATGAAATAAAAAAAAGCGTTTATATAACGAAATTATATCCGCACGAATGTGGTATTGAAGTTAATAATGCTTCTTCAATTAAAGAAAAAAGATGCCACTGTGATTTAATAAATGCTTCTAACGATTTATTGCCTGTTGAATATTGTTATTGTGCTGCAAAATTTTATTATCCATTATTTTCATCAGTTTTTGGAAGCAAAATTGAAATTGAACCTTTAGAAACAGTTTTAAATGGTGGAAATAAATGCACTTTTAAAATAAGCAATTTAGGAGGTAATCTATTATGACACATGATGAAAAAATGAAAATACTTATTGATGAAAAATATCCTTTATCTTGTAAATATGACCCACAATGGTTATATGAAAATAAAATGGGATTTCAATGTCTTTGGCTTATAGAATCTATAACAAGAGGAATGAAATTAAAACCTAATATGAAAGTACTGGATTTAGGATTTTGAATAAACAGATAAAATATGTGTTTCCATTCTTCCCAAATTTTAACAAGACCATTAAAATCCCAGTTATACTTTTCATTTATGTTTTCAGACGAAATATCTTGTTTTATCTTTTCTATTTTCTTTTCACAAAAAGAACTTAAATAATCAATTTTAAAATTATTTTCATTTAAATCATTTAAAATTGTAAAAACACACAAAGTATAAAACATAAAAACCATATAAGAAACATTATCTAACTTATATTTTTCAAATAAATCAGTTTTGTTAAAAGCATAATCATTTCTTGCACTGTTGGGAATAATACACAAATAATTACCCTAAACACCCTCATAAGAATATAAAGAATTTTCTTCAATAAAATAATTTACTATAGTTTTTATTTGACCGTCATTAAAATATTGATTTAATAAGTCAAGATCATTATCTTCATTCAATTCTCCTGAAGACATCAATTTTGATATTAATTTTATAGAAGTTATAACAGCGTTTTTATCGAAATTTTCCATCATGCTTTCTCCAATGGATGAAATTTAAAATCTGAATATTCAATATTTTCTTCAATAGAGCTACAAAAGTTTATAATTTCTTTTATATTAGTTTGTTTTTCTCCTAATAACATATTATTGTATATATAGCTTAAAATATAAATACCCAATGAAACAAATTTTTCATCGGGGATTTTTCTCATATTATATAAATTTTTAAAAACTGCTGCAAAAAGGCCAAAATTATTTATTCTTTCTTCAAAAGAGTCCGTCAATAATAATTCTTCTCCTTTTTAATTCTTTTCTTAATATAATTATAACATATTTAATTTTTTGGTTTCAAGTTTGAAAAATCAAAATCACCTATCTATTAGAACAAACTGATAAACATACACCACAATCAGTTCCGAACTCTAACCATTTCCCGAAACATTTTTCTGAATTTATAGGCATTCCAAAATTACCCGTTATTGCTTTAGAAGGACAGGCCTTTACACATTTCATACATTCTAAACAAATTTTTTCTTGTTCTTTTTTTGATGGCATATCATAAACGAGAGGTATATCAGTTGAAACACCGCTTAGCCTTATTTTTGGTCCAAATTCTTCTGTTATTAAAAGTCCGTGCATACCTAATTCTCCTATTCCGGCAATCTCCGCTGCGATAGGTAAAATATTTAAATAATTTCCATCTATATGTGCACGTGCATTGTATCCCCATTGTCGTATCGTATAAGCTACCATTAAAGCCACAATCGCACTCTGAACGTATCCATGAGTTGTTGCAATACTTTCTTCTGTTTTTGGTGCTTTTTTAATCATTTTTTCATTCATTGGTACAGCAAATACTATTGTATTAGGTAATTCTCCATAATTAATCTCATTTCCGTAAACATCATCAGTTCTTCCTCTATGAGAATAATAAAATTGAGAGTCCGATTTTGTTATACCTATTTTTTCGGCTCCATAAAGTTTAGCTGTTTCTTTAATTATTTCAGTAAATTCTTCAGCAGAACCTTCAGTTTTATTTATAAATACAGAATTACATTCCGCAAATTTTTTTAGATCAGATAATAAATTGAATGCAGCATCAACAATTGGTGATTTAAGAGGCTCGTAAAAACGTTTTCCTTTGCTAGCGATTGGAAGATTTTTTCTTAAATTTTTATCAATAATTTCTTTTTCGGAATTTTTTGAATAGTAATCATTATATTCATTAGTAAATTCTTTTCTAGCCATTCTAGAAAAAATTGTATCTCTTTCATCGTATTTTCTCAATTTTTTGCTCCTTTTTTAAATTAAATGACAATTACATATCTTTCAATTCACGGTAGTTAATACTTTCCTGCGGAATCATGAATTGTTCATTTATTAAATTTTCTATTTCATTAAATCGCTTATAATCAATTATTTTTAATTTTTCTTGTTTTAAAATTATATTTTTTCTTTTTTTATTTTTATCTAACATAAAATCATATACTTTTTCCCAAAGAGTTATATTTTCTTTATTATATTTTTCTTTTAAAGAATTAAAGATATTTATTCCTCTAACATCAATATCTCCCCAATAATAATATTTTACATTTTCATCTTCAACAAATTCCTTTACAAATTCGAAAGTTTTTAAAATCCTGTTTCCGGCACCAAAAATGACTAAATCAAAAATTATTTTATTATCTTCTTTATTCATTTTATAAAAATTATAAAATGACGCTTGGTTTTCACAAATTAAAGCTTTTTTTATTTTTTTATTAAAAACAAAAAAAGAGAACGGTTCTCTATCTTTAAAACAATTTAAGTCTTTTAAAGGATCGATATTTATTCTATTTAAAATTTCTATAATATTTTTATCTTCAAATGCTTTTTCGTGACCAAACAACTCTAAAGCTCTTTCTTTAAGTGAAATTTCATAACTGTCTAACTTTAAAAATTTATATATGATATCTATAACCTTTTTGTCTTTATAAAATTTTTCAAAATGATTTAAATAATATCTTATATTTATTTTTTTATTATCGTAAGAATATAAAATACTTTTATCTTGTATTATATTTATTTTATATTTTTCTTTTAATGACGGAAATTTTCCATTATCCTTTGAGTTTTTTACTGGTATAAGTGTTTCTTTTGAAATTAAATCGTTTATAATATTATAAACTTTATCGTAGTTATCAAATTTAAGAAATTTTTCTATTTCAGTATACAAAATAAACTTTTTATTATAATCAACTAAAAAATTATATAATTTTTTCATCGTTCTCCCTCATTTCAAAAAAAATCTAATATTATTATACTATAATAATATTAGATTTTTTAAACGCAAAAATATTTATTTTATTATTTTATTTAAATTCATCATTTCTAACAATGTCATTGCGGCATCAAACCCTTTATTGCCAGATTTAAGACCTGCTCTATTTAAAGCTTGTTCCAAAGTATCTGTTGTTATAACTCCGAAAGAAACAGGTGTATCGTAATTTAGATTAATTTGAGCAATTCCTTTTGCAACTTCATTTGCAACTATTTCAAAATGATATGTATCTCCTCTTATAACTGCAGATAAAGCTACTATTCCATCATAATTTTTATTTTTCACCAATTGTTTTACTGTAAAAGGAATTTCCATTGAACCTGGCACAAAATAAACATCAATATCGTTTTCTTCAACATTATGTCTTACAAGGCAATCTTTACAACCATCAAGAAGTTCTTTTGTAACTGCCGAATTGAATCGTCCAATTACAACACCTACTTTTAAACCTTTACCTTCAAAATTAGCTTCTATAAAATTCATCTTTATCCTCCTCTATATATCTAGTTTATGAAAAAATTTTTCTTTTTTTGTTTTTAAATATTTTAAATTATTATCATGTATATCTCCCATTAAACTTTCCATTCTTTCTACTATAATTCCATATTTTTCAAGCTGTTCTTTTTTATCTGGATTATTTGATAATAATATTATTTTGTTTACATTTAAGCTTTTAAGAATCTGTGCTGCCGCACTATAATCTCTTAAATCTGCTTTTAAACCCATTATTTCATTTGCATCATAAGTATCAATACCTTTATCTTGAAGAGCATAAGCTTTTATTTTATTTGTTATTCCTATATCTCTTCCTTCTTGTCTCATGTATATAATAATACCCTTTCCTAATTCTTGAATTTTTTTCATTGCAATTTTTAACTGAGACCCACAATCACATTTTAAAGAATGAAACGAATCTCCTGTTACACACTCAGAATGAATTCTTACAGTAATAGGTTCATCGTATAATTCGCCTTTAACTAATGCGAAATGCTCTTTAGAATCAATATTATTTTTAAATCCTATAATTTGAAAATCTCCAAATTCTGTAGGTAAGTTTGCTTTTGCATCTAAATATACAGAAGTTCTATCTTTTACAACTTGAGAATAAATCTCATCAGTTGAAACAACAACTAAATCATGCTTTTTTGCCAAATCAAAAATATAATCAAAATCATGAGAATCTCCATCTTCATTAAGAATTTCTATAAGAGTTCCAAATCTTTCAAAACCTGCCATAGAAACTAATTCTAATGAAGCTTCTGTATGTCCTCTTCTTTTAAAGATATCTTTTGAGCCGAGTAATTGAACGTGTCCAGGATATTTAAAAGCACTAACTGATTCTTTTTCTGCTAATTTTTGAATCGTCATAGCTCTTTCAAAAGAAGTTATTCCTGTATCAGTCAATTTGTAATCAACACTTATAAAATAATTAGTGTTCAGTTTATCCAAACCATTTGAAGGCATTCTAAAAAAACCCTTATTTAGCAAATATTCTTCATCGGCTACTGAACATAAAAGACCTTTTCCTTTTGAAATCATAAAATTTATAACATCTTTCGTCATAATTTCAGAAGGAAATATAAAATCAGCTTCAATTTCTTTGTTATAATCTACAACAATAACAGGTTTTTTCTGTAAAAAAGATTCTCTAATTTTTGATACCTCAACCATTTTAATTCCTCCCCGCATATCTTGCAAAGATATCTATTTCATAATTTAATTTTTCTCCATATTTTAGCTCTTTCAAATTAGTTATTTCAAACGTATGTGGAATCACTTGAACTGTAAATGTATCTAATGATTTTTCTGCAATTGTAAGGTTTATTCCATTAAGTGTTATAGAGCCTTTTTCAACTATTGCCCATTTTTCTTTTGGCATAGAAAATTTCATAGCATAAGAATCATTAATTTTATTTTTACCTAAAAAAGATAATAAACCATCTATATGCCCAGAAACAAAACTACCTCCTATTCTATCTCCTACCTTTAATGCCCTTTCAACATTTATAAATTTTGAATTTTTTATATTTGTATTTGATAATGTCTCATAACCTATACTAAAAACAAGGTCGTCATTTATAATTTTTTCTACTGTAAGACATATTCCATTAAGGGCTATACTTTCACCTATAATTACATTCTCAAACTTATTTTTTAAATAAACTTTATCATTTAAAATTTTTATTTCACTTACATATTCAACTATTCCGGTAAACATCGTAAGGCCTCCAAATAAATATTATCTTCAAAATTTTTTGTGTTTATTATTTTCAATTCATTTTTTTTGTTTAGATGTTGAAATGGTGATATCCCATTAGAAAAAATTTTAGGAGCTAAAAAAATATGAAATTTGTCTGCAAAATCATAAAATTCGGATAATACTTTTGCTCCACCTTCTATCAAAACTGAATCTATTTTTAAATCATACAAAATATTCAATATAAATTTTGGCGTAAGGTTTTCTGATAAAACAACATCTACATTTTCTTTGATAAAAATTTTTTTATTCGAAGTGAAAATGATAGTTTTAGAAGGTGTTTTAAAAATATTCAAATCTTTATCAAAAGTTATTCCATCTTCATCTAAAATTATTTTAATAGGATCTCTACCTTTTTTATTTTTTAATCTACAATTCAAAAACGGATTATCTTTTAAAACGGTATTGGCTCCAACCATTATTGATGAATAGTAATTTCTTAATTTATGAACATGATTCCTTGATTTTTCATTTGAAATCCATTTAGAATTGCCTGTTTCATCTGCAATAAATCCGTCAAGTGTAGAAGCATATTTAATAGCTACAAAAGAATTTTTAAAACTTATAAATTTTAAAAATATTTCGTTTAACTCATTGATTTCTGAAGTTAAAAAATCTGAATAAACCTCAATACCAGCTTCTCTTAAAATTTCAATTCCCTTACCATTAACTAATGGATTAGGATCTTTTATTCCAATAAAAACTCTTTTAAATTTTTCTCTTATAATACTTTCAACACAAGGAGGGGTTTTTCCATAATGTGAACAAGGTTCAAGAGTTACATATAAGTCTGATCCTTTAATATCAAAATTATTTTTTTTCGCATTATCTATAGCCATTATTTCAGCGTGTCTTCCACCAAAAAATTCGTGATATCCTTTAGAAATAACTTGATTATCTTTAACAATTAATGCACCAACTAAAGGATTGGGATTTACTTTTCCAATTCCATTTTTTGCAAAATCAATCGCTTGCTTCATAAATTTTTCAACCATAATTTAATCACCTCTAAAAATAAAAAATCCCCGAAAATTCGGGGATTATATGTTAATAACATAAATAAAAGATTATAAATCAAAATACTCTTCTCTCATCCAGACTTTACTGTCGGCTCTGGAATTTCACCAGATCAACCTAAAAAGGTTCGTGGGCTTTACCACCGGTAGGGAATTTCACCCTGCCCCGAAGAAAATATCAATATTTACTTTTCTTAATAATTAATTATACCATAAAATTATACACAATGTCAAATTATGTAAAAAAATTCACAAACGGTTGGTAGGGAAAAACAAAAAGTGTTTAATTGATTAATTGTTTAAACGTTTAAATAGTGAAAAGTTAAAAGTAGCAAGTGGCACAAATTTTTTTTATTATAATGTTTTGACGGTAAATATGGATTTTAAAGTTGGTCAGTAGACAGTTGTCGGTTGATCAGGAAAAACAAAAAAAGGTTAAACGTTTAATTGGTTAAGTGTTTAAATAGTTAAAAGCGGCAAGTGACACAAATTTTTTTATCATAATGGTTTGATGGTAAATATGGATGAAATAAAGTAGCGAGCAATTGAGAATTTTCGTCAAAAAACAATTGAGCGAATCAAAAAATGCGTAAGAAAATAGCATGTCTGAGCGTAGCGAGTTTGCTATTTTTAGCAATTTTTTGACCGAGCGAAAGCTGTTTTTTAGAAAATTTGATCTTGTGAGCGATTTATTTTATCCAATGGTTACCACTTTATTATTATAAGCATTTACAACAAAAACCTGTCCACCCCGTCAACCTTTGGTTGCCACCCCTCAAGAGGGGAATTAATTATAAATGCTTGTTTTAGCGTTATTTCTGATCAACTAAAAAAATATCTACGTTGTCATATGTGCTGTAACGCCGTACAGAAAATGCGGGGCTGTTACACTACATTAGAATCAAAAAACATTGAAGATAAAAATGTTTTTAAAATTTTTACTTTTCAACTTTCTACTGACCAACTTTTTTATTACAAACACTTGTATTCGGAAATCCTATACCAAATCCAGTTCCTAAAGATATTGAAACGCTATTATTTAAATTTTTAAAATTTGCTGCAATAGCTGTTCCATCATGAACAAGTTTAAAATTAAACTCTTTATGTGTTTTCTTATAAATTTCTTCTGATAAATATTTTTCATAATCATTACTCATTTTTCCTAATTTACTGTAGCCGCCTCTATGAAAAAAATTTTTATCTATTATATAATTTGCTATACTAATCGCAATCTCATTTCCTATATCTAAATTTTTTTCCTTAGATTCTATATAAGAATCTATTATAACCTTTTGAAAATATTTATCTAATTGAACCTCATCAAAGTTTGATTGTAAATATTTTGATCGCTTTTTTTCAAGATGCGTTATTTTTTCAAGAAAATCTTTATTAAAATGAGCGACACCTCTTTTTATAAAACTTTGACCAAAATCAAAAACAAGATTTGCTTTTGAATTTTCTTTTATATACATTGAAACACCTGAAAGACCTAAATTTTGAGAATTTTTTGATAAATGAATATTATACGGATTTAAATTTAATTCTTTAAAAATCTTGTATATATTATTTTTAAAAATTTCTCCTAATAACCCTGTCGATAAACCTCCAGTTAAAACAACATTTTCCAAATTTTCCCAATATTTAAATCTTTCTTCATCCCAATCATTTCTTTCAAATTTATGGTTAATTTTTCCCCTTTTCAAAACATATAAAATTATCCCTAACCTTCTTCCAAATTTTTCAGCAATTATTTCTGATGTTTTTTTTACTTTTTCATCATTTGATTCTAAGCAACAGTTTAATTGAATAGGTAAATCTCTTTCTTCAATTTCTAATAAATTAATTTTTAAATCGTCAGCATAAATTTTTATCTCATTAATTATTTGCTCAGCTGAAAAAATTTCATAAGCTGTTTTATTTTCAATTTCGTTAATTTCAATTATATTAGGAATATTCACCAAAGGCATTTTATTTAATGAAATTTCAGGTAATAAATATTCATCTTTTAAAAAAGGATTTTTCATTTTTATCTCCTTTTTTTATTTAGGGCGATCTTAAATGATCGCCCTAATAATTAATTTTCGTCTGGTAATACTTTTACTAAATTTGTTATAAAGCTAACAGAAACAGGTGAGCCTTCTTCAAAAATTCTTTTTTCTGCCGGACTATCAATTTGAATTAATAACTCTCCAAATTCTTCTGTTGAAACGAATGATTCCATACTATTTCCCAAATAAACATTTGTATTTACTTTGCCTTCAACAACACCTTTTCCTGGCTCATCAATTTTTAATGACTCTGGCCTTGCCATTAACACAGCTTTATCTCCTGCTTTTAATGAATCGTGGAATTTTTTAATTTTTAAAATTTTACCCTTGAAATCAACAATACACTCATTATTTTCAATATTTTTAACTTCAACATTAAAAAAAGCTACCTTTCCAACAAATCCTGCAACAAATTTACTGTCAGGATTTTCATAAATAGTAGAAGGATCTCCAATTTGCTTAATAAAACCATCTTTCATTACAATAATTCTGTCAGATAAACTCATTGCTTCAACTCTATCATGAGTAACATATATTGCAGTTATACCCATAGTTCTTTGAATTCTTCTAATTTCTACTCTCATTTGTTCTCTTAATAAAGCATCTAAATTAGAAAGAGGTTCATCTAATAACAAAACTGAAGGCTCTACAATTAAACTACGAGCTAAAGCTACCCTTTGTTGCTGACCACCAGAAAGTTTTCCAGGAGCTCTTTCGGCCAAATGTTCTAATCCCACTAATTTTAAAGTTTTCATAACCTTTTCTTTTATATGAGGCTTTTCCATTTTTCTTAACTTCAAACCATAAGCCACGTTATCAAAAACATTCATATGAGGAAATAATCCATAGCTTTGAAAAACTGTTGCTGTATCTCTTTTATTTGGAGGTAAAAAAGTTATATCATTATCTCCTAAATATATTTTTCCTTTAGTTGGAAGCTCAAACCCCGCAACCATTCTTAAAGTTGTAGTTTTTCCACAACCAGAAGGCCCTAACAACGTAATTAATTCACCAGGTGCTAATTCAAAATTAGCATTATTTACAGCAATTACATCGCCTTTTCCTTTTTTATCTTTAAAAACTTTAGTAACATTTTCAATTCTTACTGGAATAGAATTTTTTTTCATAATTTATAATTCACCTCTTAATTTCATTTTTTATACATTAAAATTCTTTTCTAAATTTTCACTTTGCCTTACAAGAAGTCTCATTATTCCAAATACAGCTAATACAATTATTATAAGAGTAGTTGCAAGAACACTTGCCAATCCAAACCTTAAATTTTCTGAAAAATTGTAAATTAATACAGTCATATGATACCATCTTGCAGAAATTAGAAAAATAATCGCACTAACTGCTGTCATTGATCTAACAAATGTATAAGACATACTTGAAATAAACGCAGGTCTTATTAAAGGTAATACGATAGTTTTAAAGACTGTAGGCATATCGGCACCTAAATCTTGAGCTGCTTCTTCAATTGCTGGATCAATTTGTCTTAAGGTCGCAACCCCGCCTTCCATTCCAACCGGAAGTTCCCTTATTACATAATTTATAATAATTATTACACCTGTTCCTATTAACAAAATAGGTGGTTTATTAAAAGCTAAAATATAACTTATACCTATAAGCGTTCCTGGAATTGCAAAAGGCGTTAAAATTAACCCTTCAAGAACTCTTTTTCCGGCAAACTTCTTTCTAACAACAACAAGTGCTGCTATCATAGATAAAATACCTGCAATTGGTGTTGCCACAATAGATAAAGTGAAAGTATCTGAAATGGCTTTAGCTCCTCTTTGAAGAGCTTCAGAAATATTTCTTAAAGTGAACGAATAATCTATTCCCCAGTTTTCAACAAAACAACCTGCTACTATAGTTCCGTATAAACTTATAATAAAAATAATTATTATACCTATAAAAGTTGCAAGTGCATATTTAACAGGTTTAGATGCCAATTCACTCATTCTCATTGAAGGTTTACCAGTTACCGTAACAAATGATTTTTTACTTACCCAAAATCTTTGAACTAAAAATGCGGTCATAGTAGGTAACAATAATAAAATTGATAATGCAGCACCATTACCTAATCTATTTAATCCAGTAACTTCTATATACGCTTCAACAGATAAAACTCTGTAAGATCCCCCTAAAAGTAAAGGATTAGCAAAATCTGCAAGAGAATTAGTAAAAACTAAAAGCCAAGCACTTAAAATTCCTGGCATTGCTAACGGCAGAGTAACCGTACTAAATGTTTTAAATCTCCCTGCACTTAAATCAAGAGCTGCATCTTCTAAAGTCGAATCTATCGCCTGTAAAACCCCTGACAAAGTTAAAAAAGCAATTGGAAACATACTTATTGTTTGAACAATAGTTAATCCACCAAGCCCATATATGCTAAAATCCCTTAATCCAAAGAGTTGTCTTGTAATCAAACCATTATTACCAAACAAAAGAATTATAGATAAAGTTAATGAAAAAGGTGGTGAAATAACAGGTAAAACTCCCATTGTACTAATAAATTTTTTAAATTTTAAATTTGTTCTTGTAACTGCAAAGGCAAATATAAATCCAATAATTGTAGAAACTGTTGCAGTATAAACTCCAAGCTTTATACTACCTTGAAGAGCTCTTAAATACTGTCTATTTGATAATATCATTTTCCATGTTTCTAAAGAAAACTCTCCTTCCTTTAAGAAAGTAAGTCTAACCGCTTCGAATAAAGGATAAGCAACAAAAACTCCTACTATTACAAAAAGAATTAAAATAACAAAACCCATTACAGGATCTCTAAAAAATTGTGAAATAAAAATTATTAAAAAGATTAGAAAAAAAGTTCCTATCATAAAAATATTTAAAAGATTAGAAAAATTAGCGTATTGATCTCTATTTAATAATAAAATCATTACACCTTCTATATCATATCCACTATCATCTAAGACAGGGGAAAAAACAAGTTCTACTTTTTGGCCATTAAATGTGTATTGATTAGGCGAGAAAAATTTCTCAATATAAAAAGCATAATCAATACCTTTATCAAAATCATCAGAATTTTCTATAGCCTGATAAAAAGTTATTAAATTTTCACTTTGATAAAAAACTTCTAATTCGTCAAATCCTGGAACTCCGTAAATATAAATTAAATCTATATCTCTGTGTTCTTTACTCATCTGCATTAACCACGAATTAATTTCAGAAGTTTCTCTAGGTGCTGCATCAGAAATCAAAGAAACCATTTTACTTTGATTTGTTTTTACTGTTTTTAAAAATGAACTTTTAATAGTATTAAAAACCCAAAAATCTATTATACCGACAAAAATCATAATGAATATAAATATCATTACCTTTTTTTTAGTAAACAAAGAAGATCACTCCCGTCATTCTCATATTTATAAAAAGCAGCCTTAAAGGCTGCTCATAAAAATTAATTTATCTTACTGCACCTATTTCTTTTGTCCATCTGTCAAGTAATCTTTGTTTGTTATCAGCATCCCAGACATAATCTTGATCTACAGTTTTAATTTCATCTAAACTGAAAGAAAGTGGGTTTTTTGGAGCAATTTTTGAAACAGGAATTACATACCATTCAGCAATCATAGCTTGAGCTTTTTGTTGAAGTACCCAATCATATAATCTTTTTGCATTTACTGGATCCGGACCATTTTTTATTAAAGACATAGAAGCAATTTCAAAACCTGTTCCTTCTCTTGGAATAGTTATAGCAACATTTGCACCTTCTGCTTTTAGTTTAACTAAATCATGTCCATAACCAATAGCTATAGGAATTTCACCAATTGCAACACTTTTTCCACCAGCTGAACCTGATCTTGTATACTGATCAATGTTTTTATCTAATAATTCTAAATACATAAATGCAGCATCTTCATCCATACCAAATAAATAGTTAATAGTAGTAACTAAATTATAAGCTGTTCCAGAAGTGTTAGGATTAGCAACTCTAACCATACCTCTGTATTTTGAATCGAGAATATCTAACCATCCTTTAGGCGCTTCTATACCTAATTCTTTTGCTCTGTCAAGATTTGTAACAAAACCTAAAGGGCCTAAATATAATCCTATCCAATAATTTTCAGGATCTCTATACTGTTCTGGAGTATTTACAGCAAATCTTGATCTGTAAGGAGTTGTTAAACCTTTTATTTTTGCACTGATATGATTAAGACCTACTCCACCAACCCAAATTGAAGCTTGAGGATTGTTTTTTTCTGCTTCCATTCTTGCTTCAGCTTCTCCACCAGACAATCTTACCCAATTAACTTTTATTCCAGTTTCTCTTTGAAATTCATCAAAAAGAGCTTTTGCAAGAGGTTCTTCCAAGGTAGTATAAACACCAACAGAATTTGCTAAACCAACAATTACAAAAAGTGATACAAAAACCAATAATAAAACTTTTTTCATATAGACTCCCTCCTCTTAAAATAGAAAATTTGGTACAATTTAATTATAATTTAATTATGTTATTATAATGTTAAGAAACAAGTGATACAATAAATAAAAAAAGGAGTTTCAAAAATGCATATATTAATTATTTTCTTCTTATTTATAATGGTATTTGCTATTACTTGGCTATCTTCAATAATTATTTTTAAAAAAGTTAGTAATATTTTTAAAAAAAATAATTATGCTACTGTTTTTGGTATCGTTAACGTTTTGATTCTAAATAAAATTTTTTACCCAAAATCAAGTGAAATTTTTTGGATAAAAAACATTGAAACAGGAATGTGGTTGTTATTTATATCACTAATTATAAACCTTTTGATAATAAAAGTCAATTATAATAATCCTGAAAAAATTGAAATATTTCCGAAATATTATTTAAATAACCGTTATTTTGTTATTTATCTATATTTTTTAGCAGGAACATTTGAAGAGTTAATTTTTAGAGGTTTTTTACAAAACAAATTAAATTTGTATATACATGGAAACTTTCATATTTTTAGCTATGCAAACATAATTGTATCTACTATTTTTGTGTTGATTCATTCTATTAATATTTTTTCGGGATTTGAAAACTTTAAAAAATTTGTAAAATTTTTACCTGGAAGAATTATATTTTCTCTTATATTAGGATTATCATTTCAGTACACTGAAAGTGTAATTTTTGGTATTTTAATACATAACTTTACAAACACTGTAAATATTCTTTGTTTAAAAAATATAGAGAAATAATATTTTGGTTCTCTGCAAATTTTTGTGAGAAATTATAAAAAGTTGAAACTTATAAATATTAAAAGAAAATTATGTGATTTGTCATTTCGAACGAAAAAGTGCTCTTCTTTTGAGGAGAAATCTGCGAATTTGAGATTTTATGTATTGAAATAATTTAATAAAAAACCAAAATGCGCAGATCTCTCCTCCAAAAAACGTCGTTCGAGATGACAGAGCGTAAAAAAAGTTTTTAGTTTATGTATAAACTTCAATAAC
>Ga0334898_1002530_pt1 | contig 16578 bp, 10 predicted proteins | sample GraSluR3_MG_10_FD_207228 | JGI IMG/M metagenome (GOLD analysis project Ga0334898, IMG submission 207228) | Sludge microbial communities from methane-producing bioreactor in Wageningen University, Netherlands - Granular Sludge_3_08-R3 | ecosystem: Engineered > Bioreactor > Anaerobic >... | reverse complement strand
GCGATATTACCTACCATGGTCCAGGGCAAATTGTTGCGTACCCCATTTTCGATTTAGAAGCACTAAAGATCAACCTTAAAGAGTACATTCATTTGCTCGAGGAGGTGGTAATTAGAACGTTAGTCCAGTTTGGCATTAACGCTTCGCGACTCGATGGGGCAACTGGTGTGTGGCTCGATGTTGGTGTGAAAGGGAAAGAACGAAAAATTTGCGCAATAGGCGTAAGGGCTAGTCGTTTTGTAACTATGCATGGATTGGCCTTTAACGTTAATACCGACTTAAACTATTTCAGCTACATAAACCCTTGCGGATTCGTTGATAAGGGTGTTACATCAATGCAAAAGGAGCTAGGTGGGGAGATTAATTTTAGTGAGGTTGAAAAAGTGATGGAGAATAAATTTGCAGAAGTATTCAATATTGAGTTGATGTAGCGTTGGCAATTAGTACTTTACTATTGGTCACTAATTGCATTTGGAGATGATGAAAAAGCGATGGATATATAAGAATGCTGGTAACCCCAGCACAGTTGAAGGTTTAATGAGCTCACTTGGTATCGATAGGGTACTTGCTACCCTTTTGGTGCAAAGGGGCGTTGAAACCTTTGAGCAGGCCGAAAAGTTTTTTAGGCCAAAGCTTGAGCACTTGTACGACCCCTTTCTGATGAAAGACATGCAGGAAGCGGTGGAGCGTATCGACCTAGCCATTCAAAACGGAGAAAAAATTCTGATTTATGGCGATTATGATGTTGATGGAACCACAGCTGTAGCTCTAGTGTACTCGTTTTTACGTAAGCAGTACTCTTCCATTGGGAATTATATCCCCGATAGATATGCCGAAGGGTATGGCATTTCGTACAAGGGAATCGATTTTGCCAAAGAGAAAGGCTATTCTTTGGTTATAGCCCTCGATTGTGGTATTAAGGCCGTTGAGAAGATTGAATACGCAAAGGAGAAGGGGATCGATTTCATAATTTGCGACCATCATCTTCCGGGCGACGAAATTCCCAAAGCAGTTGCTGTGCTCGACCCTAAGCGGACTGATTGTCCATACCCCTTTAAGGAACTTTCGGGGTGCGGAGTTGGCTTTAAGCTTATGCAGGGCTACTGTAAGCATAAGGGAATTTCTCTTTTCGAATTGTACCCATATCTCGATTTAGTTGCAGTTAGCGTAGCCTCCGATATTGTTCCGGTTATTGATGAGAACAGAATTTTAGCCTACTATGGGCTCAAGCAGCTTAACACTGCTCCCAGCAAGGGCTTAAGGGCCATTATTAAGCTTGCAGGCATTGAAAAGCACAATATTGCTATTGATGATATTGTTTTTCGTATTGGCCCAAGGATTAATGCAGCCGGTCGTATGGAGTCAGGTAAATCGGCAGTTGACTTACTCTGTGCCGAAAGCGATATGCTTGCATATGAAATGGGCTCGGTAATAAACTCGTGCAACAACGATCGCAAGTCGGTTGACAGATCAATAACTCAGGAAGCGCTGGCGCTAATCGCTTCCGATCCTCATCAAAAACAGCGAAAAGCAACGGTGCTATTCAATCCCGAGTGGCATAAAGGTGTGGTTGGTATAGTAGCCTCACGGCTAATTGAAACGTACTACAAGCCAACCGTTGTGCTCACCGAGTCAAACGGTTTGGCTACGGGTTCGGCACGATCAGTCCCTGGTTTCGATTTGTATCAGGCTGTTGAGGCTTGCTCCGATTTGCTAGAGAATTTTGGCGGTCATATGTATGCCGCTGGCCTTACCATGAAAGTTGAAAACGTACCCGTTTTTATTGAGAAGTTTGAACGCTACGTTGCCGATCATATTGAACCTGACATGCTAATCCCTCAAATTGATATCGATTCAGATCTTAACTTTGGGGAGATAAACGACAAGTTTTACCGTATACTCAAACAGTTTCAACCATTTGGACCGGGAAATATGTCGCCAGTTTTTGTAACCGAAAATGTTTACGATACAGGCGATAGCCGTTTGGTTGGTAACGAAAAGGAGCACATTAAGCTAGCGCTTATTCAGGAGGATAACCCAAAGGTATTTCAGGGAATTGCTTTTCAAATGGCCAACCATTATAAAGGAATTAGGCGTGGTATGCCATTTAGTATATGCTACAGCATTACAGAGAATACATATAGAGGAATATCAACCTTACAGCTTAGGGTTAAGGATATTCAGTACATTAACGATTTTCTCGATGAGTGGGAAGAGGGGCACCAGAGTGCTGAGATGAATAAATAAAAAATCCGGGCTAAGCCCGGATTTTTTTTATTCGTTTTTGGTTAGCACTTGGTCTATCATGCCGTATATTTTCGCTTCTTCGGATGTCATCCAGTAATCGCGGTCGGAGTCCTTCTCAATCTTTTCAAACGGATTGCCGCTGTGGTTGGCAATAATCTCGTAAAGTTCCTTCCGTAGCGAAAGAATTTGCCTGGTGGTAATTTCAATGTCCGATGCTTGTCCCTCGGCACCACCCATGGGTTGGTGAATCATTACACGCGAGTGAGGCAAAGCAGAGCGTTTTCCTTTTTTCCCGGCGCACAGTAGCACAGCGCCCATCGATGCTGCAATGCCTGTACAAATGGTTGCCACATCGGAGCTAATGTACTGCATGGTATCGTAAATGCCTAAGCCGGCATAAACGCTTCCGCCTGGGCTGTTAAGGTAAATTTGAATATCCTTTGTTGGGTCGCTCGATTCGAGAAAAAGTAGCTGGGCTTGAATAATATTAGCCACATCGTCGTTAATGGGTACGCCTAGGAAAATAATCCTGTCCATCATTAGCCTCGAGAATACGTCCATTGTGGCAATGTTAAGCTGACGTTCCTCAATAATAGTTGGATTAATATAGCTGCTGTGCAGCGATTTGTACCTATGCATGGTGAGGCTACTAATGCCTTTGCCTTTGAGGGCAAACCTCTCGAACTCTTTGTGATTCTTTATCATAATAAACTATGTGTTTTTGTTTCGGTGTTAAACTAAAAGAGTTTAAATATACAAACTTTTACCATTTTTATGTTGAGGCGATAAAAAAAGGGGGTTAAAACCCCCTCGCTGTAAGCTATGCGTTAATTAGCTCTTTAAACTTTTCAAATTCAACTTCTTTCTCATCTAGCTTGATGGTTTCTTTTAACCATTCAATTACCTTGTTCTCAATTACTCTTTCGGCAAGCTTGCGGCGCTCTTCGTTTTTGGTTAGCAGGTCGTTAGCGTACTTCTCAATAAATTCCTCGGGAAGTTGGCCCATACCATACTGCATCATTTGGTTGGCGATAAAGCCTTTAGCCATTGAAACAAGCTCTTGCTCTTCGGCTTTAAACTCTTGCTCATTTGCAATTTTGTCGCGAATTAGCTGCCATTTAAGATCGTTCTCAAAGTGTGGATAGTCCTTCTCAACCTGCTCGGTGGTATATTTGCCCTCGTTTATGGCAACTAGCCAGCGTACTAAAAATTCTTTTGGTAGCTCAATGCCAAATTTATTAATAAGCTTATCGCGAACATCGGTGTAGAATTTACGCTCAGTATCGCCCTTAAGGTTCATTTGAATATCTGCATCAACTCTTTTGTGGAATTCTTCCTCTGAGGTTACGGCTCCCTCGCCGTAAAGTTTATCGTAAAGTTCTTGGTTTACTTCTGCTTTAACGTACTGCTTAACCTCGGTAATAGTAGCCTGGAAAAGAGGTTCCATGTTGGTAAGGTTTTCCTTTGCGGTGCTAAGTAGCGATGCCCTATCGGTTTCGTTAGGGAATGCCTTGGTTACATCAATTACCATTACATCGCCTACTTTTGAGCCGTTAAGCTTAGCTTTTTCTGCTTCGTCGGCAACAAGCATAACCGATATTAGCCCATCTTCAACGGTAAGTCCATCTTCTTTTGGCGACTCATCGGCATTTAACTCGGTAAGGGTTGCCTTAAGCAAGCTTTCGCCATCGGCTTTTTCGGCAGGTTGATAGCTGCCATATCGGCCGCTAATGCTCTCAATGTAGCTTTCGCGCATTTTCTCGTCAACCTTAATAGTGTAGTAGGGTACCTTATCGCGCTTGCTAAGCTTTACCTCAAACTCAGGGGCAAGTGCCAAGTCGAATAGAAAATCAAAATCTTTTTGCGCATCCCAATCGATGTCTCCCTGCTTTTCCGAGGGAAGAGGCTCGCCTAGAATATTGAGCTTTTGCTCAATAATGTATTTTGATATGCTCTCAGAAACCAACTTGTTTACTTCGTCAACGATGGCCGATTTGCGGTACATTTTATTGATGAGTGAGGCTGGCGCATGGCCTGGTCTAAACCCCTTAATTACCGCTTTTTTGCGAACATCTTTAAGGCTTTGCTCTACTTTGTTGTTGTAATCGGCATGCTCAACCTTAACGGTAAGCGTTGCGTTTAGCGCATCGTTGTTTTCGTGAGTTACGTTCATTTGAGTAATCTGTTTTAAAGACGAATTATTTATTTTCTTGATTTACAGTGATAAATAGCCTTGTTCTGGCTTTGTATTTTGAGCGCACAAAGGTAGAAAAAAGAGAATTGATTTGCAAATAGCTTTTGTGCTATTGCACAACACTTTGAGGAAGGGCTTGCAATATGAATCGCACCGAATTTCTGGGCTGTTTCATAATTTTTAGTTGCAAACTCCCGAAACAGGATAATACGCCTGATAAAATACTGCTACGGCATTTTTTATGAAAGCGAGCTATACGTTTATTTTATCATCTTTACTGAAATTGGGATATATCCAATATCTCGAACTCCAATTATTCCATAAATCGTTTCTCCTTTCTGAATATCTTTACTCATGAGATAATACTCATTTAGTTCATTCAGCATATTTTTGTTAGCAGATCCTGCCATTGCCATATTACCAACTGTAATTGCTGGTCCTAACACTAATCCTATTGGATAAGTTTCAGTTGTATTACCATTAGTAACATATAAATTTGTAAAAGTTAGTAAAAGATATGGTAAGTATCCAGGTACAAATTGTTTTAAAGATTCTTTTATTGCCATAGGTTCCATTGGGAATATTTGATTGTTTCCCGAATAAAACGCAACATCTCTACCAATATTTATTACAGAATCAGTATTGTTTGTAATTTTTACCGCTATCAATTTTACACCTTTTTTGTTCTCTTTATTTGCATATTTTTTATTACCTCTTTCTCTTAATACATCATATTTGTATGAGAATCCTATTCCATCTTGCAAATCATGTGAATTATAATGGATAGTAGGTGGATTTACCTGTCTGTAAGAAGCCGCACAACCAGATAAAACAACCACAATTGTCACAATTAAAAGATTTGAAATCGTTTTTTTCATTTTTAATCATTGTATTTGTTAAACATATTTAGTTTGATAATCATTTCTAAGTATTGGGAAATAATCTGTCCAAAACAAGCAATAACTGATTAGTAGTATTATCTAGAATTAGGGAAGTATTAAAATTCCAACAGAGCTAAAGGCTGTTTTCTACTTTGCTAAAAGTGTCAGCATCGGGGTCTCTTTCCAGCTCAGCACCAGTTCGCATTTTTAGGTAGGGTATAATTGTGGGATCGATGTTGGCAACGTAGTTTAGGTCGAACATCATAAAGTGGTGTTCGTTCTCAACGTACTCTTCGGTCTCGTGGCCCGAGTAAAAGCGCCATCCGCTATCGTCGTCATCCTCGCGTGCTTCGCGGTGCATGTAGCCCACTTTGTGGCCTTCAATGGTTATCATATCGGAGGCATAGCAGTAGCCCTTTTGCTCAATGAGCGGCTTAATATCCTCGGGCTTTAGCACATATTTAAATGATGACATGGCAATAAGATTTTTGCTCGAACTTTTGCCAAATTTAGCGATTGTTTTCATGCCAATCAACAATAATTTCAATGGCTAAAAAAGATACCCTATCTTTGCCATGCAATAAAAATGAATTTAGGATGAGCGAACAGAAAACCCGAACCGAACTGCATGAGCTAGGAGAGTTTAAGCTAATTGATATTTTAACTGAAAGCATCAAAATAACCAACAGTAGCACGGTTAAAGGAGTTGGCGACGATGCAGCTGTAATTAATCCGCAAGGCAAACAGGTGGTTGTAACTACCGATTACCTGTTGGAGGGTGTGCACTTCGACCTAACCTATCATCCCTTAAAGCACTTGGGCTATAAAGCCATTATGGTAAACCTAAGCGATGTTTACGCCATGAATGCTCGTCCAACGCAGGTTACCGTATCAATTGGCATATCGAGGCGGTTCTGTTTAGAGGATTTGCAGGAAATATACAGCGGGATGCTGTTGGCGTGTGAGCGCCATGGGGTTGATTTGGTAGGTGGCGACACCACCTCATCGCTAACTGGGTTAACATTGAGCGTAACAGCAATTGGACTGGTAAGTAACGATAAGATAGCATACCGTAGCGGAGCCAAGGTGAACGATTTGATTTGCGTAACTGGCGATTTGGGCTCGGCCTATATGGGGCTTCAGCTGCTTGAGCGCGAGAAAAAGGTTTTTGAAGGAAACCCCGAGCTGCAACCAAAGCTCGAAGGGTACGATTATATTCTTGAGCGCTTTTTAAAACCCGAAGCCCGAAAGCAGCTTGTTGATATGCTTGAGGACGCAGCCATTGTACCCACATCAATGATTGATGTTTCCGATGGGCTCTCGAGTGAGATGCTGCACATTTGCAAGAGTTCAGCAGTGGGATGCAGGGTTTACCTCGATAAAATACCCATCGATCAGGTAACCCACAAAATGGCCTCGGAGATGAACATTGACCCAGTGGTTGCTGCGCTGAATGGTGGCGAGGATTACGAGCTAATTTTTACCGTTCCCATTGAGAAGCACGATGTGGTTGCCAGTATGGATGGCGTGCAGATTATTGGTCATATTACCGAGCAGGCCAATGGCGCAATGCTCGTTCCGCCGCAAGGCGACGAGGTTCCTTTAACGGCTCAGGGCTGGAATGCGCTAAAACCCGAGGAGTAGCTAAGGTTGATTGGTGAGGGTTAGCTCAACTAACAGGTCGAGGTACTCATTTGCATTTGGGGTTAACCCAGTTTGGTGCCAATTACCTCCATAATAGCTCCAGGTTGGAGATTCGCCACCCTTTTTTAAAACGCTAAAATGAGGTTGATACGTTATCCCTTTGTGCTTCTTTTTGCTACCCTTTACTGTGTAGGTATGTCTATAAGCATTCTCTTCAATAATTAGCCATTCAAGTGCAACAAAAAGTCCATCTTCGGGGAATGTCACAGTGTCATTTTCAAAATTAATAGCAGTGTTTTTCTTGCCCTTTTTTGCTGATGCAATTATGTTTTTTTCGAAAACTTCATCCGATGGCTCACCTTTTTGGTTTACCGAGAGAAGCCTAACATTAAATTTTGCACCTTTAACTCTCGACTTGGTTGAAACCCTAATCTCCTTAATGTATGGAGTTGCATTGTACTCGGGTTTGTAGCTAAAATGCTTTGCCACAATCCATGCGTAACCATTGGAGAACAGCGTATGGTTAGCTCGATTTCTGTTTATGGGGTTTACAATAATCTCTTTTTTCTCATTATTTGGTCTTACAACAACCTCCTTTAGCTCATACTGTTTTGGGGTAAGGTAGATTGTGTTTAGCATACCGCTTATGGTGAACAGTTGTTGCTCAAAACCAATTGCCGATACTATAACTACTGCGCCCTTTAGCTGTTCACAAACGCTAAACTTCCCATTTTCGTTTGATGTTGTACCAAAGCTGCTGCCCTTTTTGCTAATGTTAGCAAAAGGTATTGGTTCGAGGGTTTTAGAGTTGAGTATAACTCCTGTCGATTGTGAAAAGGCTGTGAGAATAAGAAAGCAAAAGAGTGTAACAAGAGGAATTCTTTTCATTGATGATTTTCTATTCGGTTTTGAGTGTAAGGAACAGTATCAACACCATTTTTTTATACAAAAAAACCCACAAAGATCATAGGTAATGCATACCTAATACCTTGTGGGCATATACTTCTAGTTTGGGCTAACTATGCGTTAGCAACCTCGGCATATTGCTCAGCAGAAAGAAGTTCGTTAACCTCATCGGGGTTGGTCATTTCAATGCGAACCATCCATCCGTCGCCGTAAGGGTCTTTGTTTACAACCTCAGGTGCGTCGGCAAGTTTTTCGTTTACGGCGATAACTTTTCCCGATACGGGCATAAACATATCCGATACGGTTTTTACAGCTTCAATTGTACCAAAAACTTCCTCCTTGTCAAGGGTTTCGCCTTCGGTTTCAATTTCAACAAAAACCACGTCGCCAAGCTGGCTTTGGGCAAAATCGGTAACGCCAACAACAGCTTCGTTGCCTTCAACTTTTATCCACTCGTGATCTTTTGTGTACTTCAGGTTTTCTGGGATATTCATAGTATTAAGTCTTTAATTAATAAGGTTTCGATTTGTGTTTCAAAAGTACACTATTTTTTAGCAAAAGCAAATAGTTTGCTAGTGCTTAAAAAGGTGTTGTGCAGCTTATTGAATCATGGTAAACCTAAGGCTAAACCCGAAGCTGGTGTTTGCTGTAGCATACGATTGTAGTACCAGCGGAGTGTTAATTACCCTATCGAAGAATAGCCTAATGGTAACCTGTTCGCTAACCACATACTCTGCCGATGTTTTGATGGAAAGAATGTTCTGCCCTGCCGTTCGGGTGTTGGTTTTCTCAACAAGTTTGCGGAGTATGGTGTAGTTGTTTCGGAGGCTAAAATCGGCATTTACGCGGAGGTCGCTTTTAAGCGTTCGGGTATCGCCCGTTGACGATCCGAAGATTAGGGGAACGTTCTCAAATCGATATCCGCTACCCACAATAATTTCCCAGCTTTTATTCTCGCTCACCTGATTATTGGCAAAGCTAAGGGCAACGGTTCGCGAGTTGCGCACCTCAATGCGGTTGGTGAGGCTGTTTGTCCAGGTAGCATCGAGGCTAAAAAGCGGATTAAACTGTTCGTTTACCGATATGTTCGATATTTCAAACTCGGGGATATAGTTATCGTTTAGGTCTTGAATATAGCTAAAGCCATCGTCACCGGCTTCATAGTCAAGGTTCGATGCGTAAGCGCCAATCGAGAAGGTTGAACGGTATCCGTGCCTTATGGTAAAGGTGCGAAGTATGTTGCGGAATGGCTTAAGCTTCGACAGCCCATCGTAGGTTATTTGCCAGTTTGGCATTGGAATGAGCGGAAACTGCGAGAGCTTAACATTGCTTGGCGAAGTTCCGGTGTAGGCCGAGAGGAATGAGTAGAATAGTACCTCTTGGCTAAGCTCGCCAAACCCTTCGGGGAATGAGTTGGGGTCGATTGCCTGGTTACGCTGTGCGGCAAGCCTGTTTGCAACCGTTAGCCTGTTTGCCTTAAACTGCTCAAAGGTTTCGCTAATATAGCTGTTATCGCTATTCGATTTTTCGAGGAACGAGTGCAGGCTTATTATGCTGATGCTAAAGTTACCCGATGTCATGGGGTTGTAGCTATCAAAAACGCCATACTCATCGGCAATGTAGTACTCGTTTTTGTTGCGTGTTTGGCTTCGCGTTGCGTTTAGCTCAATTCTGAGGTTCGGGAGTGGTTCAATGGTGCTTCGTAGGGTTAAATTCTCGTTGCGCGAGAGCACAAAGGGTGTATTAATGGTTGAGTCGGTGCTAAGCCACGAGTTGCTTACGGCATTCCATGCAAAGTCTGGGTCTTGCCAACCAGCAACAAAAGGAAAACCTGGCGCAAAAACCCCTTGGTTATTCTCCATTCCAAGAATTTGGGTATTTGGCTTGTAACCTGGCATTAGCGTTCCGTTTGTTTGAGAGAAGGAGCCCGAAACGTTCTTAACGCCCATAAGCATGCGTACGGTTCCTTGGAATAGAAGTAGCGCAATGTTTTCGCGTTCCGGAACTTTTCCTTCAACAACAACTCTAACGTTATCAAGTTCTTCGTTTGCTCTTATGGTTACGCGTTTATCGGAGCGAATATTCAGCTCAAATTCAATTTCTTCGCCATTCTCGTTGTATGCCTTAACCGTAACATCTTCGGTTTTAAGGTTGTGGGTAATCGATCGGTTAAAGTTTGGCCTGAGCCTAACATCCGTTTGCTCGTATGTTACTGTTTTAAAGGTTTGCTTAGGCTGAACTCCCCGAGCGCGCTGGTCAAATTTCTGGTTTATACCCTTCAGCCAGTTGCTCTTGTTATACAACGATGTAAGGTTTAGCTGCGATGTTAGCTGTATGGTATTCGCATTTTGAATTGTATTGCCTGGGTCAAAGCGGCTTGTGTCGGGCAGTATTGGCCCCGCTTGCCAGTTAAAGCTACCTGTGTAACGTGCCGATGCGGTAACCCAGCTAAATGGGGGTAGCTTGTTAATTGGAATATTGTACGAAAGGTTAAACTGATGGTTATAGTTGGTGTTACGCCCGAAGTTTTTGAGGTTTGTCCAAACCGAATCGCGCCACTGTTCATATAGTTCAGGCTCTTTAGTTCGGTTTACAATGCCATCGGGTTCGTCAATACGGGCTTGGTTATTGGCGTTAAAATCGAATTTAATCGATTGGCTAATATCCCAGTTTAACGAGTAAACCCTATTCCAGTGGAAATCTTTTGAGTAGGTTGGGAGCAGGTTAAAGTCGGGATTGTTAATATTCCTTAGCTGTTGCTCAAAATAGGTTCGGTTAAGTTCAGTTCTAAACGAGAACTGATTTGGCATGTAGTTGAAGTTAAAATCCTTTATGATTCTGAGGTATGGGCTCGATAGCCATTTTGCCTTAACGTTTCTGAGTGGTACAACGCTCTTGGGTCGCGTGTTGTACGTGTAGGTTAAGCCTCCCCTTACGTTTCGCTGTATGCGCTCTTCGGTGGTAATGTTTCGGCTAAGCTGTTCGTTGTAAGCGTAGCTTACTGCAAAGTTTGATATGCTATATATTTTGGGTTCGCCATCGGTTTTGTTAATGCGCACGTTGGTGAGGTTTATGCTTTTTCTGCGTGTATAATCCTGCGAAATCTTTTTTATGGTATCGCGCTCAGCTTTGTTGGTGGCTCTTTCAAGCGATTCTTTTAGCGTGATATCCGGGTCGATTGGATTATACTCGGGGTTGGCAAACGATTCGGAGAAACCAACGAATAGCGGTATGTTAACCCCCGATTCCTTTGGGAAGAAGCGTCCGAGCTGAAGGGTGGTATTTACATCGTACTGGTAAAAATCCTCGAGGCTTCGCTCGTTCACCTTTTTCTCAATCGATCCAAACCCTGGTTTTATGGTAGTTCCGGCAACGGTTACCATACCAAAGTCGGCTAGCTTTGCAGCAACACGCGCATTGGCAGCCCAACCTCCTTTGTCGTCAGACTGGGAAAGCCTAAGCTCGTTCACCCAAATAATACCCGATTTAGCATAACCATCGTCGTTGGGATTTCCGCTGCTTTTGGGGTTTCTAACCCCAATCATTAGTACCCTAACGTTGCTAAGGGTTGGGTTACCGGTTACTCTAACCTTCCTATTGCCATCGTCAACGGTGTAAATTGTGCTGTAGGTAACCATTGAGCCTTCCTTGCGCATTTCATCGTTACGCTCAAGCTTTGCGTTGGTAAGAAGTTCAAGGTCGATATCCATAACGTTTTCGCGTGGCCAAACAATTTTCCTATCGCGTTCGCGGTTATTCGAGTATCGGCCGGCAGGTGTAAGGTAAAGTGGTATTTCGTATTCGTAGTAGTTGTTGCTGTAATCGGTACCCAGCCTAACAAATAGCGATAAATCCTCATCTTGAAGTGGGTAACCGGGTATTTCTTCGGCATGGATATCCATTTTCATTTTGCGGTATTGGCGGATATCAACATTTGCACTTTTAAATACTGCTCGGGCATCGCCATCGGCCAAGTCGGTTACCTTTAGCTCCATCGATTGCTCGTTAAGTTCAGTAAGTTGAGGCTGACTTGGATCGATAACCCTATCGACACCAGGAGGCAGAACATAGTTTACAGGCGTTCGGGTGTTGTTCTCTTCAATGTTAACAACCGAAACATCGAAGCCTCCTTCGGGCATATCGGAGATTGGCATTCCCTCTTGCCCCTGAATTAATGAACGGTTATACCGGCGCCATTCGCCTCGAACCAGTTCAAGTGTAGCAAACCTAAGGATTATGGTATCGGAGAAATCTTTTAGAAACATCCGCATAAATCGAACCGATTTAAAATCTTGTATACCTCCGTAATTGCCTTCGTATTCGTTTATGGGCACTTTGAATTGGTACCAGTTTACCTCGGAACGATCGCCGTTGGCTAGCTTTGCGTTGTAGGTTACCTTATCGGTAATAAAATTTTGCCCTACCTCAAAATCTTCGGGACGCATTGAAATGCGGTACTGGAAGTACATCTCATCCTCGTTCAGGTTGGTATCGTCGTTAATGTCCTCACCGTCGGGCTGAATTCTGCTCGACGATGTGTAGGGTTCAACAATGCCATCGGGAGTTGGTTGCCCATCGGGAGTTGAGTTCCCTTCGGGGTTGTTAAATCGCTTGTAGCGATCGAGAATGCCTGTTTCGTTAGTATCGTAAATGCTCGATTGGTAGTATCTAAAGTTATCGTTTGAGGGGTCGTCAATCGCATCGAGGTAAACCTGCGAGGCTTCACCAAATTGAACCCTAAGGGCTTCAATGTAATCCTCAAAATACTGCTGTTCATCAACATCGCGAAATCCATCTAAACCCACATCCTGAAAACGGCGGGTATTTGGGTCGGTATCGAATACGTTAACCAGCGAAAGAACTGTTGGCACGCGCCCCCATTCCGTAGTATCGACATTGGTTACAACTTCTGATGTGGGTAATCCGCTCTCGAACGCTCTTTTTCCATCTCTAAGCACATCTTCCGAAATTTCACCAAGGTTAATATAAAGATCGCCACCGCTATGGTCGGTTTTGTAAACAAACGGATCCATTAACCAAAACTCTACATATTCGATATTGGCTGTTTCAAAATCGGGCGATGTAATTGGGCGGGTAATACCACCCCACATTTCCTCGGGGTTGTCGAAGTATCCATCTTCGTTAATATCGGTAGTGTTGTAGTTGTATGGGCCACGCTCGCTTGGGTAGAAAGCCAGGTTAAGCACAGGGATATTGGTTGGCATTCCCTGTGGCGTGTTGCGGTTAGGGAAAATTTCGCGCTCGTATATCTCCCGAACAAAGTGGCTGCTTTGGGTGTCGGGGTCGCGGCGAATGTGGCCTGGCGTTAGCGAGTTGTTTCGGAGGAACAGCGGATCGATAGTGTACCATGCCAACAAGCCCCTGTCGTAGCCATACTGCAAATCGTTGGATAGGCTAGCATTGGGGAATAAATCGGGTTGATGTTGAGGTGCGCTGGCTAGCGACCATGCAAACCACGAACGAAGGTCGATTGAGGTTTTACTACCCTCAAAATCGTCGATGTAAACGGTTCCGCCCTCACCAACTGCACGTGAGTGGCCGGGTAAAAAGTGGGCAAATTCGGCATCGACGGTAATAGTCGATTTCTCTTTGGTTTCGATAAACGGAAGCAGGTCAACCGCTTTGGTTAGAAAACCCGATTCGGTTTGGTAAGAGGTATTTAGTCCCCAAATGGTATTGCTTATGGCTTCGTTGCCATAGTTTACCTTTTGAGTAAGCGGTCGTTCTGTAAGGTTGAGTATGGTTGCTCCTACGTTAAAATTCTCGGAGAACCTGTAGTCGAAATGCGAACCTACCAGCGTTTTGGTTTGGAAGTTGAACATATCTTGACTCTCGAGCGATATCTGTATAGGTGTGTTCGACTCCATGTAGGCTGGGTTAATAATTTTAACCGTACCCATTATGTAGTCAACGGTATAGTCGCTGCCCTCAATGAGCTTTGCTCCTCCGGCGGTAACCACAACCGAACCTCGTGGTACGTTAACCGCGTTGAGCGAAATTTCAGAGCTTGATGATGACTGGTATGTTCCGGTAAGGCTAAACTTGTTTTTTTCGGCAATTTGACGGGCTTTGGTAAGGGTTGAGTCGTAAAGCTCTTGGTACACGTAAAGTTCAACCAGGTCGGGATCGCCAATTTTTTTGGCTAAATCTTTACCAAAGGGTTCGAGTACGGGGAAGATAATTCGGCCATTGGCCGAGTTTATGGTAATACCCTCAATAAAGTCGAACATTCCGTCGGAGCCCGGATCGAGGTTTGTGTTAAGGTTATCGAGGTTAAGCACCGAGAGAAGAGGTTCGTTGGCAACATTCCCATCGGGCAGGTAGTTTAGCGATGTTCCGGTTTGATCGTTCTGGTATAGTATGTTCAGGTTAAAGTCGGTTCTATCTACCTGAAAAGTGTTCATCGAGTAGATGTTTTTCATCATGAGGTCCCAGGTAGGAAGCCTTGGCGATAGGTTTGTGCCCTTAAGCAGCTTTACAATAAGCGCATCGGGCGAGGTTATTCCGTCGGTTGAAAACTCACCAACCTGATAGGTGTTGCCTCCCAGCGTGTACTCGTATGCCACAGCAAGCACCTCGTCGCCATTAAGCGATGTGTTGATTGAGAGATAACCTAGCTGAGCGTTTAGCGTGTATTCCGATTCTTTTAGCTTACGTGCATTAGCTAGCTTAACATAATCGACCCCTCCGTTAAAGTTTGCCAAACCCGAAAGTATTTGCGATGCATCGGAAATACTCCTAATACCGCTGTAGGTACTAGTCATTTCATCGTAAAGATTATTCAGCTCATTGTAGGGGTTTGCACCACCTTGAATCTGATAGAAATGGTGAGTGGCGTATATGTTCTGGTTATTCTCACCAATATCGTGGAAGGCAATAACATCACGGGTTTCCTCAAAGTCGTTACGCTTGTTGGTAATCCACACCTCAATGCGGGTTATGTTTACGCCGCTATTAACAATGGGCAGGTTTTGCAGCGACTGGTTATAGGTATCGCGAAAGTAGTGCGAGAGGAAAAAGTGCTTATTGGCCTCATACTCGTCAGCCTGAATATCGAACTCTTTAGTTTGCGCACCACCACGCACTTCCATAACCTGGCTTTGGCTGTTTTGCTTCGAGAAGATGCTGGTAACGGTGAGTCTACCAAATTTTAGCTGCGTTTTTAGTCCAAAAAGGCTGTGGCTGCCTGTTATTAGCGAACCAGGAAGCGGAAGCGATACGTTTCCAGCTTCAATTTTCTGGATTATCTCATCCTCAAAACCGGTGTACTCGAGCTTAACGTTATTCTCAAAATCGAAGGTAGCCTCTGTGTTGTAGTTCACCTCCATGCGGAGTTTTTCGCCCACGGTACCGCTAACGTTCATCTGAATTTTCGACTGAAAGTCGAAGGTGGTATTCTTTCGTAAATCTTCCGAAATTTGGGGGTTATCGGTTCTGGAGCTGGTAATTCCAAAAACCAGTTCGGCTGATCCTTGCGGAATGATTTCAATTACGTTGCTACCAAATATTCTGTCGAAGGTTTCGCCCCCAACCTGAAGTCGGGGTAGGATCCCTGAGCCGCGCGAGCTGGTTTCGCCCTTTTGTTTTTGCTGCCAGTAGCTTCGCATCGACTGTTCAAACTGGAACTGGCGGTATTCGCTTTCGCTCATTACTCGGGGCGGGCGAACATTTACATCTCCAACTTTGTAGTAAATGGTGTACTGCTTGGTTACTGGGTCGTACTCAACTTCGGTTGTAATATTTTGTGGCGATGCCATGAATAGCGGCGAATCATCCTGTTGGTCTTCGTTGCTAGGTATTGGGAACGGAAGGGTTGTAGTGTCGGGCTCGGGGTTAAGCGGGAGATTATTTATGTATGTATGGAAATTTGATACCCCATTTGCGTACGATTGAGCAGAGACAAGCAGCAGCAATCCAAGCGATATAAGAGGGAGGTTAAGTAAACCCTTTATGTAAAACCTATTTCTGTACTTCAAAGTAAAAACGTTAAAAAAATTACTGTACTACAACCCTTTAAGCGCATCTTTAATAATCCCTTCAACCGTTTGGTTGGGACTGTTTTTTAAGATTTGGCTTATGGTTTTTTCGGCAACAGCTTTGGTAAAACCTAACATGACTAATGCTGATAACGCTTCCTCGCGTATGGTATTGTTCGATTGGGCAAAAATTTCTTGCTCAGCGCTTCCTTTGGCAATTTTATCTTTCAGATCGACCACAATGCGCTGGGCTGTTTTTAGCCCAATGCCCTTTATCTGCTTAAGCAGGTTAACATCGCCTTGAGCAATGGCTTGCGTAATTTCAGCCGGTGAAAGCGATGAGAGAATTACCCGAGCCGTATTTGCCCCAACCCCCGATACGGAGATTAAATGCCGGAACAGCTCGCGCTCCTCTTTTGCTGCGAAACCGTAAAGTAAATGAGCGTCTTCGCGCACTACGAGGTGAAGGTATAGTGTTGCTTCGCTTTTGCCCTCGAGCAGTGCGAATGTATTTAGCGATATGTTAATTTGGTATCCAATTCCTCCTGCCTCAATCACGGCATAGGCTGGGTTTAGCTCCACTAGTTTTCCGCTAATAAACTCGTACATGCTTACACTTTTTTAGTTATTTCTGCTCGGTTACTTTTAGCGGATCTTTTGTAAGTTCGGCATAGGTTTGCCTATTTTTAAACACTTCAAGCGCTAGGAA
>Ga0334898_1002529_pt1 | contig 16580 bp, 13 predicted proteins | sample GraSluR3_MG_10_FD_207228 | JGI IMG/M metagenome (GOLD analysis project Ga0334898, IMG submission 207228) | Sludge microbial communities from methane-producing bioreactor in Wageningen University, Netherlands - Granular Sludge_3_08-R3 | ecosystem: Engineered > Bioreactor > Anaerobic >... | reverse complement strand
TATGCCCTCAAGGTGGTCAGGGCACGTCAGCGTAACGAGATCTACCCCTATGAACTTATAAAGATGATCACCCATGCCGGTTTTCCGCTGCATGAAGGACTCCCCAGGGGAGAGTTTGAGGAGTTCGACATCGAAATCACTCCCGACGGCAGCAGCCGGGCTGTATCGGTAAAAGGACGTGAGCCGGGAAACAACACCGGCAATATCATCTTCGGCAGAATCAGCAATACGCATCCAGCGAGCGGTACGGTTTTCCAGCGCATGCTTATCCTCTCGGATCCTACTGGAGACCTGGGAAGTCTTGCGGAAGCGGAATGCCGCAGAATTATTTGCGCCATCGACATGGCGGAGACAGAATCCATCCCCGTGGAGTGGGTGCCTGTCTCCTCCGGAGCCAGAATCACCATGGATTCGGGGACTGAAAACCTGGACTGGACCGCCGCGACCCTCAAACGAATCATCGAGTTTACCCAGGCCGGGGGCGAGATAAACATCATAGTCCAGTCAATCAATGTGGGTGCCCAGTCATACTGGAATGCCGAGGCTACCATGCTCATGCATACCCGGGGACTTCTGATCATGACCGATGAGGCTTCTATGCTCCTTACCGGAAAACGGGCCCTGGATTTTTCCGGCAGCGTATCGGGAGAAAGCAACGTGGACATAGGCGGGGCGGAAAAAATTATGCTTCCCAACGGCCAGGCCCAGATCAGGGTCTCCTCCGTTGCCGAGGCGTACGGCCTTCTCTTTCAGCATTACCGCAGCTGTTATGTGACCCCCGGCAACAGGTTCCCGGAACGACGGGGATGCAACGACCCGGATGATAGGGATGTGACCCTTACTCCCTATCGGGACAGCCTTGGCCAGGGCTTCTCCACTATTGGTGATATCTTCAGTAAAGAAATGAATCCGGACAGAAAAAAACCCTTCGACATGCGGCAGGTCATGCGTGCCATGGTTGACAAAGACGCGGAGATCCTTGAACGCTGGCGGGGACTTGAGGACGGGGACACAGCCCTGGTGTGGGAAACCCGCCTTGGAGGCTGTGCGGTAGGAATGATCGGTATCGAGAGCAGAAGCTTTCCCCGTATTGGAGCGCTACCCTCCGACGGTCCGGATACATGGAGCGGAGGGACCCTCTATCCCCAGTCTTCCAGAAAGGTCGCCCGGGGTCTCAACGCCTTCTCCGGAAAGGTCCCGGCAGTGATAATCGCGAACCTCTCGGGATTCGACGGATCGCCTGAATCCCTGCGCCGGCTTCAGCTCGAATACGGCGCCGAAATCGGAAGGGCGGTGGTAAACTTCAAGGGCCCCCTTGTTTTTCTGGTGACCGCCCGCTACCACGGCGGAGCGTATGTGGTTTTCTCCAAACGGCTTAACCCGGAACTCGAAGTTGCAGCCCTGGAGGGCTCCTTCGCGTCGGTAATCGGCGGGGCTCCTGCTGCTGCGGTGGTTTTCCCGAAAACCGTCAGGAAGCGCACGGAAGAGGACAAGCGTATTATGGAAGCCCGGGAACGCCTGAAATCAGGGGATTGGGGCTATAAAGAGTTTGAAGATCTGTATCAGACGGTCTATAACGAGTACCAGACGGCGCTGGGGGCAGAGTTCGACGGCATCCACAGCGTACAGCGGGCCAGGGAGGTGGGATCTATCGATCACATAATAAAGCCCCGGCGAATGAGACCGTATCTGATTGATGCGGTGCGCCGGGGTATGGAGCGCTGGGAAAAAAGGAGAACGGAAGAGCCCTAAAACTCTCCCGCCTCGTGTCTCCGGGCCATCTCAACATAGGATGAGGCATTTTGGCGCACACGCCCCAGCTCCTCCTCCGAGACCTTTCTCATAACCTTGGCGGGAGATCCCACCGCCAGGGAGCCCGGGGGTATTACCTTTCCCTCGGTGACCAGTGCGCCAGCACCGATTATGGAGCCTTTCCCGATTACTGCCCGGTTCAGGATTATTGCGCCCATACCGATCAGACAGTCGTCCTCGACGGTGCAGCCGTGAATCACTGCGTTATGGCCAACGGTAACTCCTTTTCCGATCTTGACCGGGGCGTCATGATCTACGTGAATACTGGCATTGTCCTGTATGTTCGATGCTTCTCCCACATTTATCGATGCATAGTCTCCCCGTACAGAGGCACCGTACCAGACTGACGCATCCTTCTCCAGGGAAACATCCCCGGTAACTGCGGCGGTTTCTGCTATAAAAGCGGCTTTTTCATGATTACTCATATTTGCAACTCCATAATTCTGCTGTACCAGAAAAACTACCGATTTTCGGTCTCCGGGACAAGTACTCGATCATCGGATTATGATCTGATATAATCTCAAGCATGAGTGCAGAAAAGGTAACTGCTGTCTGTCTGGGAATCCTGACAGTGATTGTCGTTGGCGCGGTACTGAAGTTTGCCCAGGCAGCCATGATTCCGCTGGCCATAGCAATCATTCTGTTTTTCGTTTTCACGCCTCTTCTGGCTTTCATGGAAAAGCTGCGTATTCCGCGGATTGTTTCCATAACCGTGGTTATTGTAATCTTTTTCGGTTTTTTTTACCTTTTCGGACTCTTTATCTACGCATCCATCAAGTCATTTGTTGTCCAGCTGCCGAAATATCAGGCCAGGTTTACCTCGCTCCTCATGGAGATATCACGAGAACTCTTTGAGCGCTTTGATCTCAGTCCCAGGATTCTGGCAGAAATCAACTGGGGAAGGACCCTGCAGAGTTCTCTTCTATCTCTTTCAGGCTCCCTGATGGGACTGGTTGGAAACCTTATAATGATTACCCTCTTTCTGATCTTTCTTCTACTTGAACAGAACCGTTTTCAGGTCAAGGTACGTAAAGCCTTTCATATCTCCATGTCGGACCGCATATATCTGATCATGAAGCATATCAACGATCAGATTGGACGGTATCTGTCGATAAAATTCATCATAAGCCTTGCAACGGGTATTCTGATTTACCTCAGCCTGGAGATCATAGGGCTGGATTTCCCCATTATCTGGGGGTCCCTGGCGTTCTTTCTGAATTTCATTCCCAACATCGGTTCAGCCTTCATTGTCGTCGTTATAGTAATCATGTCCTTCATTCAGTTTTATCCCGACCCCCAGCCTATTCTGGCGGTATCTCTATCGGTTATCGCAATTCAGATTACCTTCGGAAATATCCTGGATCCGCGTCTTCAGGGACGCAGACTCAACCTCAGTCCCTTTCTCATTCTTGTAAGTCTGCTCGTCTGGGGCTGGCTCTGGGGTGTGGTGGGAATGTTCCTCGCTGTTCCGATCATGGCAATAATCAAAATCGTCTGTGAGAACATCCCGGCCCTTCGACCAATCGCTATTCTGATGGGCTCCGGGCAGGAGAACCATAATCCCCAGCCGACAGGACAGGTAATGATAAGCAGTACCGATTCCAGATCAGGTACTTGAGAAAAGGAAAGGTGACGGGTATAGTGTGCCTGTATGGAGAAACGAATTGCTTTAACCGGCATAAAGCCGACAGGAACACCCCACATTGGCAACTACTTTGGTGCAATAAAACCGGCCCTGGCTCTTACCAGGGAATATGAAACCCGTTTTTTCATTGCCGATTATCATGCCCTGAACAGCGAACGTGATCCCCGGCGCCTGAAAGAACAGACCTACCAGGTTGCCGCCACATGGCTCGCCTGCGGTCTGGATCCGGAAAAATCCCTGGTATACAAGCAGTCGGCAGTGCCCGAAACCTTTGAACTGACAACAATTCTTATGGCCTTTACTCCCAAGGGACTCATGAACCGGGCTCATGCCTACAAGGCCGTCAGCGAAGAAAACCGTTCCGCCGGAAAGGACCCGGACAGCGGCATCAATATGGGGCTTTATACCTATCCGGTGCTCATGGCGGCGGATATCCTGCTGTTCAACTCCAATGTCGTACCCGTCGGCCGGGACCAGAAACAGCACATAGAGATGACCGCCGATATAGCCCAGGCCATAAACAGAAATTATAAAGAAGACCTGCTCACTGTCCCCGAACCTCTGATAAATGAGCTGACCCAGATCATTCCCGGGATGGACGGAAGAAAGATGAGCAAGAGCTACAACAACACCATTCCCCTTTTCCTTCCCTCCAAACAGCTGCGGAAGCTGATTATGAAGATTGTCACCAACTCCCAGGGAATCGAAGAGCCGAAGGACCCGGAAAACTGCAACGTTTTTAATCTGTACCGGCTTTTTGCTACTGAAGAGGAGCAGGAAGCTCTGGCAGATCGCTACCGTGCCGGCGGCATGGGCTGGGGAGAGGCAAAACAGGCCCTGTACGAGTGCATGGAGCGAGAGATTGCCCCCTACCGGGAACGCTACGAAGAGTATATACATAATACCCATCAGATCGACGCCATTCTCGCCAGGGGAGCAGAAAAGGCAAGGACGATTGCCGCCCGTACCATCACCCGTCTGCGTCGCGCTATCGGGATTGTCTAGGCGCCGGACTGTATTGCCGCGTCGAGAATTTCCTGGTGCCATTCAAGCAGGGCGATTTCTCTGTCCGGCCTGTTTCCGGGAACATCAGCCATAAGCCTGAATACCGGTTCTGTTCCTGAACCCCGCATCCATACAAAGGCTCTGGCAATTCCCTGGTGGTTCAGGAGCTCAACGCTGAAACCGCCTCGGCCTTCGGCACTCCTGTTTCCCGGCCCCTCCCTGCGCTCTGTACCTTCGTAGTTGACGAAGCGGTAAGAGCTTATCCCCAGGGAGTTGAGGATATCCGGCCTCTTTTCCCACCTATCTGCAAAAACTGTCTCGTAACGGTTCTTCAGCAGATTATGGCTTCCTGCGGGTACGGGATATTTGGCCCGGGCCTCGCCGGTGGGGGTTGTATGATATTTCGGCAGGGACCGGAGAATATGAGAAAGCGCCAGAGAAGCGCCTGCCGGAGGAGTTTTTTTACACAGGCTAAACCAGAGCTGTCCAGGAGTTTTACCGTCAGAATCCTGAAGACGTAAGAGTTTCACCAGCGCCATGAGGGTATTCAGGGGGTCCCGCACGGCAGAGGGATGGGTGATGGTTCCTCCGTTGGATCCTTCCCCCAGAATACGGACCGAATAGCCTTCCTTCCTGAGCTGCCGGGCCAGGGAGACGACATTGGCCTCGCCGACCTCGGCACGAAAAACCTTTGCAGTAAAATACGAGGCAATCTCGTCAATGCGCAGGGAGGTCGGTCCGTTTACCACCACCGCCGTCTTAGTTTCTCCCTTTCCGAACATCCTGTCGCATGCCAGCTCGGCAAGACAGGTAAGGGCAAAGACCTCCTGCGCATCCAGGATATGTCCGCGGCCGTCATCAGGATCGATATATACTATATTGCCCCGATCGCCGTCGTTATCCGGTACGTACCCCAGCAGAAAAACGGGGTCCTCCTGCCATGACTCCTGGAGCAGCCTGCTGCAGGGCTCCAGGGATTCTCCTTCCGGCAGGATGGCATGCCGGATTTCCCGGGGCCTGCTGTTAAAGAGACGCACTCTTATCCCCAGGTCCTCAAGAAAGGTCTTGTCGATTGAGGCCCCCCGGGCGCTTCCGTTCAGTTCTCCCACCACACCAAGAGGATTTCTTTCAAGGGATTCCTTCAGGGCATCCCTTTTATCGGGATATGTATCGAACACCACGCTGCAGGAAAACGTGGAGTAGAGCAGGGATGCCCTGCTTCGGGATTCGGAGGCCTGACGAAAAAGAGCTTCCAGTTTACAGGAATCCACGGCGCTGGCTGATTCCAGCAGCCCGACAAGGGCCTCCGGGGAGGCGAGAATCTCCTTCACTCTTTGTATGATCGGTGCAGCCACACCGCCGGGCAGAACACCACCGTCCTGTTTTCCGAGTTTTACCCCGTTGTGACCAATCGGGTTATGGCTCGCGCTGATGTAACAGAACCCGCCGCACTCTTTTCTGCTTCGTGCAGCGGCCATTATTTCGGGAGCAGGAGTTATGAAGAGGTATTCGCAGTAGATGCCGGCGGACAAAAAAACCCTCAGGAATATCTCGCAGATGGCAGGTCCCGTGGGCCGTGCGTCGCAGCCCACGAGAATTGTGGGCTTTCCGGGAAAGTTGGAGAAATACTCAGCCGCGGCTCCGACCATGGCCAGGGCCGCCCAGAGCATTGGTTCTGCCGTTTCGCTGCTGTCATCCTCTTCCGAGGCTGCGAACACTCCGCGCCAGCCTGAAGCGGAAAGGATCAGGGATAAATCTTCAGGGCTGAAGCCTGTCCCGGGGAGCTTTTTTCCCTGTCTCAGTATCTCCAGAGGAGAAGAATCGGTATCGCCGACGAAAAGACCGAAACGGGGGTCCAGTATCTTCATTATCTTATGCCAGGGAGGACTTAATCCGTTCCATTGCAGCCTGCACCTTTTCCCGGTCGTTGAAGGCGCTTATGCGAATATACCCCTCGCCGCAGCGTCCGAAACCGCTCCCCGGGGTAACCACCACTCCCACTGACAGGAGCAGGTCAAAGAAATCCCAGGAATCCCGCCTGCCGTCTACCCATATATAGGGGGAGTTCTCTCCGCCGATACAGGTAAACCCGAGGGCTTCCATGTTCTCCCTGATTATGGCTGCGTTGCCGAGGTAGTAGTCCGAAAGCTCCCGCACCTGCTTTTTCCCTTCCGGCGAATAGACCGCTTCCGCCGCCCGCTGGACCGGATAGGAGACACCATTGAACTTGGTGGAATGTCTGCGGTTCCACATGGGCTGCAGCTTTACAGTCTCTCCATCGGAGCTGAAGGCCCGGCATTCTTTGGGGACAACGGTAAAGGCACAGCGGGTGCCGGTAAAGCCGGCGGTCTTTGAGAAACTCCGGAACTCAACGGCAACTTCCCGGGCCCCGGGTATTTCATATATTGACCTGGGGAGGCTGTCGTCCCGGATAAAGGTCTCATAGGCCGCATCGAAAAGAATCAGGGCTTTGTTTTCCCGGGCGTATTCCACCCACCGGGCGAGCTGGTCATGGCTGGCCACCTGTCCTGTGGGATTGTTGGGGAAACAGAGATAGATCAGGTCGACCTTCTCCTTTGGGGGAGCGGGAATAAAGCCGTTTTCCGAGTTGGCTTCCAGATAATGGAGACCCTCGTAACGTCCATCCTTCCATTCTCCGCTGCGGCCCGCCATTACATTGGTATCCACGTAGACCGGATAGACCGGATCGGGAATGGCGACTTTTGCTTCCGTAGAAAAAAGCTCCTGGAAGTTTCCGGTATCGCACTTGGCGCCGTCGGAGATAAAAATGTCATCAGCCTCGATCCCCAGGTCTGCGAAATCGTTCCTGGCAATGGCTTCCCGCAAAAAAGAGTACCCCTGTTCCGGGCCGTATCCGCGAAAGCTCTTTTCATCCGCCATCTCCTGGACCCCTTTTCGGAAGGCATCGATACAGGCGGCGGGCAGGGGTTTTGTAACATCACCGATACCCAGTTTTATAAGATCGATTTCGGGATGCCGTTCCTGAAAATCCTTGATTTTACGGGCGATGGTGACAAAAAGATAAGAGGCTTGAAGCTTGCTATAATGCTCGTTTACAGTAATCATATTGTTTCCTGAAGTTGTTTGGATTCAGGGACAAGTATAGCGGACAATGATTTCAGTTTCAATCAGCATGCTGAAGAGGAGTTTTTTCATGATAGGTATACTCGGCGCAATGCGCGAAGAGGTCGAGGCTCTCGTTGAAGCTGCCGGCGGCGAAAGGAGGGAGAAGGGGATACTTGCGGAGTACCATCTTGGGCAGATCGAGGGTCAGGATGTGGTAATCGCCAAATCAGGGGTAGGGAAGGTTCTCTCCGCTCTCAGTGCCGCTGAACTGATCAGGCGTTACACGCCGGAATACCTGATCTTTGCAGGTATCGCCGGGGGTATCAGGGAAGGGCTGAATATCGGGGATCTCGTGGTCGGAACCGACTGTCTGCAGTACGATATGGATGTGAGAGGTCTGGGGTATCCCGTCGGGGCGGTTCCATTTACCCCCTACAGGGAGATCCCTGGAGATCCTGAACTCCTCAGGATCATGGAGTCCTACCGGGGAAAGGAATACGCCGTCCATTTCGGGCGGGTCCTTACGGGAGACACCTTTGTTACCGATCGGGACTCACCCCTGAGGCAGAAACTTTTTTCCGAGCTTGAGGGCGCCGTCGTGGAGATGGAAGGGGCTTCTGTTGCCCTTACAGCCAGGGTTTACAATGTCCCGGTCCTGGTACTCCGTTTCGTATCCGACGCTGCGGACGGCAGGGCTCCCAAAAATTTTCAGGACTTCCTTGCCGTCGCGTCAGCCCACCTGGTGAGTGTGCTTTCTCATCTTCTCAGGCACATTCACTGAGAAAGGATATTTTATTCTGTTCCGGGTATATGTTTTCCCTTTCTTTCCCTTATTAATGTGGTAACCACAGAAATCAGGGCGAGCAGAAGAAGCACCGCGGAAATGGGGCGCGTAAGAAAGACCGAGTAGTCTCCATAGGACATTACCAGGGACTTGCGAAAGTTCTCTTCCACCATGGGTCCCAGAATCAGGGCAAGTACAATAGGGCCCAGGGGAACGTTTATCTTCCGCACAAGGTATCCGAAAATTCCCAGAATCAGCATCAGGAAGATATCGAAAACGTTGTTCTGCATGGCAAAGGACCCGACTATTGCCAGAACCATGATAATCGGGATCAGGGATCTCTTGGAGATCATGATCAGCTTCGAAAGGAACCCGGCCATCATGAGGCCGAAGATGCCGAAAAAGACATTCGCTGCAATGAAACCGATAAACAGGGCATTTACAATGTCCAGGTGGTCCCTGAACAGAAGCGGTCCGGGACGCAGCCCCTGGACCATCAGGGCGCCGATAATGATTGCGGTAACCGAATCCCCGGGGACTCCCAGGCTTAAGGTAGGTATGAGTGCTCCCCCGGTGGAGGCGTTGTTTCCTGATTCAGCGGCGGCGACCCCCTCGATCTCTCCGGTACCGAAGGTTTCCGGGTGCTTGGAACTTCTCTTTGCTTCGTTGTAGCATACAAAGGAGGCTATATCTCCCCCCGCCCCGGGAAGGGCCCCTACAAAGGTTCCTATTACCGTGCTCTTCAGCATTGTACGGATAACCCGCTTGACATCACTCAAGCTGGGAATCAGTTTTTTAAGGTTGACCTCTTCCTTGATGGGTTCAACTAGCCGTTCAAACTGGGTTATTGCTTCGGAAACCGCGAAGAGACCGATCAGGGCCGGGATAAAGGGGACTCCCCCCATAAGATTGACAGTGCCGAAGGTGTATCTGGTATAGCCCTGAATAGGGTCCATGCCGATGGTGGCGATTATCAGTCCGATGCATCCGCTCAACAGTCCCTTTGCCAGGGAACCGCTGGAGATGCTGCCGATAATCGTAATTCCCAGTACCGCCAGGGAAAAATATTCCGGCGCGCTGAAGGCCAGGGCGAACCTGGAGAGAAGGGGAGCCAGGGTTACGAGAAAAATCGCACTTCCTATTCCCCCGAAAACCGACGCGAAGGTAGCCATGCCGATGGCCCGTCCGGCTTCTCCCCGGTTGAACAGGGGGGTCCCGTCTATTATGGTCGCTGCCGCCGACGGGGTGCCGGGGGTGTTGATCAGTATTGCCGATACCGATCCGCCGTAGATGGCTCCGGCATAGAGTCCAAGGAGCATCAGCAGGCCCGGGACCGGTTCCATACCAAAGGAGAAGGGAACGAGAATCGCGACACCCATAGTCGCGGTCAGTCCGGGCAGGGCTCCGACAACAATTCCGCCGATAACGCCGGAAAAGAGCATCAACAAGGGAAGAGGCTGCAAGAGCAGTTCAAGACCACTTAGAATAGCTTCCATAGTTTCCTCACACTCTGCTTATGGTTAGTTGTAAAAGAGACCGGTGGGCAAAGGAATTTTCAGCAGACGCTGAAAAACAACATAAATCAAAACGGTAGTAAGTAGGGCAAGAAATAGAATCTTCTTTGCCTTTCCGGCCTTGATTACCCACATAAGAAAGCCTAGATATACCGGCGTTAGAATAAGAAAACCCGCATATTGCAAAAGATACGGATAGATCAGGGTAGCGAGTATCAGCAGGACAACCCGCTGGACACCCTTGTCCTCAGTATAAAAGAGGCTCTCCCGGCTTTCCGACTCTGTCTCTTTCCTCGTTATCCCCTGTAGAATCACAATGACCGAGAGCACAATTATAAGGATGCTGAGTACCCTGGGGTAAAATGCCATTCCTACATCATGACCTCTGGCGCCGGGAAAATTCCCCGCCAGAATAAAAAACAGGAGGGCGAACAGGACTGCGGCTCCTCCAAATACAATTTCAGCTTTCTTGAACACTGTACAGCTTCCTCTTTTCTTTATGGGGTACGGCTATTATACAATGAAAACCCGGCACCGGGGAGGTGCCGGGAAATATTTTTTAAAATCTTAAAGATCGAAGGCTGAGACGATCTCGCCGAAGCTGTCGTAGCTTTCAGCAATCATTTTTTTGAAACCCTCTCCGTTCCGGTAAACCATACCGAGACCAACGTTGTTCATAGTCTTCTTGAAGGCTTCGGATTCAAAGGATTTCTTGAAGGCGTCGTGGAGGATGTCGATGATTTCCTGGGGAGTACCCTTGGGAGCCTGGACCCCGCGCCAGACGGGAGTCTGGACATCGTATCCCTGTTCCGCCATGGTCGGTACATCGGGGAAATTCGGATGTCGTTCGCTTCCTGATACTGCAAGAATCTTCAGCTGCCCGGCTTCAACCTGAGCTGCAACCTCCGGAGGGCTGGCGGTCGTAAAATCGATATGGCCGCCGAGAAGCTCGGTGATGGCCGGAGCTGCGCCGGTAGAGGGAATAAAGGTAAATTCCGTACCGCTCTTCTGAGAGAGATCCAGGAGGGCAATATGCCAGATTCCCGCGTATCCGGTACCGCTGCACTGCAGTTCACCGGGATGCTGACGGGCGTATTCCAGAAACTCCTCCAGAGTATTCCAGGGGGCATCGGCGCGTACGGTGACGGATGCCGGATCGGAATTTACCTGGATGATGGGTTCCATCTCTTCGTGGCTGTAGGGAACATCCTGAATGTGGGGCTGAATGATCAGCTCTACCGTGGTAAGTCCGATAAGATAGCCGTCGGGTTTTGCCGAAGAAACAGCACTGTGGCCGACTGCTCCGCCGCCGCCGGTCCGGTTCTCAACAACAATGGTGGTTCCGAGAAAGGGTTCCGCTTCTTTTGCCAGAACCCGGGCTACAGCGTCGGTTCCGCCGCCTGCGGCCCAGGGAACGACCATATGGATCGGTTTTGTCGGGTAATTGATCTTGCCCTTTTCCGCCTGTCCTTCGGCAAACAGCGTCAGGGAGAAAGTGAGAATCAATAACACTACTAAAATTTTCTTCACAATGTACCTCCTGTGTACACAAACATGACATGCAAGCCTATCACAGGTCTGATGTCACGTCAATTTAAACCATCCTGACCGGATGGGGATTCCCTTTTCCATCGAGAACAGAGACAACGTTGTCGATTGCCATATTAACCATATTGAAACTGGCCTCCACCGTGGCCGCGCCTATATGGGGCAATACAATAAAGCGTTCATCCTCCAGCATCCTGGAAGCCGTGGGAGGTTCGAACTCAAAGGCATCTACTCCGGCCCCGGCAACCCTTCCGCTCGTTACCGCATCGAAAAGGGCATCCTCATCGACGACACCACCCCGGGCCGCGTTTATCAGATACACCCCTTTTTTCATACGTGCCAGCTTGTCCTTATTTATCAGATGCCGTGTTTCAGGAAGAAGGGGAAGATGCAGGGTGATGTAATCGGAAGTCTCAACGATTTCGTCCACGGAGGTGTAGCGCACTCCGTACTCGGCTTCCGCTTTTCTGTCCACAAAAACATCGTATACGAGGATATCCTGCGTAAAGGGCTTCAGATACTTCGCAACTTTTCTGCCGATATTGCCGAATCCGAGGATCCCGACCCGCTTGCCCGCAATTTCAAAGCCCACCTCGGTGGACCATCTTCCGTCCCGGAGTCTGTCGCAGAGGTTCTGGGTGTTCCTTGACATGCTGATCATCAAACCGATTACAAGTTCAGCGACGGCGTTGCTGTTTGAACCGGGACAGTTGGCTACCTCCACACCGTTCTTCTCGGCGGCAGGTATGTCTATATTGTCCGTACCCACCCCGTACTTCGATACAACCTTCAGTTGTGCAGCCGCCTTCAGCAGATCATCATTGACCTTTTCAAGGCTCACAATAAAACCGGCGGCGTTTTTTATATTTTCCCTGAGTCTGGAATCCTCCAGAGGGGTATCGCTGTATATGGCGTTCAGTTTATAACCCGCGGAGGAAATCCGTTTTTCCATGTGTTCGTGAAGTATTTCCTGCAGGTTTGTTGCCATGGTTACCAGGATTTCCTGTTTTTCCGCCATTTCCTTTTTCTCCTTGCGCTGTGTTCAGGCTTCTACTACCATAAATCCTATGGGGCTGAACAGTCCGTGTCAAATTATTTCAGGATTTTTTGAACCCGAAATCTTTTTATTTGACATGATATCAGACCTATGATAGGGTGAATTGTGTACGATTCATAGTAACCTAAGGAGGTTTTGTATGCGAAAATTCTTAGTTGTTCTGTTGGTAGCGCTCTTCTCGTTCTCTCTCTTTGCAGCCGGCGAAGGGGAAGCTTCCGACACCGGAAAAGCCCAGTATACCATCAAGTATGCTACCGGAGATCCGCCTGATGTACTGACCGCGTCCGCACATGCAGATGCTGTAATGTTCAAGAACTACGTTGAATCCCGCTCCGGCGGACGTATCAAGGTAGAAATCTATCCTGCCAACGAACTCGGTTCAGAACGGGAACAGCTGGAAGGCGTTCAGCTCGGCAGCATCCAGATGTGTAACGTAAGCGAAGGAACCGTAGGTATCTTCTTCCCGGAGATCATGGCCCTTTCCGTGCCCTACGCCTTCAGGACCTACACCGAAGCCTGGGCCGTTGCCCAGAGCCCCTACATGATGAACCTGATGGGAAAAATGACCAAGGACACCGGTATCCGTCCCCTGGACGTCAACCAGAACGGGTTCCGTCACTTTTCCAACAATGTTCGTACTGTACGTACCCCTGCAGACATGAAAGGCCTGAAAATCCGTACCATGGAACACCGCGGCCACATGGCCATGGTCAACGCAATGGGCGCCAATGCAGTTCCCATTGCCTGGGGCGAACTTTACAGCGCTCTGCAGCAGAAGGTTGTAGACGGCCAGGAGAACCCCCCAAGCCTCGTACAGGCCATGAAGTTCTATGAAGTCCAGAAGTATTACACCCTGGACGGCCATATCTACAGTATCGACTTTACCTTTATCAACAACCGTTTCTACAACAGCCTGCCCGCGGATCTGCGCCAGATCGTTTTTGAAGGAGCAGCGATTTCCGGCCGGATCCACCAGGCCCTGGAGACCTATGTTTCCAACGTAACTGCGGTTGGAGAGCTGGTAAAACAGGGAATGGAAGTCTATACCCCCACTGCCGATGAAATGGCTCAGTTCCAGAAAGTTACTCAGGAACCGGTCATCAAGTGGATCAAGGGAGAAATCGATCCCAAATGGGTTGACGACTTCATGAAGACCATTGCCGACGTCAAAAAGGGTCTTGCAGCTCCCAGCGGAGATGCTCCCAGCAAGGGTTTTGTAATTCAGCAGTAGTCTGTCTTACAACTAAATCTCGGATTAAATTCACTGGAAGCCGCTGTCCGTTACGACAGCGGCATCCAGTTTTGTTATTCTAATTTTCAGGCGAGTAGGTATATATGGTTAAAGCTTTGCTTACAGGCCTGGACCGGCTCAGCGAAATGTACCAGAAGATTTTGCGTCCAGTACTGGTCCTCCTATACAGTATCCTAACTGTTGTCGTTCTCTATGCCGTTTTTATGCGTTATGTTCTCAACAAGGCTCCCTCATGGTCGGAGGAGTTTTCCCGTTACATGATGGTGTGGTCCGCGCTGCTGGCCATGGCGGTCGCCCTGCGACAGGGCCGTCATATCGGATTATCCTCCCTGGTTGAACGGGTGTGGGGCAAACACACCAGGCTTGCCTTCTTTTTTGCCGATGTTGCCATGCTGATATTTTTCGTGGCCATAACCTATACCGGATTCAAGATGGCCTTTTTTGTTGCCAACCAGCGTTCACCGAGCATGAACTGGCCAATGTGGATTCCCTATCTTTCCATTCCAGCCGGCGGGCTTTTTCTTTCAATCGAATCATTCATTCTGATGTTGCGAAAACTGGTCCGGTCTTGATACGCAATCGGAAAAATCGGACTTTCTTAACGTTTTAGCGGAGGTCAATGTTCAATGGGACTTTTTCTCGCAGTTCTGACATTTATAGTTACCCTGTTTATCGGGGTTCCGGTCGGGGTCTCCCTGGGTCTGATGGGACTCGTGGGGGTCGCCTTTATGGGATCCGTACCTCTTGAGGTCGTAGCTCAGCGTATATTTACCGGTCTTGATTCCTTTCCTCTGATGTGCATTCCGTTTTTTATTCTCGCCGGCGACCTCATGAACAGCGGCAGGATTACAGAACGCCTGATAAAATTTGCAGATATGCTTGTGGGCAGAATGAGGGGGGCCCTTGCTCACGCCAATATTATAGCCAGCATGTTCTTCGGCGGCATAACCGGTTCCGCCGCGGCGGACGTATCCGCCCTGGGCTCCATGCTTATTCCGGCCATGGAAAAAGACGGATACACCCCCGATTTCAGCGCCGCGGTAACAGCCTCGTCATCATTGCAGGGGCCGATTATTCCGCCCAGCATTCTTGCGGTTATCTACGGCGCCACCATGGGCCAGTCCATTGGAGCGCTTTTTGCCGCCGGAATCCCTTTGGGTGTACTCTTCGGTTTATCCGACATGGCGGTGGTTATTTATCTGGCCAAGAAAAAGAATTTTCCCAAAAAAATTCTCAAACTCACCCGCAAGGAACGGCTCTCAATAATCGGACAGGCTATAGTGGCGCTGATAATGCCCCTCATCATTCTCGGAGGAATTTTGAGCGGCGTTTTCACCCCCACCGAAGCAGCCGGAGTAGCCGTGGGTTACGCTTTCTTCATTTCCCTGTATGTGCTGAAAACAGTAAAATACCGGGATCTGCCGAAAATCATCCTCAACGCAGCCTACAGTACCGGTACGGTTTTTCTGCTTCTGGCCGCAGCAAACCTCTTTTCATGGGTACTCAGCACCTACCAGGTTCCGCGGATGATTACCAACGGTATTCTGTCAATCTCCGAAAATCCAGTTATCATAATCCTGCTTATCGATCTGATCCTTCTGCTCGTAGGTACGGTCATGGACCCCGGTGCCGCTATTATTATGCTTGGACCGGCCCTTGCACCCCTGGCCATGCAGGCGGGACTTCATCCCATACAGTTCGGTATGCTCATGATAACCACCCTGGCCCTGGGGCTGATTACCCCGCCGGTGGGATTGTGCCTGTTTATAAGTGCGGATATCGCAAAAATCAGTATGGAACGGGTGGCAAAAGCGGTTTTTCCCTTTTTCATTATACACCTGCTGGTAATCGGCATGATATCCTTTATGCCGGATCTTGTACTCTTTGCGCCGAAAGTATTCGGTTACTTGTAAAATAGCGCATTTTTGGTTATTAATTGATACCACATATGATCTCAGTTGAAGAATTAACGAAAAATTACGGCCCGGTAAGGGCCGTAGATAATGCAAGCTTCAGTGTCCAGGCGGGGGAGACAGTCGGTTTTCTCGGCCCCAATGGCGCTGGTAAAACCACAACCATGCGGATTATGACCGGTCTGTTTACTCCGAGTTCAGGGGATATAAAAGTGGACGGATATTCCATCCTCAGCAATCCCCTGGAGGTAAAACAACGCATAGGCTATCTTCCCGAGAGCGCTCCTGTCTATCTTGACATGACGGTCCAGGCTTATCTTCGTTTTGTCTGCGAGATAAAAAGAGTGCCTCCACGGCAAAGGGCAGAGCAGATAGACCGGGTAATTTCGGAATGCGGACTGGAATCAGTCAGGACCCGGACAGCACGAAAGCTGTCAAAGGGCTTCAGGCAGCGGCTCGGTCTTGCCCAGGCTCTGGTCGGTGATCCTCCGGTCATTATTCTTGATGAGCCCACCGTTGGACTGGATCCGACCCAGACCTTCGAATTCAGGAAGCTCATACAGGGACTGAAGGGGAATCGTACTGTGATCCTCAGCAGTCACATTTTGCCCGAGGTCAGCATGATCTGCGATCGTGTGGTGATAATTTCCAGGGGCAAAATCCTGGCCCAGGATTCTCCTGATGCTCTGGCCCGTCGTCTTCAGTCCCACGCAGAGTTCCTTCTTACGGTAGACGGCCCTGAACAGGAAATTACTGCTGAGCTGGAGGCCCTGCAGGGTATTCGGGATATCCAGACGCTGCATCACCCGGTATCGGGGGGAGTGCAGTTCCGCATCATCGCGGATCCGGAAAACGATCCCCGGGACAGGATGGTCCGGCGAATCGTGGAAAAAAACCTTCGTCTGCTGGAGTTGTCGGTAGTAACCGCGGGGCTTGAAGATGTTTTCCTGAACCTTGTTACCG
>Ga0334898_1002516_pt1 | contig 16655 bp, 13 predicted proteins | sample GraSluR3_MG_10_FD_207228 | JGI IMG/M metagenome (GOLD analysis project Ga0334898, IMG submission 207228) | Sludge microbial communities from methane-producing bioreactor in Wageningen University, Netherlands - Granular Sludge_3_08-R3 | ecosystem: Engineered > Bioreactor > Anaerobic >... | reverse complement strand
CACTGATAAAGAATCTACTTTAATAGGTTTTGGTCAAGGAGTGATCGTTTCATCTTGTGTTCCTTTAGTGATTTCACTTATATATAATTTGTTGTGATATAATTAATTAAAAATATGAAGGTTTAAATCTAAAACTTATTTTTTGAAAGGGGTATAAAATGATAAAATTTCTTGAAGATAAGAATATTTGGATTTTAGAAACTGATAATACTGCTTATGTTTTTGGATTATGGAAAGATGATCATATAAAAAATTTATATTGGGGAAAAAAACTTATTTTTGATTTTGATTATCCTGATTTTAATGATTACCCTTTAAGAGATTTTTGGTTATGGGATGAAGAAATTTCTGTGCGTGGAGAGGCTAATTTCGTTGATCATTGTATTAAAGTGGAATATTTCGATGGTGTACGTGATTTGAATTTAAAATATAAAAAACATTCTATAAATGAAAATATTTTAGAAATTTTTATGTTAGATGAATATTATAATTTTGAGATTATTTTATCTTATAACGTTTTAGAAAGTTTTGATATTATAGAAAGAAAAATAATTGCAAAAAATCATTCAGACAAAAAAATAAAATTAGAAGATTTCAAATCTTCTTCCGTCTATCTCCCTGCAAAAGATTGTAACTTAAACTATTTAACGGGAATGTGGGCACATGAATCAAGACTTCAAAAAGAAGTTGTTTCCGAAGGGAAAAGGGTTCTTGAAAGTCGTCACGGTCATACTAGTGCGTTTGCAAATCCTTTTTTTGCAATTGATTATAATGCTTCGGAAGATTATGGTGATGTTTATTTTGGTTTAATTGCTTGGAGCGGTAATTGGAAAATTACTGTTCAAAAGCAGATGTATGAAAAAATTGCTGTTGTTTTAGGTATTAATGAATGGGATTTTTCTTTTATTCTTGATTCTAATGAGTTTATTGAAAGCCCTGTTGTTTCTTTAGGTTTTTCAGAAGAAGGCTTTACAAAAATGAGTCAAATTCTTCATAAATATCAAATCAATAAGGTTATGCCTCAAGATAAGTCTAACAAGATTAGAAAGGTTTTATATAATTCTTGGGAAGCTACTACTTTTAATGTTACTGAAGATAATCAAAAATTACTTGCAAAAAAAGCTGCCGATATAGGAGTTGAATTATTTGTAGTAGATGATGGTTGGTTTGGTAAAAGATATTCTGACAATGCTGGGCTTGGTGATTGGTATGTAAATAAAGAAAAATTTCCAAATGGGTTAAAGCCTTTAATAGATTATGTTAATTCTTTAGGGATGGATTTTGGTTTATGGGTAGAGCCAGAGATGGTTAATCCAGATAGTGATTTGTATAGAAATAATCCTGATTGGGTTGTTAGTTTTCCTAATAGACCTCGTACTGAAAAAAGAAATCAACTAATTTTAAATTTAGCTAAAACTGAAGTTAAAGATTTTATTATAAAATTTATGAGTGATCTTTTAAATGAAAATAATATAAAATTCATTAAATGGGATATGAATAGACCTTTTTACGAATCGGGATGGTCTGAAAAAAATATTGAAAATCAAAGAGAAATATGGTATTACTATACAAAAAATTTATATGATATATGGGAAATTCTTAGAGAAAAATTCCCTCATGTAACTTTTGAATCGTGTTCTAGTGGCGGGGCTAGAGTTGATCATGGTATATTAAAATATGCTGATCAAGTTTGGACAAGTGATAATACCGATCCTTTCGATAGACAGGTTATTCAGGAAGGTTTTTCTTACGCTTATAATTCTAAAATAATGGTTTGTTGGGTAACGGATTGGGGAGGGAAAAATGCGTATCCCCTCGAATATAGATTTCATTCTGCTATGATGGGTACATTAGGTATAGGTGCAGATTTGAATAAATATTCTTCTGAAGAATTAAATATTTTTAAAGATCAAATTTCATTATATAAAGATATAAGACATATTATTCAAAATGGTTATCAATACAGATTATTGTCTACTAAAAAGGATAATCATTATGCTATTCAATATTTATCTCAAGATAAGAATGAGGGTGTTTTGATATTTTTAAAAAATCCTGAAAAAGTAAATGTTTTTGGAAAAATTATTATAACTTTTAAAGGGTTAGATGAGTCTTCTGTTTATTGTGTTGAGGATTATTATGAAAAAATTTCTGGTCTTGCTCTTATGAAAAAAGGTATTTCTATTGATTTAAGGAAAAATATTGCTTTTAGTGTTTTATCTTCAAAACATTTTGATAGTAAAGTAATTAAATTTAAAAAAATTGGAAAGTAGAAAGGGAAGGATTGTATATATGACTATAAACGAATTATTTTTGAAGTATGAATATTCAATTGAAAAAAAACTTGATACTTTTGAAAAATATGTTTCAAGGCAATCTATGTCAAGATTTATGGCGAGATTCGAACTTTTTAAAAAAATTAAAAATATACGAGGTAATATTGTGGAATGTGGTGTCCATCATGGCGGCGGGCTTATGACATGGGCAAAGTTATCTACTATCCTAGAACCTTATGCTATTTACAGACATATAATTGGTTTTGATACTTTTGAAGGGTTCCCAGCTTTCCATGAAAAAGATAAATCAGATTGGAAGAATAATAATCTAAAAAAAGGCGGTTTAAAAACTTCTTATGATGTTTATTCTGAATTACAAGAATTAATAGCTTTATATGATGGAAATAGATATTTAAATAAACTTCCTAAAATTGAGCTTGTGAAAGGAAATGCTATTGATACTATTCCTGTTTATGCTGAAAAAAATCCTCAAATGGTTATATCATTACTTTATTTAGATTTTGATTTGTATGAACCTACTAAAGTAGCTTTGGAATACTTTTTACCAAAAGTTCCTAAAGGCGGTATCGTTGTTTTTGACGAAATGAATAATAAATTATGGCCTGGAGAAACTACTGCTGTTTTAGAAAAATTTGGAAATTTTAATAAGTTAAAGATAGAACAATTTGATTATGAGCCTAAACTTTCTTATATGGTTATGGATTAACGTATATTTTCATTGAAAATATACGTTGTCTACATACCAATCTATGTTGAATAATTCTTCGTCTCTTATTTCTTCGTTTTTTGAAAGTCTCTGAATACCTTTATTATCAATTATTGGGCCTGTAAATGGGTTGAACTTTTTATTTATAAGGTTATCTCTTACTGAATAAATTATACTTCTCAACTGAGTGTTAATATTTTTATTGTTTAAAGAGGCAATATCTACGACTCCAGAATTTATTCCGCCCCAAAATCTTTCTTTATTTTCTTCATCACTTCCTAAAAATGGCAAGAACGAGAAACTTGAATCTTTAAGTATATTGGCAATTATGTTTTCATAATAAATTCCCCAATTCCAAATGGCTGACGTTAAATATTTTTGTGGTGCATATTGTTTCATATCGTAATGATATCCTATAGTATATACATTCAAAAATTCTGCTGTTCTAACGACTTGTGCTGTATCTTGATGATGAGTAATAACATCAACATTTTTAACGTTTATAAGGTATTCTGCTGCATCTTGCTCGAACTTTTTATTATTCCAATCACTTGTCCAACACACATAAATTTTTGCACGCGGATTAATTGATTTGGCTCCAAGTGCAAATGAATTGATGCTCATTATTACTTCTGGAATGCCGAAGGGGGCTACAAATCCTATTTTATTATTTTCTGTTTTCGCTCCTGCAATTATTCCGCATAAAAATCTAACTTCATACATTCTTCCAAAATAAGTGTTGACATTTTCGGGCGTCTGGTATCCTGAAAAGTGTGTGAGTTTTACATATTTATGAGATGATTCATCTTTTTTATCTTTTATATAATCAAAACTAGTCGAAAATACTGCTTTATAATTTTCTTTTTCAAGTTGTTTTAATAAGTTATTAAAATTTTCAGATCCTTGAAGGTTTTGAAAATAGTTTACTTCTATATATTCTTTATATTTCTTCTCAATATATCTTCTTCCTATTTCATGTGAAAATGTCCATGCTGAATCTTTCATTCCAGTATTATATATAAAAGCAATTTTTATTTTAGTTCCTGCATATAGTATTCCCGGCCATTTCCAAAATCTTTTTACTGGGATGTTATCATCATTTTCAAGCATTCTTATTATTTCTTTAGTTTTATCTTTCAATTCTTTTTCATCATAAATAATTTTTAAACCATGTTTTTTTATATATTCTATAAAAGCTTCTCCGGTAGTTATAGAAAGTTTTCTTCCTCCGAGCAAATGATAATTTTTTCTAAATGGTAAATATATGGCATTTAAAAATTCTTTGAATCTTATTTCGTCATCTTTTTCTTCTTTTTTATAATTTTTTATCAAATTATATAATTCTTCAAATTTGCCTTCTTCTTTAAACCAAATAATATTTATTTTTGTTTTTTTATAAAATTCTAAAAATTCATAATATAAAAAAATTTCCGGAGAGTTTTTATCAAATACTGGAATTATTCTTTTTACTCTTCCTTTAATGGAAAAAGAGTTTAAATGTTTTAAAACACTAACTCTTTTATTTCCTTCAACTACGTAAAACCAATTCATGTATTCATAAACTTCTATCAAATCTCTAATCCCTTCATTGATTTGATAGATGTACAGGTTTATCCATTTAATAGCAAATTCTGTGTCTTGATTTAATAAAGGAAAAAAATTTGTTGAAAAAGATATAGTTCTTGACTTGTAATATGTTCCTTTTATTTTTTTTAAAGGAATATCTATAATTCCTAAATCTTCTTCTTTAAATATATTTATATTCTTCAAAAAAGATTCCAGTGAAGGCAGATGTCCTTCTATTCCTTTTGATAAAGAGTTATCAAAATCTCTTTTCCCCGTTTTCAATGCTTTTAAATATTCGTCAGTCGCTTTTGCTTTATTAATGTTATACATAATCTCACCCCACTATATGTTTACGGGTACAAAATCAACTTTTTTTATAGTTTCAACATACGTTATTTTTTTGTTTATTTCATCGAATCCAATAAATTTATAAGGACTTGCATTTATCATATAAGAAATTTTTTGTTTCTCATTAATTATTTTATAATCAAGTTTTTTGGTTGAATAGTTTCGGTGTATGTGACCATATAACCATATTAATGGAAATTTTTCATTATATATTTCGCCTAATTTTTCAGATGGTTGATGGAATCTATCGGAATCATAAGTTACTCCTTTTACTTTTGGTGGTGAATGCGATATCATAATATCTATACTCTTTTTTTTATAATGTTTTTTTAACTTTTTTAAATCTTTTTCATGAAAATGAAAAGGCATTTCTCCATAAGACATCGCTCCTGAAAATCCTGCTATCGTAATATTTTTTTTTATATATTTTTTTATGTTTAAAGAACCGTAATTGATTACTAAACATCCTTTATATGTGTCTGAAAATTTTTTGTTTTTTTCTCTATAATCTCCAAAATAAAATTTTTTGTCATGGTTACCATGGATTAAAATTGCCAATTTTGTTTTAAATTCATTGGCAATATAATCCATATATCCTGGTGATAAATCTCCACACCCTATTAAAATATCAAATTTTTTCTTTTCTTTATTGATAAGATTTTTTTCAACGTCAGAAACAGCTATGATATTTATCAATAGATTATCCTTTCGTTTCTTTTTAATCAATTATAACATAATTAAAATCCTTCTCCATGAACATTATGAACAAAACCTATTGTTAAAAATGCTTTTGAATCAATATTGCTAATATAATTTTTAATTTTTATATATTGTTTTTTGTTTACAACAGTGCTTATTACTGTTTTATCTTCTTTAGAAAAGCCTCCACTCGCATTATACAAAGTTGTTCCTCTTTCCAATTTATTTAATATAAAATCATTAATTTCTTCCGTTTTACTGCTTATAATCATCACATTCATTTTCTTATTAAACCCTGCAATGATTTTATCTATAACATAAGCATTTATAAGAATACCCATAAGTGCGTATAATCCTAAACTTGCTCCGAAACTAAAACCCGCAAGAATAACTATTAAGAAATCAGATAAAAAAAGTGCTTTTCCTATTTCAAGGTGAGTAAATTTATTCACAATTTTTGCAATTATATCTGTTCCGCCAGTAGATGCGTTTTGATGAAATATCAAACCCATACCTATTCCTTGAATTATTATACCATATACTAAATTTAATAAAATATCATCAATTAATGGAGCATTCAATGGTGTTACTAATTCAAATAGATATATTATTCCTGATAGTAAAAAACTGGCATAAATTGTATATCCGCCAAATTCCTTGCCTATTATAATAAACGCTGTAGTAAAAAGTATAATATTTGAAATAATCATTATAATACCTATGGGAATTGATGAGAATAAATTATTTATTACCATTGCTAAACCTGTAACTCCACCTACAGCTAAATTGGCTGGTATCAAAAAATAATACAATCCAATTGCCATAATTAATACTCCTAAATTAACTAATATAAATTTATTAAATTTCATATTCTCCTCTCCATAAACCATTTTCTTTTAAAACTTTAATTAAAACATCTGCTATAACAGTTGGTCTTTCTGCTATAGTTATTCCACAAGAATTCATAATTTTAATTTTTTCATCTGCTGTTCCTTTACCAGAAGATATTATTGCTCCTGCATGTCCCATTCTTTTACCTTTTGGTGCTGTTTTTCCACTTATAAATCCTACAACAGGCTTTCTCATATTTTCTTTTATCCAAAAAGCTGCATTTTCTTCTGCTGTTCCTCCTATTTCTCCTATCATAATTACTGCATCTGTATTTTCATCTTCATTGAATGCTTTCAATACATCAATAAAATTAGTTCCATTTACAGGATCTCCACCTATCCCAACCGCTGTAGATTGTCCTATATTTTTTTGAGTTAATTGATGAACAGCTTCATATGTCAAAGTTCCTGAACGAGATACAACTCCTATTCTTCCTTTTTTATGTATATAACCTGGCATAATTCCAATTTTACACTCATCAGGTGTAATTATTCCTGGACAATTTGGTCCTATCAATCTTGTTTTTTTCCCTTCTAAATATTTTTTTACATATATCATATCTTTTAATGGAATGTGTTCTGTTATGCAAATAATCATATCTAAATTGGTATCTGCCGCTTCAATGATAGCATCTGCTGCATATGCTGGCGGAACATAAATAACTGAAACGTTTGCCTGTGTTTCTTCAACCGCTTTATATAATGTGTTAAAAACTGGTACTTTTTCTATTTTCATTCCTTCTTTTGTCGGGCTAACTCCTGCTACTATTTTCGTTCCATATTCTAACATCTGCTCTGTGTGATAAGATGCTGTTTTACCCGTTATTCCTTGAACTATCACTTTTGTATTTTTATTTATCCATATACTCATTTTTATCCCTGCCTTTATTTTATTAATTTAACTATTTTTTTTGCTCCTTCATCCATGTTTTCAGCGGTTTCAATTGAAACATCTGATTTTTTAAGTATTTCTCTTCCTATTTGTGAATTTGTACCTTCGAGTCTTACTACAAGTGGAACTTTTAAATGAACTTGTTTTGCCGCATTTACAATACCTTTAGCAATAATATCGCATTTCATTATTCCACCAAATATATTTACAAAAATTCCTTTTATTCTTTTATCTGAAAGTATTATTTTAAAAGCATTTGTTACTTTTTCTTCTGATGCTCCACCACCCACATCTAAAAAATTTGCTGGTTCTCCACCATAAAATTTTATGATATCCATTGTAGCCATTGCTAATCCTGCCCCATTAACCATACATCCTATATTTCCATCTAAAGATATGTATGACAAATCATATTTTGAAGCTTCTACTTCTTTTTCTTCTTCTTCATCAAAATCTCTATATTCCATTATTTCTTGATTTCTATACAAACTGTTTTCATCAAAATTCATTTTTGCATCTAAAGCTATCAATTTATCTTTTCTTGTTAGTACTAACGGATTTATTTCTGCTAAAATACAATCTTTTTCAATAAATAATTTGTATAAGTTCATTAACATATTAACAAATTCATTGATAACATCACCCGGAATTTTTATGTTAAAACCTATTCTTCTTGCCTGAAATTCAGTAAGACCTACAAGTGGTTCTATTACCTCTTTAAAAATCTCTTCCGGATTTTTTTCAGCAACTTCTTCAATATCTGTCCCACCTTCTTTTGAAGCTATTAAAGCTATTTTAGATAATTCTCTATCTAAAGTTAAAGCTATATAATATTCTTTGAAAATATCGTATCCTTCTTCAATTAAAAGAGTTTTTACTTTTTTCCCTTCTTTAACAGTTTGATGTGTTATTAAAATTTTTCCTAAAAGTTCTTCAGAATAATTTTTTATTTCTTCTTTATTTTTTGAAACTTTTACCCCACCTGCTTTTCCTCTTCCACCAGCATGTATTTGAGCTTTTACTACATAAACTTTATTTTCTTCTAATCCTTCTATATGTTTTATCAAATCTTCTTGACTTTTTACTATAAACCCTTTTGGAACTAGTATTGAATAATTATTAAATAATTCTTTTGCTTGATATTCATGTATATTCATTTTTACTCTCCTTAATTTTAATTATATTTTTGTTTCTATGTAAATATGGCTAATAATAATATTTTATAGTTGGTTAGTTGGTCAGTAGACAGTTGGTCGGTTGGTCAGGAAAATCAAATAATGTTGAAATGTTTAATTGGTTAAGCGTTTAAATAGTGAAAAGAGAAATGATACTTTTGACAGTTTTTTATTATAATGCTTTTACGGTAAATATGGATTTTAAAGTTGGTCAGTAGACAGTTGGTCGGTTGGTCAGGAAAATCAAATAATGTTGAAATGTTTAATTGAAGAAACGTTTAAAATGTTGAAAAGAGAAATGATACTTTTGACAGTTTTTTATTATAATGCTTTGATGGTAAATATGGATGAAATAAAGTAGCGAACAATTGAGAATTTTCGTCAAAAAAACAATTGAGCGAATCAAAAAATGCGTAAGAAAATAGCATGTCTGAGCGTAGCGAGTTTGGTATTTTTAGTAATTTTTTGACCGAGCGAAATTTGTTTTTTAGAAAATTTGATCTTGTGAGCGATTTATTTTATCCAATGTTTACCTCTTCATTATTATATGCATTCGCTTTTAACGCTTTTTCTTTCCACCTTTCCAACTAATATTATAAACATTTACAAAAACCTGTCCACCCCGTCAACCTTCGGTTGCCACCCCTCAAGAGGGGAATTAACCACAAATGATTGTTTTAGCGGCATTCCTGACTAAACTATATAAATACCAACATTGTCATGTGTGCTGTAACGCCGTGCCTCCTTGGGAACGATAGTTGAACGGCAGTTGAGCAATCGTTGAGCAATCGTTTAACCCTTGTTTAACGCAAAAGATGAATGTTTTTGCCTGTGCTGTAACGCCGTGCACAGTTCAGCGTGGCTGTTACACTACATTAAAATCAAAAAATAGCAAATATATAAATGTGTTTCCTTTCCAACTTTCCAACTTATCAACTAAAAATTATATTTTAAATAAAATATTTGTAAATAAAATCATAAAAAATAATGCAAATGGATATGTTGCTCCATACCCAACTGTAACCTCATCACTTTCTATCGCTTCTACAGAAGCTGCAAGTCCTGGAGTACTTGTCATACCTCCGCATATACCTCCAATTAAATATATTACATTTAATTTTAATATTTTTTTTCCAATTATATATCCTACTATAATACTTAACAATGCAGTTATTGAACCTATAATTATGAGTTGTAATCCTGAAGTTTTTACTAAAATAACTGCGTTATATCCATAGTTCAATCCGACTATAGCTAAAAACATATTTAATGAAATATCTCTTATAACTGTCAATTGATTTTTATGAATGTTAAACTTTAAAAAACCTATTTTTTTTATATCTCCTAAAATCAATGCAGTTATGAGGACTCCTCCAGTTGCTCCTAAAGAAAAATATCCCAGATAAGACCCCATATAAATGTTTATATTTCCTAATAATATACCTAATATACATACTAAACTGAAAGAAATTACACAAAAATTAGTTTCATTATTTTTTATTTCTTTTTCTCTTCTTATTTCTGGTTTAATTTCAATATTTTTTTTATAAATTTTAGCAAGTATTTGCACAAATAATATAACTATCACTACTCCTGGAATATAAGAAATTGAATATCCTAACCCAACCATAGATTCAGAAGTTGCCCCTATATTTTTTGCTGATTCAAGTGCTGCTGCTAATCCAGGAGAACTCGTTAATGCTCCTACGTAAGTTCCTATAATGCTTATTTTTAATTCTCCAAAAAAATATTTAGCAAAAACAAATGTTGTTAATGCTCCTGTAAAGGTTATTGATAAAGCTAAAACGATAAATTTCAATCCATTGTTTTTTATTATGCTTCTTATATTTTTAGAAGCTAATAATCCAACAGAAGCTATAAATCCTATAAGACTAAATTGAAAAAGTTCTCCCGATACAAAAGTTCCATTAAAATCTATCGTGTTTTTATGAAAATGGCTTGTTACAAAATAACTAATAATAATTCCTACAAATAAACCTCCCGAACTCCCAAGCTTAATACCTTTAAAATTGATTTTTCCTAAAATTTGCCCCGCAAATATACTGAAAAATATCAGAAATAACGGGTTTGTAAAAATGTTTTTCAAATAAATCCCTCCTAAAAAAAATAACTCGACAATTAAATGCCGAGTTATTACTTATGTTATTTAAATATTTTAAAATACCTTAAATTAATAGAATAATATGATTATTCTACCTTTAAATAACACCTCCTCATCCGCGTGAGTAATAAAACAGCGTTGTTCTTATTGGCAGGTCTCCTGACTCAGGCTTATCAAATTTTACTCCTTCCCATGTATTTAACACAGTGGCTAAATGTAAAATTCTATCCTTTACAGTGGCGGGACCGTTTCGGAATTTCACCGAATTCCCTTTTAAGAAATCTTAATATAAGATTTCACCAACAAGCTTTTATTCAATTTTCAACCTGATTATATCATAGGAATTTTGAATTGTCAATATCATATTTAAAACAAAAAAGACTTTTAAAAAGTCTTTTTTGTTTTTTATTATTAGGTTGCGTAAGCTACGCTTCTTTTTTCTCTTATTACAGTTACTTTTATTACTCCTGGATATTGCATTTTTTCTTCTATTTGAACAGCTATATCATGCGATAATTTTTCTGCAATTGCATCTTCTATTTTTTCTGGTTGTACTATAATTCTTAATTCTCTTCCTGCTTGTATTGCATATGCTTTATCTACATATCTGAAAGATTTTGCTATTTCTTCTAGTTGTTCTATTCTTCTTACATAATTTTCAAGCGCTTCTCTTCTTGCTCCTGGTCTTGCTGCTGATAATGCATCTGCAGCTCCCACAAGTACCGCTTCAGGACAGATAGCATCAACTTCGTTATGATGTACTTGCATTCCATTAACAACTTCTGGTTTTTCGCCGTATCTTTTAGCTATTTGACCCCCTACAATTGCATGTGAACCTTCAACTTCATGATCAATTGCTTTACCAAGGTCATGAAACAAAGCTGATCTTTTCGCTATTTCTTCGTTTAATCCTAATTCTGCCGCCATTAAACCTGCAAATTGTGCAACTTCTATAGAATGTTCAAGAACATCTTGCCCATAACTTGTTCTATATTTTAATCTTCCCAATAACTTAACTAATTCCGGATGAGGTTGTTTAATTCCAACTCTCATAACGGCTTCTTTCCCTGCTTCTTTTATATGTTCTTCTGTTTCTTTTTTTGTTTTTTCATACATTTCTTCAATTCTAGCTGGATGAATTCTACCATCTGCTACAAGTAAATCAAGAGTTTTTTTAGCTATTTCTCTTCTTAATGGATTGAAACATGATAAAACTACTAATTCAGGCGTATCATCAATAATCAAATCTGCACCCGTTAATTTTTCAAATGTTCTTATGTTTCTTCCTTCTCTTCCTATTATTCTTCCCTTCATATCATCTGTGGGAAGTATTACTGTAGATGTAGTTATTTCAGCTGTGACATCCGATGCATATCTTTGTATTGCCGTTGTTATTACCCATTTAGCATATTTTTTTGCATCTTCTTCATAATTATCCTTTATTTCCTTATATTTTTGTGCTATATCAAGTTCATATTTTTCTTTTGTTTCGTTTAAAACTTGTGTTTTAGCTTCTTCTTGAGTAAGGTTTGCTATTTCATATAATTTTTGCTTAAGATCTGAATTAATTTTTTCTATTTCAGTTTTTTCAGTTTCAAGTTTTTCTCTAATCTTTTCTATATTTTGTTCTTTTCTATCAATATTTTCTTCCTTTTTTATAAGTCTTTCTTCTGTTAATTTTATTTGTTCTTTTTGAGATTTTATTTCTTTATCTAAAGATGATTGCATTTTATCTATTTCTTCCCTAGCTTCTTTCATTTCTTTCTTTTTAATTGAAACTGCTTCTTCTAATGCTTTTTCTTTAACTTTTACTGCTTCAATTTTTGCATTTTTTATTTCATCATCAATTTCATCTTTAGTAATTTTTAATTTCCCTATAAATTTTGAATTTCCCATATATATACCAAAAATGAACATTATTATACTTAAAATTATTCCTGCAATTGCTAATACCACATATCCTATCATTTTATTCTTCACCTCCAATATCGTTTATAACACTTTCTATTTCTTCTCTTTCAAATCCTCTTTTATATAAATAATCTTTGATTTTTAAAAAATTTTTTTCTTTTATAAATTTTTTCTCAATAATATTTTTTATAACAGAATAAACGTCTATTTCTTCTTTTACTTTATTTAAAGCTTCAATAATAATATTTACCTCTATTCCAAAGCCTTTTAATTCGTTATAAATTAAAATAGATCCTTTATTATTTAATGCCATTTTATCGTAAGCATAGTGATACGCAAAAACTTTATCATTTAAAAGATTATATTTTTTAAATTTTTCTATAATTTCATATATAACATTTTCTTCAAACCCTTTATTTTTTAGTCTGAAGGCTAGTTCATTTTCTGATCTCATTCTGTATTTTATAAGATTAGCGGCGGCATTTTCTGCTGCTTTCTCATCTGATGGATCAAATTCTTTTTTATTTTTCATCGTTATCCGATATTTCTTCTATTTCTTCTATTTCTTTTGACTTTGAAGAATTAGATTTTTTTGCTGGAGGTTTTAAAAAAGATTCAACAGATTTCTGAAGTTCTTGAGGAACTTTTATTCCTTTCTTTTCTCTTATTTTTAATTCAAGATATTCTAAAAGTTCTGGTCTTTCTAGAAAATAACCTATTGCATTCATTTTACCTTGTCCTAAACTAATTTCATTTCCTTCATAATCAACATAAGAAAACCATGCCCCTTTTTTCTGAACAATATCTTCTTCCACAGCTATATTGAAAATATCATATTCTTTTGCTATTCCTAATCCATAAATCATATCTACTTTTGCTTCTCTAAATGGAGGTGCAACTTTGTTTTTTACTACTTTTAAAGTTGTTTCGTTACCTATAGCATCTTTCCCTTCTCTTATGAGAGAATTTTTTCTTACTTCTATTCTTATTGTAGAATAAAATTTCAATGCTACTCCACCTGTTGTAGTTTCAGGATTCCCATACATAACTCCTATTTTCATTCTGACTTGATTGATAAATAACACTATCGCTTTCGATTTACTTATGCTTCCCGCAAGTTTTCTCAATGCTTGTGACATTAATCTCGCTTGAAGTCCTACATGAGCATCTCCCATTGACCCTTCTATTTCAGTTTTGGGAACTAAAGCCGCCACAGAATCAACTACAATCATATCTACCATATTAGATCTTACTAATGAATCAACTATTTCTAACGCTTGTTCTCCAAAATCAGGCTGTGAAAGAATCAGTTTATCAATATCAATACCTAATTTTTTAGCATAATCTGTATCAAGAGCATGTTCAGCATCTACTATGGCTGCAACCCCTCCAACTTTTTGAACTTGCGAAAGTGCCTGTAAAGCAAGAGTAGTTTTCCCCGAAGATTCGTTCCCAAAAACTTCAATAATACGCCCTCTTGGAAATCCTCCAATGCCTAAGGCTATATCAAGCGATAAACATCCTGAAGAAATTGTTTTTATCTCTTCTGCATTAACATTTTTTCCCATGAGCATTACTGAACCTTGCCCATGATTCTTTTCTAATTCTTTAACGAGTTTTTCAAGTAAATCATCTTTTTTAGGTTCCTCTTTATTTGCTTTTGAGTTCTTTTTAGCCATTAATTATTACTCCTCCTTCAAAATCAATCGTATATAATTTGGTATAGATAGGTCCACTTTTTGTAAGTTTTGACGAATATATACCAACAGAACTTACCGGGATTTTTATTGATTCAAAATTAATCGTTTCAATAATATTTTTCCAGTGTTCTGGACATTTTTTTACTCTACCAACTGTAATGTGAGGCACAAAAGTTTCACTTTTCATATCTAAACCACTTGATATCAATCCACTTTTTATCTCGCTGTATAAACCAGTTAATTTTTTTACTTCGCTAACACCATACCATATAACTTTAGGTTCCTCTTTAAATTCAAAATACCCCAAATCAAGTACGTCAAAGACAAAAGTTGGAAATCCTGATACTCTCTCCCCTAACTTATAAGCAGCTTCAGCAATAGAATGCATAGTTTGATATCCCAAAAAAAATAAAGTTAAATGAATATTTTCTGGTTTCGCCCAATTGGCTTTAAATCCTGTTTTTTCTAATTTTTGAATTGTTTCTTTTTGTAATTCTATTAATTCACTATTACCGTCAATAGCCAAAAAGGTTCTTAAAGTGTTATCTCCCCCGTTCTTATTAACTTCCATAATCATTCCTCCAAAAATTGCTTTTTATTTTTTATTGTATAATTCAATGCTGAAAGTATAGTAGAAATAGCTGTTATTGTCAATAAAATTAATGTTATGTTTGATGGAAAATTGAAATAATTTTCCATATACACATATATTATAAGAACCATTTGGAAAACTGTCTTCATTTTTCCCCAAATATCTGCTGCAAGCACTACATTTTTACTGGCTAAAAACATTCTTATTCCACTGACTAAAGTATCTCGCGTTACAACTACAGCTACAAACCATCCCGGTAATAGCCCTACTTGTAATAAAGCTATCAATACTATATTTACTATTATTTTATCAGATATTTGATCTAAAAATTTCCCTAAATCCGTTACCATATTAAGCTTTCTGGCTATAAATCCATCTAAGTAATCTGTAATAGAGGCTATTACAAATAAAATAAGTGCCGCCAGAAAATATTTTTCATCAGAAATAGTCAAAATAAAAATGGGTATAGATAATATAATTCTAAAAAAAGACAAAATATTAGGAATATTCAACATAATTTTCCCCCTAAATCATATTCATAACTTTCCGTTATTTTTACATTATAAAATTTTTTTATCTCAATTTTTTTTTCAGTTTTAATAAGAATGTTCCCATCAATTTCAGGAGCATCCATAAAACTTCTTCCAATATATACTCCATCTTCATATTCTTCAATCAAAACTTCAAAAGTTTTTCCTATTTTTTCTTCCATAACGCTTTCAGAAATTTCTTTTTGAAGTTCCATTAAATTTTCCATGCGTCTTTTCTTTTCATCTTCTTCAACATCATCTTTATAATCAAAAGCTTCAGTTCCTTCTTCAGCAGAATATTCAAATGCTCCCATTCTATCAAACTCAATTTCATCTATAAAGTTTATAAGTTGTTCAAAATCTTCTTCTGTTTCTCCAGGAAAACCTACTATAAATGTACTTCTTAAAATAGAGTCTGCTTCTCTTATCTTTTCAATCATTTTTTTCAATTGTTTTACATTTTTTACTCTTTTCATTTTTTTCAATATGTTATCAGATCCATGTTGCATAGGCACATCAAAATAGTTTAAAACTTTTTCATTAGAATGAATAGATTCTATTATTTCATCAGTTAAAAAATCGGGATGCAAATACATAACTCTTATCCAAAAATCCCCATTGATTTTATTCAATTCAGTTAAAAGGGTTGGTAATGATTGTTTTTTATATAAATCTAAACCATATAAAGTATTATCTTGGGATACTAATATTATTTCTTTTATCCCATTATTTACAAGGTTTTCCACCTCATTTCTTATATCTTCGATTTTTCTACTAGTTGGTTCGCCTTTGAATCCAGGAATTGCACAAAAAGCACAATTCCTATTGCAACCATCAGCTATTTTTACATAAGCATATGAAGTTTCTGGAACATATCTAAATTTGCATTCGTATACATCATATGGAATATCTCTTTTATAAAAATAATTATTTTTTTCAATGTTATCTATAATTTCTTGAGGAGGTATCACACCAAAAAGTCCGTCAATTTCTGGAATTTCGTTTTTTAGTTCTTCATAGTATCTTTGAACTAAACATCCTATTGCTACAACTTTTTTTATATTTTTATTATTTTTTTTCGTTTCTAAAGTTTCAAAAATAATATCTATTGATTCTTGCTTTGCACTTTCAATAAAACCACAAGTATCTATTATTATTAATTCGGATTCCTCTATATTTTCTTCAAAAACATAATTCCAGTTTTCCATTATACCACGCAAAATATCC
>Ga0334898_1002511_pt1 | contig 16676 bp, 16 predicted proteins | sample GraSluR3_MG_10_FD_207228 | JGI IMG/M metagenome (GOLD analysis project Ga0334898, IMG submission 207228) | Sludge microbial communities from methane-producing bioreactor in Wageningen University, Netherlands - Granular Sludge_3_08-R3 | ecosystem: Engineered > Bioreactor > Anaerobic >... | reverse complement strand
GACGAAGATGTCAAAGAGTTTGTTTCAATCCACGCTCCCGCACGGGGAGCGACTCTCCCAATCTTTCTTCGCATCTGCTAATTCATAGTTTCAATCCACGCTCCCGCACGGGGAGCGACAGTAACTATTATAGAATATTATGTAGAGAGATTCAAAGATGATAAATTTGCGAAACAAGGGAGATTTGATGTTTGAGTATACAAAAAAGGCATTGAAAGAGCTATGAAAAGACCATTAACAGACTGTTTGCGAACATACCGGTATTTCCGTATCACAATAGGTTCGCATGATTATTGAATAAGAATACCTTCAGGATTATATGTTTCCTTAGCACCAAAGTGTTCAATTCTTTTTCCCCAGTTTTTTCCTAGTAAATAAAACCTGATACTATCTTTGTTTAGATCTGCAATTTTCAACAAATCATGTTTTAATTTTGCAAATTGAGATGGGTCAATTAAGCATTCAAATACAGAATTTTGAACCCTTTGACCATAATTTTTACATTTTTTTGCTACATGTCTTAATCGTTTCTTTCCTTCTGGTTCTGTTGTATTTACATCATACGTAATTAGTACCATCATTGCAAATTACCTAGAGAAAAATGGTGGATACCCATCTAGATCACCTCTGATATATCTCGATAACAATAATGCTTGAGAGTAAGGTATGAGGCCAATTTCTATCTTTTCGTTGAAGTATGGGTGAAGAATTAATTCTTGCTTTCTTTTTTGCCAGGTTGTAATGATTTTTTTCTTTGCATCATCCTTTATCATTATTCCACCAGCTTCTGAAGCAGTGAAATCAGAAGTATCTACTTGTTTTCTGTTGACCAGTGAAAGAACAATCCTATCGGCAAGATAGGGTCTTAGTTCTTCAATCATATCTAGTGCTAGACTAGCTCTACCGGGACGATCAACATGTAAAAAGCCAACGGAGGGATCTAACCCTACAGATTCAAGAGCAGATTGCATGTCATGTACCAAGAGAGTATATACAAACGATAGAAGGGTGTTTACGTTATCAAGAGGAGGTCTCCTGTTTCTTTCAATAAAGTAAAAATCCTTCTTGTTCACTAAGATAAGTTTGTCAAAAACACCAAAATAAATCTTTGCTGCATCCCCTTCGATACCTCTTACTGTATCAGTGGTTTCAGCTTTTTGAATTTTTTGCAAACTAGATGTCAAAGTCTTAATGGCAATCAGTAAATCTTCTGTATTCACTTTTTCACTATGATCACGAATAAATCTTTGCAAAACCGATCGGGCGTTTGCAATTTTTCCTGTAATGAAGCCTTTTGCTATCATTGTTGATACTTCTTGATTGTCTGCTAATCTAAACTGTTTTCTGCGCAGAAGGACATTTCCATTGACTTTTCCAGTCACTCGTGCCAGAAAGAACCCAGAAGGAGTGAGAAAAGTTATTCCAACATTGTTTTGCGTGCAAAGAGACATCAGAGACGGACTTGCTCCTGAATGGTTAAAACATATGATACTTTCGAGATTGTGAACCGGAATTCGAAATTTGACGTGATTATCAACACGAAGAACTACGTTTAAACCATCTCTTGTAAGGTATGAATCTGGGTTCATTACGTATAGAGTATTTAGTAGTTTCTTCATTATTCCTTCATTTCCAAATCAGTCTCCTCTTGTTTTGATTCATCTTGATTTGCCATAACGTGGATGTATTCTTCAACCGATGAACGTTTCATTAAGATTTTTGGATTGCATAAATGGAGCAAAGAACAATACTTACATTTTTTCCCGTATCTGGCGATTGGAGTGACTCCTTGTTTAAATATCTCATGCATTTCTATTGATAAAGATATGACGCGTTCTCGTAAACTTTTTGTGAAAACTACTTTTTCTCGGTGTTTTGTTTGTCCATAATAAAGGCATCCATTTTCGATAGTTACTTTAAGCATCTCTTCTAAACATATTGCTTGAGCGCAAACTTGAACTTGGTCTCTATCGTCCGTTTTCGGTTTCCCTTTTTTATACTCCACAGGATGAGGAATCCAATATCCTTTTTTTGTGGGTAATTGAACTCCTTTTGAAGAGTCTTTGGTAAAGAGAAATTCAACAATATCTGCAATTCCGTAAAGCCCCAATTGTTTTGAAGTAAGCCACATAGACCTTGTTGTAACAAGGTCTATGCTTTCATTGTGTATAGTTTGATCATGTGCTCGTTCGTGCATCAGATGACCTTCTGTTGTGGATAGATTCTCAAGCCATTGTTGTTCAATGTGGATAAGACCCCATTGTCTTTTACAGAATGCGAAGTGTTGTATCCCAGAAAGTAACAGATAGTCATCTTCAACATAGGGTGGAATCATTCTTCTTTATTTCTCTATCAGGGTTACATTTTCTGGAATGGTATCTGTTTTAACGGAAATGAGATAATCGGAGAAATCTCTTGGGGGTGATTTTGTGGAAGAAATCTCAATTGCATCAAAAAGTTGTTGAACAGGGCAATTACCCATTTCTGAAGAATGTTCAAAAATGAAGATTTTCCTCATACCCATAAGTCCTCTTGCTGCAGATCGGTCGTGTTCAAACATGTTTTCTATGGCTTCCCAAAATAGTGCGAGATCATCAGTGTTAAAACCTGTTTGTTTAGCCAACGGAGCTGAGATAAAACCATGTGCTTTATAAAGACCGTAAGGGACTGTAAATTTTCTTCCCATGGTACGATTATCACCGCCCTGTTTTATGGCATCAGCTTCGGTGGTAACCGCCATGCGTGTAATACTGTGTTCAAGTGTTACAATAGGATCGATAGATCTAGCAAATGTGAACTGGATAGGACCTCGTACTTGGCCTGCATTTGCTCCTGTTGTAAGAACGGCACCAAAGGTTCTGATATCAAAGTAATTTTTGCATAAATACTCTTTAGCCTCATCTACTTCTTTACCCTGACCATGCCCATTTTTCTCTCGTTTTTTTCCGTCAGTAGGATCTTTGGGCGGTGCATTTAAATCAATTCCTGATTCAGTATAAGCTTGTTCAATCGTGTTGTTCAAGACTGCTTTTTCTTTTACAAATATACTATAGGGATGTTGATTGCCCTTTTTTATCTGAACATAATTACGGATTTTCCTTTTTAGACACACATCTGTAATAAGACCATTTCCTGTTTCTGCGTCTATGCGTGGTAAATTCCCAGCATCTGGATCTCCGTTAGGGTTACCATCTTTGACATCAAATAGAATAATGAAATCGTAGCGTTTTTGAATATTTTTTTCTAAACTCATTTTTACCTCTTTCTTTTTTATGAATTCTCAGATTTGTCTTCTTTTTTTGTATAAAAATCTTGCATTTGATGATAATAACCGATTGAAAAGCGACCTTGATCGTGTAAATCAAGATGATTAGGGAAATCATTAATGTTGCTTATGATTTCACCAATCAGTTGTTCAAAATACACTTTCCGGTTGGGCAATTTTGCAATATGATGGTTTTTTAGCTTCAGAAGTATTGGAAATACAGTAACTGGCGAAGCACATGCAGATCCATAAAATCGGTCCTGAATAGGGGCATTGATAGAGGCATTGGTTTCATTCTGGATCTTTACCAATGTAGCAAACAACCTTCCTAGTTGGTAACCAACGGAGGGTTGTGTTTTATCTAGTTTCATTTTTATCTCCTTATGAATAGAACTAGGATGGAAACGATAGTAACGATTGATATATGCTTTCAATAAAGCTGCCCTAACGGGCTTTACTCTATGTTCTGCATCACTTCGAATTCGGTTGAGAGCTAATTGGAGAAGAGATGCTGGATAGGGGGTATTGGTAAGAATTGCTTTCACAAATTCACCAGCTACATTTGGAGGGATGTTTTTTGATTGATCTTGGGTAGCTATGTTTACTAGAATTCGCCATATGGAATAGTACTCAGGTTCGAAACTAGGTTTTGATATACTAAAATCATCAAAGAATTGAGTGATATTCACAGCGAATTGGTTGATCGTGGTAGAAAACCAAAATCGAATTGATATTCTTGCAGCATTGGGCGCTAAACCGAGGATGTAGAAGCTTTGATCTTTTTCTGGTTTTATGAAACTACCATTGTGGATAGATTCAACTACAGCCTTTATCTTCTGCGTATTTTTATCGGGGCTTTCTTTATCTGGTTCTTCAAAAAAAGAAGGAACGTCTTCTTCAAATGGTGTAGATTCTTTTTGTGCCCAGAAAACCATAGACATATCCGCAATATGAATGCACTGTTTGCTAGATGATAAAAGCAAGTTCAGAGCCTTTGTATATCGCGAAGCCGCTTTTTTACTTATGGGAGCATTGATGCTTTGCTTCTTGTAGTAGGACTCAAAAGCATTGGCATTAAAGCTGACAATACAGCCTCCAGAAGTTTGTCCACCCCATACTCCTTTGATAACTGGATGAGTGGTTTCAATTTGGTCTTTTTCCCCTGTAATTAAGCATGTCGCCAAATTATCATCTTGTGAGGGGATCATTGTTTTTTGGAGTGCTTCCTTTACTATAGGGTTTTGGAACACCATTTTGTATGTAGATGGAGTAACTTGAAAAGATACTTTCACATTCCCTTCAGATAGGATATCGCCATAATCTGTATGTTCCAGTGCAGGTTTAAAGTGATCAGAATTTTCAATACCTTTTTGGAAAAATTTACGAACAGCTTCTATATCGTTTTCGTTTGTTTCTCCTATCCACTGATCCAGAGAATCAAGCATGCTATTCAAATGCAAAGCACCTTTAGCTCCTAAACCAAAGACGAATTTTGCATTATCCCAGAGTAGATTCGCGTCTTTACCACTGTTGGAATGCTTAACCGATTGATTCCCAATGTTGGGTAAATGAAATTTCCGGGGGATCATTTTTTTTCCATCTTTTTCTCGAAAATCTGCTATGTCTTGAATATTTCCATCCGTATCCAGTACGATTGCAAAGTCCAATCCACCTCGTATCCATCCATCTTCTGCAATTTCCCCGATACTGCTTTTACGTTCGTAATACTCATAGAGGGACTGTAAGATCATTCAATCACCTCTATTTCTCGCTTATCCGTGTTGATTGTGCCATCTGCCATGATAGCTCGGAAAAACTGTGGAATGGGATTCTTTTTATCAGTAAAATTGATGTCGTAGAGCATAAAACCAAGATCAAGAGATTCACTAATGGGTTGTAACAAATCGGAAGTTTGATTTACGAGTTTAAAACTACATGAGAATTCTCTGCATCCAAGATAAGGTTGGTTGAAACACTGACCCTTACTGGCTCTTCTCTCAAACATCGCAGCATATTTAGCAGGGGATTCTTGTGCAGATTGAAACTTTACTTTTTCATCTTCCCCAGACCAAATCTCTGAGTTGGAGGAGCTTGTAGTATCTTCATTGGCAAGAAAGTCGAAGTATCCATGCAATCGGTAGTGAACATTTTTTAACAACCGACCAGCGCGTTGCTGTCTCTCATCTTCAATAAACATTCCTAACAGAGGATTGTTAGTCATTTGTCTTGGAGAAGGTGAAGTTATCTTTTTATTAACTTCATTCCTTCGTACCGAAATCCAACGGATTGGACGCAATACTTCAATTTTGGTAATATTCCAGCGAATAGCAGGTTTCCAAAGTATAGATTCGAAGATAGCTCTTGCTGCTGATGGAGTTATGACGTCGTAGCTCATTCGTTCTACTTTCATCTCTGGTCGAGTGAAGCATGCAAAATCTCCCCAAACCTCTAAACACCAGTTTTTCATAGATTTCTCCTTTCATTAAAAGATTAGTTCTTCTAATTCATTATCGATGATAAGTCCCACATCATCGGAATAATCAGAAGATTGTACAAGAGTATAAATGCCTGGGTATATCTCTTCAGTTAACCTCCTTTGTTGCATTTTATCAAATTCAAATTGATATATGCTGACAGAATAACGTTGCAGTTTCCGCAATAAAAAGCGGTCAGGACCTATTTTTCTTAGATCATCAATCAGATCACCTCCTTTTTTATAGGGAACCAAAATAGTTTTACGATTGAAATCATTTATCATATTAAAACTCGAACTAGCTGTAGAAAAATAGATACCAAAATTACTCTGACTAGGATTAAGGTGTTCGTAAATGGAATGCTTATCAAAGTTACCCATTCGCCAATACAAATCTTCAAAAAAATCTAAAAATAACTTATGTTGAAGGATGTCTTCATTAGGATGTATTTTTAGTAATTTTGCCGTCGCCTCAGCAGCTTTCCTTAATATTCCTATGGGCGGGGGGTATGGAGATTTAAATATTTTCATTGTCCCCAATTCCATTTTGCCCTCTCGATTGCATCTTCCAGCAGCTTGTGCCATGGAGTCTAATCCTGAAAACTCCCTGTAAACTACTGGAAAATCAAAATCAACACCTGCTTCAACTAATTGTGTACTTACCACTCTGACTATTTGATGGTTCGACAGTTGTTGCTTAATCTTTTGTATAGTATCAGATCTATGGCTACTACACATATAGGTGGAAAGATGATATGTCTGATCAGGCATTAATTGGAATAATTCTCGACAGCTTCTTCTTGTAGAGACGATACATAGAACTTGTTCGTAAGATGAGAGTTCCTTTGCAATATCGTCAAAAGATGTAGGTCTTTCAGCATTGCTTTGAATCTGAACATCTACCCTTCTTAGGTTGGAGTAAAGGTTATTAATATCCTCATTGTCTCCCATGATCTCGTGCACATCCTCTAACCCAAAATTAAAATCTTCTGTTTTCTCAGCTGGACTAAATGCAGGTTGTGTAGCTGTAGAAATAACAAAACTAACTCCGTATCTCTTGACAAGAAGTTTCATGGTTTCAAGAATGGGTTGCATATATTCAATGGGGATCAACTGAGCTTCATCCAAAATGATGACCGCATTAGCGATATTGTGTAATTTCCGGCACCTACTAGATTTTGAAGCAAAAAGTGATTCGAAAAACTGAACATTGGTAGTGACAATTATGGGTGCATCCCAATTGTCAGAGGATATACGAAGTTGGGGAGTTGTTTCATCGTCAACGATGTTAGAATGATGTTCTACGACTTGGTCATAACCAAGTGCTTTTTGAAAGACCAATGCATTTTGTTCGATAATACTTGTGTAAGGAACAACATATATAACTCGGTCTAGATTGTGTTTTATGGAATGTTTGAGCGCAAAAGCTAAACTAGAAAGAGTTTTTCCACCACCTGTTGGAACGGTTAAAGAGAAAAAACCCTGGGGTAAATCTGAAGCACGGAGACATTTACCTAAAACATCAGCACGAATGGAATTTACTTTGGTTTTTGGAGAATCATTCTGTAGATTTAGAATGTGATTTGTCAACCGTTCGTCAAGGATAGAAAGTGGTTGATATTGATTTCGTAAAAGTGACTTTGAGGGGTTCATGTAGTGTTCAGTATCTAAAAAGTCAGCATCCACTAAACAAGAATATAACATTCGTATCCATAGAGGTGCATCTAAGCCCTTGGAGAACTTCCAAGGTGGTGATTTAATCTCAATTTTATCAAACAATTTGAGAATATTTTGATCAAGTTGGTTTGTATCAATTTCCTGGCTGAGTTGGTATTCCAACGAACGCAGTCCGGTGAATTCGCTGCTAAAATCTTGAAGACCTACGTGATGACCTGCAATGCAATATGATAAAATAGTGGCTATCATTTTAGAAAACTTTTGGTTTGAAACAACGGCACCATGTATTGCATGAGGGGTTGTTCCTATTTTGTTTTCAAGATGAGCTTCTTCATTGTATTCGTATCCACTTTTTAATCGAATGTATTCTTGCCAGGTAGGACTACTTTTTCCAACATCATGAAGTAAACCCAAAGCTTCTCCCCATTCTGAGGAATGGAACTTCTTTGCAAACATAGAAGCTAATTCTGCTGTTTTTCTCAAATGATCATCAAGAAGTTGAGGTGTTTTCCACCTATCATCCTCATTCTTGCATACATGAGCAATAACTTCAAGTTTCATTTAAATCAATTCTCTTGTCATATTTTATCATCCTCTGATTTCTATTCTTGGCAACCACAAATATAGTTGGATGGAAAGAATTCTCATCTAAACCTGCCTGGTTAAATTATTTTTTCTTTTCACTAAAACTATACAACCATAGAGTGCCAAATTATGTCCCTGGATGATTTTTTTTGTAGAGATTCATCATTTTGGTGATTTCCGATTGGATTTCTTTCTGCAGCGATAAGGGTTGGAGTACTTTTGCATGATAACTATGTTGCAAAACCCATTCTTTGATTTCTTGTTGGTTTGCGTTGAGTTCAAGAATCAAGCTTTTATCGGGCTGTTCTTGGATGGTTTGTGAGCAGTGCCATTTTCGTTCGCGAATGTAAGGGGCTGCGATTGGGTCAAACCATATGGCACATTGACACGATTCCCCTTTACGGATGTGCAATGAACTTTTGCAATAGTCTTGGGGGTTGAAATTATCGGATTTCTTGAAAGATCTACAAAACATTTTAATCTTTAAAATTCTATCCAGGGCGAAATCCCGTACTTCTTTTCTTGTATGACAGTAACCACAGAAGTACCAGATACCATCTTTGTTGTATAAATGATATGGATCCACCTCTCGTTCCGATTCCGATTGATTCGACATTGTATAATAACGAATCCATAGTGTTTTTTGACTCGCAATGGCTTTCATTAAAATGGAAAAACTTTGGTATATATTCTTTTTTATTTGGACTGGATTGGGGTTCAAAGAAAGGATGGTATGGTACTGTTCTGATGGTACTGTGATATAGTCTGAGAAAATGGCATTTAGCTTCTTTTCTATACTCTGGAAAGTGCTTTCTAGGGGAGTTCCGTGGAATTGTTTTACGGTAGATGTAACCATCAATAGCTGGATGAGTTCCTTTTCAGACAGGTTGGGCAACTGAAAACTCCAGTCGTGCAGAAGATAATACCCTTTGTATTGCGACGAATACTCAATGGGAGCATCAAACTCATTGCGTAATACCTGTATAGATCGTTTAATTGTTCTTACGCTAACTTCACACTCATCCGCTATTCTTTCCAAGGAAGGATAGCCTTTCCCTTGTAAAGATAGAGAAATCTTGTAATACCGATTTAAAATATTTTTTTGCATACAAACTCCCAAAGTTTATCTCCCTATTAATCATAGAAAACTAAGTTATGTATTGCAAATCATGACCCCGTGTTTTTACATAGGTCTTTGGGAAAACTATACCTAAAAGATATTAATGTTCGAAAAAGGGAATTACAGACGAAGAGTATTGTTTGTTGTACAAAACAATTCTACTCCTTGGGCCTTCTAATATCATTTGTGGGTAAAAAAAAGATTGGGTCTTTAGATAGCCAAGTTCAGGAGTTTACGACTGGCTAGCTTCCATAGTGCGGTGATCCACAGGAAAAGGATGAGAAGTCCCAGCAGGATGCCTACTAGGTCAAAACTGCCGTCAGACAAAGCCCAGAAAGCTTTGAGAGGGGCATAGGTGGGCAGGAAATAGAACAAGTTACGATGCCAGCTAGTGATAAAGAATCCTGCCACGGGGGCAATCAAAAAGATGCCTGTGGCTTTCATCATTGCTATGCCTTCGATCTTGTTGCGTGCCAGGGATAAGATGAGCAATGTAAACATGGGACCGAACAAAGATGCTACAGCAGCTATGAGTATAAATCCAGGCCAATGGAGGATGGGGTAACTCATTAAAACGCTGGTGAGTAAAATGTAGAGAAAGCTTGGAATCATGGTAAAAAAAGCGATTCGATACCAAAGATAGGCTGGATATTGGAGAGGAGTAACTCGGATCATGAGTAAGATTTGGTCGTCTAGATCATCGAGCAGTAGTAGAGCAGAAGCAAGACCAAAAAGGGAGGGACACAGCATTAGGAAAAAGTAGCTAAAGATTAATGGCATATAGTCTTGAATTTGAAGATTATAGGTTGCAAGATTGGCATCCATGAGAGGCAATATGGCCCGTATAACTATCACCATAATCAAAGGAACCGACACAAGGAGCATCAGCATGCTGTCTCGCGCGATTTGCTTCATGTCATATCGTAGTAAGGTGAGTATGTTTTTCATGCGATGTTCATGCCTCCAGAATGTGTTTACGAAAAGCTTTGAAGGCTAGCGTTTGAAAGAATGCTATCCAAAGCATTGTCATGCCCAAATATGCAACGATTTGGATAAAATCTCTTCCGAAAAGACAGCAATCAAAAGAAAGTTCAATGAGTTTCATGCTACCAAAGCTGGGATGAAACAGCCAGAGAAGGTCTCCTATTGGGCTTGAGGGCAAGAGTTGAAAATATTCAAAGAGGGGTAGTTCAAATACAAAAAGCATCATTGTGGAAGCAGGCAGAAAATGGGAAAACGAGGTATATCGCACCACAATCCAAAGACCGATCATGCAAAATAGAATGGAGTTAAGAATTGTGCTGATGATGAGGAGTATTGGATTGAGAGCAAGAGACAAAGCGTAGCTTAGAAGGATGGAAACCACGACGGAAATGAACGTTAGAACGATTATTTTGGACCAGATATAAGCTTTGTATGTGATGGGAGTTATTGTCAAAGCGCTAAGAGTGTTTTCCTGCCGGTCGAAGAATATCCAGGCTCCAAGGAAATAAAAGCCAAATATGGCCAAATCAATGTATATGATAAACGGCAAAAACATAGCTCGAAGCATATCTGACAAGGGAAAGAATACGCCAAGATAAACCAAGGTGATAAAAAGGGCAGCATACAGCAGGCCATATCGAAAAGCAAGAAGAAAGTCCATGCGTAGTAGCGCGAGTAACTTTTTCATTGGAGGGACTTCCCGGTATAGTGAATGAAAATATCTTCCAGTGAAGGTTGTTTGCTTTGCAGAGATTGAACTGAGTACTGTTGAATGATGCTAAAGAATTCGGTTTCATTCGCCAAATTGGGCAAGGGGAATGTTTTGCTTTGAAGTCTTTCTTGCTCGTCCAGATATCGAATCTCGACTTGATGCTCGGAATGCTTGTTTCGAAGGCCTTGGGGAGTGTCGACTACCACGAGTTCTCCATCGGCTATGAAGCCCACTCGATCGCAAAGTTCTTCGGCATCGTGCATGTTGTGAGTGGTTAAAAAGATGGTTTTCTTTTGCGCTCGAAGGTCCAGGATCATTTGCTTGATTAGACGTGCATTCATAGGATCAAGCCCAGACGTGGGTTCGTCCAGAAATAGCAAGGAAGGATTGTGCAATATGGATCGAATAAAGCTTAGGCGCGTTTTCATGCCTTTGGAGAAGTTGGCTACGCGAGTGTTGGTATCCTCCTGAAGCCCTACTTTTTCCAATAGAAGTAGTAGGTCTTGGCTTTTGTTGGAATAAAGAGATTGAAATAGTTTTAGGTTTTCTATGGCACTTAGCTTGGTGAAGTGATTGGGAAATTCAAACATCACGCCTACATGCTCGTACAATTTTTCTTTCCACTCGGTTAAAGCCTTTCCCATGATGTTTACGTCGCCTTCAAAGCCACTTAAAAGACCGATCAAGATTTTTTGGGTAGTGCTTTTCCCTGCTCCGCTAGGCCCAAGAAAGCCAAAGATCTCTCCTTCGTGTATATCAAAAGAGATATCTCTAACGGCAGATTTGTTTGATTTCGGATACGTATAGCTAAGTTTTGTTGCTGTTATCATGTTTTTTTTCCACATTGTAAACAAAAATCTCTATGAGCAGAAAGTACTTCTCCACATTTTAGCATTTCCACCTTTTTGACTAGGATTTACAAATTCCGCAATTCATACCGCATGGGGCAATAAGAGATGTTTTCATTGAGTATCCTTCCTTGCTCTTAAGGTAGCTAGTTCTTTTTTTATGATATTGATAAACCTTGTGTTGCTAATGGGGTGATGACTGATTATTTTTCCATTGTGAAGTATGCAGAAGGTGCCAAAAGCACAAGGAGAATTTTGTGCTGCATTTGCATCTTTCAAATCGATCAATGTTGTTTCTATACCCAAAGCATAGGCAGATTCCAGGATTGCATGTACATTTTTTTCTGTATAGGGGCATTGTGCTGAACGTAAAATGGTTACTCCGTTGGGATATTTTTTTGCATTTTCAGTCATGTTTCGTTTGAACGAGGGATCTTTGGAAGTTTGATCAAATTTTAGAACCATTAGGTTAAAGTCGGGTTTTGCTGTATCTGCAAGTTGAAAATGCTTCTTCAGGAAAAAATCACTGTTTACCATAAAAGACCCTTTTCTTGTGACTACAGCAACTCCGAGCATTTGTTTTTCGTTTGCTTCTTTTATACATGCTTCCAGTAATAATGTTGCATAGCCCTTTCCCTTGTATTCCTTTTTGAATCCTACAAAAATGCAATGAATAAACATATATCCCTGTGCATCAACTGGACGGTGGGCATATTCACCCGGAATGTATTCCAGCATTCCCTGATAACCACCTTCTTTTGTGACAACAATTGAGATTCGTAAACCCTTTGGGTAGTATTCTGCAAATCAGTCAATTTTCTTTTGTAGTTCTATGTGTTTTTTTGCATCTTTGTATCCACAAACGCCATAATCCCCGATATTGTCTGGGTTTAACTCAATAATTTGTACATCGCTCATTGTTGGTACCCCCCAATGTTACTCTTATTGTAGTATACCATTGGAAACTGATAATCTTTGTAGTCCGAAACCTTATACAGAAGAATCTTGATATGACTCAAAGGTAATTATCCCCCGATCTGCTGGACAATTGCAGGAATCATTTGTGCCTCTCTTCGAGGCACGATTGTCTCATCAGTTTGTGCCCCATGGAATTTGGTCAACAGCCTGTTGACCGATTATATAAAATTGATAAAACCTGTTGCAGTCTAACAACCGTAAATCAAGATCAAGCTTTTAAAAGTCTCGGATTTGTTGTTAAAATCTCGATACCAACGTCCTGAAAATCACTATCGTTGGTCATTAATTTAAGATTTTTCTTTTTACAGATGTCCACCAAAAGGGCATCATTAAAATCAACACCACCAGTCTGAAAGTCTATCAAAGCTTGATTAAGATCCAATTCATTGGCTGGTATAGAATGAATTTGGCAGAAACTTAAGATTCGTTTGGCAAATGTTTCTGCTGCCGATGCAACGGCTAAGAAATCTGATGAGTTTCTGAAATCTTTGTATTTCGGATATTGGGATTTTTTGTATCCTCTCCATTCAATCCTTGTATAGCTATTTAAGTACTCACTTAACACCATTGGGTCGAGAACGGGCTGGGCTTGTGCTGATACCAGGTTTGCAAAAGCTGTCGAGTATTGTTGGGCAAAATTATGTGGAGGATTACCGGGTGCTGGGAATAGGTAAAGCCAGACATTTGTATCTACAAGTACCTGTTCATCTGAACTGAAGCAATAGGAAGATAGATCATACGCCTTATTCTTCATTGTTATCTTCCTCCAACCAGGCTTCGTCGTAAGATTTCTTATTGGAGTAATACTTCTTGGCATTGTCTACGACGCGCTTGAGAAGCTCCATATCATCAGAAGATAGTCCCTCAACTTTCAATAGAGCCCGGATCACTTCTTCACTAAAAGAACCGTAAAGCTGCCCAATCACAACATTAAGAAAGAGCGATATTAGCATGGTTACATTTTCAAATGAAACAGTAACCTGTTTTCCATCTTTCATGAAATACTCGATCTTGCTGAATACTTTCTGTCCATCCTCAGTGGATATACAGAGCGGACTGCCTATCAGGTCCGTTACTTTTAATTTAATTTGATTATTCATATTAACTCCTTTAACTGTTAGAAGATATCTTCACTTTGCAGCTCAGACTTTAAACAGTAACTGCTTGTATCTTCTGTATTGATCTCAATATTTATACAAGTGCCGGGAAAATCATTTTCCATTTTTTGAACAGACACATTGTTTGCAGAAAACTCGTAATATCCATACCTTGATACAATCTGAAATTTCCCGCCATTCATTTGGATAAAATCTTTAATGAGCTTCAAACCAAGACCACCCGGCTGATTATCAGTTTTAGTTGTATTTCCTTCCGTCATAGCCCATTCAATAGCTTTACAGGAATCGAGCTGTAGTTTTTTTGTGTATTTTCTTACATTTTCCCGAATTCCGACTCCTGCATCAGAAATAGTAAAATCTAATCGATGTTTGTTCGGATAGAATTGTCCGCATGCAAAAATACCTGACCCAGATTGTGAATGGATGGTCGCATTCAAGAATATCTCAAAAAGACTTTGCCTGAATCGTTTTGTAAGTGCTTCCGACATGTCCGGAATTCCCTTTCCGTTCAGGTAGATATCTAGATAATCATTAAACTGATCACCAGCACTCAATTTAAAAATCTTGAAGGGTAATGTTGTCTGATTGGTATCCGGTGAATCAGGTTGATTAAATACGTTTAAAAATTTGTTTTTCCGGAGAATCGTGCTTACCTCTAGGGGCACATTGACAATAGATACGTCATTAAGGTCATCACGAAGTTGTGCAATAACGGCATATAAGGGTGCTGTCATATTGGCTTCAAAAAAACTGCATGTTGAAAAATCCAATTCAATGGAATCAAGCCAAACATCTTTCGTCTTGACGGTTATGCTGGCTATGCTGTCAAAACCATTATAATTGCTTCTGATTACAGGAACATTGAATTTCATCTAATTCTCAACTCCCACTTGTTCTTACTGCTTGGTCATTTCAAACAAGTGCTTAACATCTTTCTCTTGGGCTATGTTTGAGGTTATTCTCGGTAACAGTATTGATCGCATATTAATCCTTACTTCTAACTACTTTCATAAATATCGCAACATTACATTGTATTATAGCTCATCGCATATTCTTTTCAATAAAAACCCTTTAGCAACTACAACCACATCCATCGCGATAGATCTTTATATATCACCCAAATGTGTTTCAAACTCAAGAGTTGTCTCAGTAGAAGTTATCTAAAAGGCATCTGTTGGACAGAAACGTAGTATCCCATGTTAGTTGTAGAATGTATACATTCCATCAATTTTTTGAAATTCTGTTGACCCACATTTTGGACATCGAGGTGGTGCATCAAATGTAAATTTACCTCCGCAGATGAAAGGAGGTAAAAAGAATCACATTTTCTTTATAGGAAGCCGTTGCTGAAATTAGTCTGCATCGGATTGAAAAACCTGGTGTTTTCACCTTAGTTTTCACTGTAGTTTCCACCTTAGTTTTTTGATCTTCCACCCTAGTTTCTTCCCTAGTTTCTTCCCTAGTTTCTTCCCTAGTTTCTTGGATTTGTTTTCTTGTTTTTTCTCCACATTGTAAAATCTGACTGAGCGGGTCTGCGTTTTACCCTCAACAGATCCATGTTGAGTGGTATGTGCCAAAACGGAACTAACCACTTTCTCCTCCAGTTCACCGGATTCGAAGATGTTTTTCAGGTGCTTGGTGATTGCTGGACGCCGAACACCGAAAAGCTCAGTGATGCGATCGGTATTTGTCAAGATAGTTGTCATCTTTTTCATTTCCACGCCTGTGGGGAAATCGTAAACAAGAGCCATAAAGTGCTTTGCCTGATTCGGGGCTCAGTGAGTCCCATTTTATTATGCTATTGTCTTCTATGTTTAATTTGGTACTTATTGCGTCCCAAATGGGAAATGATGAATGAAAATTGATCAAATAAAACGCAAGCGAGTTTCATACCGTTGGAGAATTTGGCTACGCGAGTATTGTTATCCAACTTTTTGAGCGGTACTTTTCAAGAATATTCCATATACACCTAAGGGCTCAATTTGATGGTAGTACTTCAGTAATTAGAAAAAATCGGGTTCAAATGATATACTTGCTTTGCGTCACTTTAGGCTTTCGACGATAGAAGAGATGGGTCCTACATTACATTTTATAAATAGGCATAATTTTTAAAAAGCTTCTCTACAGCATTTTATTTAAACAATATAGAAAACTTGACATTGAAACAATTATACCCATAATATAGGCATAATGAAAACACAAACACCAAAACAGATTGAATTGGACGAGAATGTAAAAGAATACGAACCGTTTTTGCGAGTGAAAAAAGTCAAAGACAAAGCGTATCTCTATGAAGTTACGCAGTATTACAATTGCTACACAAAAAAGCGATGGCAAACCAGCAAGTATATTCGGAAGATTCATCCCCAGGAAGACTTGGATCACCTCACCAAAGAACCTCCTGTTATTCAGAAGAAAACGGAGAGTAATTCACTTAGCATCCAACAACTTACCAACTTTGGGGATGCGTATTTGTACCATGCACTGGTAGAAGAGCTTCATTTGAAGAAAATCCTTCTCAAATGCTTCTCTGAATCCATGACTCATTTTCTTCTATTAGCAGTAGGCTACAAACTTCTGAGTGATGGACAAGCCTTTCAACATATGGAATCGTGGCTAGAAACGTCAGATTTACCCTCGTTCTATCCGTTGTCTACTTCGTTTCATTCCGCTTCCATCTCCAAGCATCTTGCTCAAATTGGAAACGATGAAATGGATTCGATTATGCGGTTCTTTTTGCACTGGAGCCAACAAGTTCATCATGAAGGAGAATCTCTTCTCTTTGATCTGACCAGTTTTGCTTCCCAAGCATCGGATCTAGAAGAGGCAGAATATGGATATTCCAAAGACCACTCCCCCTATCCACAAATCAATATGGGACTATTGGTGAATCAACAGCAAAAGCTTCCTCTCTAC
>Ga0334898_1002508_pt1 | contig 16686 bp, 14 predicted proteins | sample GraSluR3_MG_10_FD_207228 | JGI IMG/M metagenome (GOLD analysis project Ga0334898, IMG submission 207228) | Sludge microbial communities from methane-producing bioreactor in Wageningen University, Netherlands - Granular Sludge_3_08-R3 | ecosystem: Engineered > Bioreactor > Anaerobic >... | reverse complement strand
ACAAGATATTCTACCAGTCGTTAAAGGTCACCCTGATTTATGTTTTTATTGCCGTTCCGGCAAAACTGGCTTTCGCTCTGTTTATTGCCATGGTTTTAAATATTAAAATAAAATACGTAAATTTTTACAGGACTATCTACTATATGCCTTCCATCCTCGGCGGCAGTGTCGCGGTATCCATACTGTGGAAATTCCTGTTCGCACGGCAGGGACTTATAAACCAGCTTCTGCTGGATATCGGGTTGCCCTATGTTGACTGGCTGGGAAGTCCAAAGTGGGCCTTGTATACAATCAGTCTGCTCACAGTCTGGCAGTTTGGTTCATCCATGGTGATTTTTCTGGCTGGACTTAAGCAAATCCCCGGTGAACTCTACGATGCGGCAAAGGTCGACGGGGCAGGAAGAATCCGCACATTCCTGAATATAACTCTGCCGTTGATTACTCCGATGATCTTTTTCAACCTGATTATGCAGATGGTAAATGCGTTCCAGCAGTTTACCGCGGCTTTCGTTATTACCAACGGCGGGCCGATGAAATCTACCTACCTGTACGGCGTCATGATCTACGAGAATGCCTTTAACTTTTTCAAGATGGGATATGCCTCTGCCCTTTCGTGGGTGCTGTTCGTTATTATGATGGCCTTTACGGCGATGGTCTTTAAATCCTCGCCTTTCTGGACTCACTACGAAGACGGAGGGGAGTTCTGATATGGTAGCTGACATTAGACGAAACAAGGTAGCGGCCTATATTTTTCTCTCGGTACTGGGAATTGTAATGGTATACCCGCTCTTATGGCTCCTGGGATCATCCTTTAAAACGAACCACGAAATATTTACGTCCCTGGGTATTATTCCTAAGGAAGTTATCACAGACGGATTTGTAAAAGGCTGGCAGGGGCCCGGACAGTTTACCTACGGAAGGTTCTTCTACAATACTTTTCTTATGGTTCTCCCAACAGTAGCCGGAACGGTAATATCCAGTGCCCTTGTAGCATATGGATTCGCACGTTTCAGGTTCCCCTTTAAGCGGATTCTGTTTGTGCTGATGATATCCCAGCTAATGCTTCCCAACGCGGTTATCATTATTCCCCGTTATATGCTTTTCAGGAGTCTGGGATGGCTCAACACATTTTTGCCGTTTATTATTCCGGCTATGTTTGCCACCTATTCTTTTTTCATATTCATGATGATACAGTTTGTGAGGGGAATTCCAAAAGAACTGGACGAATCCGCATATATCGACGGCTGTAACTCCTTTACCATCTTTTCGCGAATAATGGTTCCCCTGCTCAAGCCGGCCCTTTTTTCCGCAGGAATTTTCCAGTTTATCTGGCGTTGGAACGACTTTCTTAATCCGCTTATCTACATTAACAGTGTACGGAACTATCCTCTGTCTCTTGCCCTGAGGATGTCCATGGATATAACAGAGGCGGTCAACTGGAATCAGTTGATGGCCATGTCGCTGTTGACCATGATTCCCCCGATCCTGATTTTCTTTTTCGCCCAGCGATACTTTGTCGAGGGTATCAGTACAACAGGGTTGAAAGGTTAAGCCTGATATCTGCCTCCTTTTCCGGGGTCCGCTGCAGTCGCAGCGGGCCCTTTTAAATTTGCCTGTGCTTTACTGGGATAGGCTAATGTGGCAGAATGGGTTTTTCAAGGAGGAAACAGCATGAAAAATTATTCCAGATTTACCGGAAAAACCGCCCTGGTTTCCGGTGCCGGTTCAGGCATAGGGCACAGCTGCGCATTGCGTCTTGCCGCCGAAGGATGCAGGATCGCCGCAGCGGATGTATCCGAGGAAGCCCTGGCCGAGACGGTCGCTGAGATACGAAAGGCGGGAGGAGATGCCTTTGCGCTGAAGGTCAACCTCGCTTCGGTTGACGAGATATATTCTGCTGTGGCAAAAGCCGTGGAGGAGCTGGGGTCCATCGATATCCTGGTCAACACCGCCGGGGTCGTACAAAGCAAGTGGTTTCTCGACGTTACCGAGAAGGACTGGGATTTTGTTGTGGACATAAACCAGAAAGGCGCCGCTTTCCTCATGCAGGCGGTGGCAAAGGAGATGGTAAAACGCGTTCCCGATGAGCTCGTGGGAAAGACAAAACCCGGTCAGTGTTTCGGCAAGATCGTGAATTTCTCCTCCATCTCCGGTCGATCCGGGCGTCCCCTGCAGATCCACTATGCATCGTCCAAGGCTGCGGTTATCAGTCTTACCCAGTCGGTGGCCCTGGCCCTGGCCCCTTACAGCATTAATGTAAACGCCGTCTCTCCCAGTGTGGTTGATACCCCCATGTGGCGCAGAAACGTCGAGGACAAGATCCGCAGTGTGGGAGAAGAAAAGGCCCAGGCAGAGGTAGACCGGCTTATCGGAAAAATCCCCCTTCTGCGTCCCGGCCTTCCCGACGAGATGGCCGACGCTGTTTTGTTTCTCTGTTCCGAAGAATCCAACTACATTACCGGCCAGACCCTCAATGTGGACGGCGGTTTTGAGATGAATTGATGCCCCGGGACACGATTTTCGATACCCCCATGAGTACTGTCGCGCCCTTCGAGTTCAACAGCGAGGTGGCACGGGTCTTCGACGATATGGCGGACCGTTCAATACCCTGGTATCGTCAGGTGGAGCAGATGAGTGCTTCCCTGAGTGCCGAGTTTTACCGAGAGGGAAGCGTGCTTTACGATCTCGGCTGCTCCACTGCTACAGGTACGATTCTGGCGGCGGAAGCTCTGGAAGCTAAGGGATTCAATTCTCCCTCCCTCATCGGAGTGGACAATTCAGCGGCTATGTGTCAGCGTGCCAGGGAAAAACTGTCGGATCTGTACGGGGACAAATCTCCCGTTGAAATACGCAATGCGGAAATTGAGGATACTCCCCTGGAGCACGCCAGTGTTATCCTGATGAACTATACCCTGCAGTTCGTTTCTCCCTTAAAGCGGGAAGCCCTGGTGAAAAAGATCTACGACGCCCTGATGCATAACGGCATCCTTATCGTCTCCGACAAAACCACCCAGAGTCACACGGACATGAGCCGCATCTTCATAGACAAGTACTATGATTTCAAGCGGGCCAACGGCTACTCTGAGCTGGAGATATCCCAGAAACGGGAAGCCCTGGAGAACGTCCTGATTCCCTATTCGGTCCGGGAAGAGGAGGACCTTTTTATCGGTGCCGGGTTTTCCTCGGTGGACCGCTTTTTTTGCTGGTATAATTTTTCCTCCTTTATCTGTCTCAAGCGCTGAGGCCGCATATGTCGTCCGTCGATTTTGGCAAGGAATACCGGGATCTGTGGCCTGCGGAGAGGCTCTCCCTTCCCCGGGAAAACGCCGAAAAGGTCGGCGCCCTGAGGGATGCCATGAGCAGTCAGCTTAACCGTCCCTATAACCGGCGCTGGTGGCGGAACGCTGTGCGGCTGCCGGTTTTTTCTGAGAGGGACTTCCGCATTCGGGACGGAATCGTCTGTTTCGGGGAGAACCTTGATCCGCATCCTGGAGAGATGCGGGTTCTGCGAGCCGCTCTTGAAGATCTTAAATCCTGGCGGAAGGGACCGTTCAGCTATGCCGGCATAGAAGTGGATGCCGAGTGGAGAAGTGACATAAAGTGGAGGCGGGTTATGGAGCTCGCGCAGCCGCATATCCGGGGGAGCCGTATAGCGGACGTGGGCTGCAACAACCTTTACTACATGTACCGGATGCTGGAGCACGAACCGTCCCTGGTGATCGGCTGTGAACCGGTGGAGCGCTACTTCTTCTACTACTACCTGAATCGCAAGTTTTACCGCGACAGCCGTCTTGGGTTTGAGCTTTTCGGTGTGGACGATCTTGCCCTGTACGGACCCTTCTTCGACCTCATTTTCTTTATGGGGGTACTATATCATCGCCGGCATCCCCTCATGGCCCTTGAGAACCTGGCGGCTGCCATGCGGCCCGGAGCACACCTGGTGGTGGAGACCGCGGGAATCCCCGGCGGGGATGAGTCCTGTCTCTTTCCGGGCAAACGCTACATGAAGGCCCCGGGCTGGTGGTTTCTTCCCACGGTTAAGGCTCTGAAAAACATGCTGGAACGGAGCGGTTTTGAGAAGGTCCGTATTCACGAGGCCTTTCCCATGACCCGCACCGAACAGCGGAAAACCGAATGGGTGGATACCCAGTCCCTGGAGAGCTTTCTGGATCCTCGGGACCCTGGACGGACGGTGGAGGGGTATCCTGCTCCTTTGAGAATTTACGCCTCCGCTTTCCGGCGGCCCTGATTTCCGCGATGGCGGGAGAGGGTGGAAATGACAAAGTCGGATATTTTTGAATTGATCTTTTTGCTGTCCTCGGAAAAACGCTTGATCACCGAGTCCAGATCGTAATCGCTGTTTTCCGTAAGCATGGGGGTCCTGTTCTCGGTGAGGTTCTCCTCCCCGTCGCTGACCCTGGCTGCCGTAATGCCGCCGCCCCTGCGCCAGATGATCATCTGCTCTTCCGCTGGTTTGCCGTAGCCCAGCTGAAAGGAGCTGACTCGCTTGTTTTTGTCGATCCAGATAAACAGATCCCAGTAGTCATCGGTGAACCAGACCTTGAAGTCTTCTCCGGGAACTTGCCTGACATTCAATATTCGGTACATCATTTGCCGACCAGTATAGCCGGAAGGATAGTCAATTGACCAGTTTTTATTTACACTGATCAGCATGAAGGATAGTATTATTGAAGGGGTGGGTGCCGGTTCTGTCTGGAACTATCTGCCCACGCCCCCCGGCGAAGTCCGTCTGCTGCAGTTTGGACGGAGCAGGGTCTGGATCAGCCGTCAGGAGTCAGGCTGGCGTCTGGCCATGGATCCCGCGGAGCAGTACGGTGTCACCATGGAAAACCATCCTCCTCTGGAAGGATCTTTTCGCTTCTCTGTGGAAGAGAAACCCGAGGAACCTGCCTGGTCAAACTATTTTGTTGATGACGATAACGACCTCCTGGTGGCGGAGGTCTCCCTTCCGGACCGTCCCATAGCCGCTCAGCCCCTGGAACCAATACTTCTCCCCGATGGGGAGTCAGCGCATTTTACTACCCTGATTCCCCTGATTCTGAAACTGAAGACCCTGAAAAAAGAGCGTTCCCTGATGACGGTCTCTTCCATGCTCTTGTCCAAGAACCTCTTCGGAGCTCCGGATACGGGAGAAATCGTTTATTCATCTCCTCTGGAAGTCCGGCCCTGCAGTGATGAGCTGGATCTTCCCTATTTCTGCGCCCGCTGCGACATGAAGGTTGTGAATGTCTCCGGTGAGATCCTGGATTTCAGCCGCATCTGCATTCGCGTGGAGTATCTGGGGCTCTATCTCTCGTCCAGGGGCTTTATTACCGATGATATTATTTTTTCCTTCCGGGGTAACGAACATGCCAGCTCCCTCTCATTCAAAAAGAAAGCCGAAGGACCATCGGTCCGCAGGGTCTCCTATCCGAAAAACCTGAGCTACAGCAGTCTTATTCGAAAAAGTTTTGATTTTTTCCGTAACCTGGCCTCATATTACTGAGATTAAAGGGTAGAAGAATGCAGAACCTGATACGCCTTGAACAGATACAGTGGGACAGGCTCCTGGAAGGCGGCCTTGTGCTGGTCCTGGGAATCGCCTTTGTACGCATGATACTTATGCCCGGTATAGCCATCTTGTTCCGTGGTGCTTCGCAGCAGGTCAGGCTCGGGGTGCGGAAACTGGTCTGGTATGCGGGACTGTTCTTTGTTCTTGTGGGTGCTCTTTCCCGTATGGGGGTGCAGGTTACCGGTATCCTGGGTGCCGCAGGTATTGCCGGTGTTGCGGTGGGTGTGGCATCCCAGTCCTCCCTGAGCAATATCATAGCAGGCCTGTTTCTGGTCTCCGAGAATGCCTTTACCATAGGGGATGTTATACAGGTGGAGACCACCACCGGAGTAGTCTATGCTGTGGATCTGCTCGCCGTTCGCCTCAGGACCTTCGACAATACCCTGATCAGGATTCCCCACCAGAAGCTGATTACGTCGGTGGTTACCAACATTACGAAATTTCCGGTACGGCGTATGGATTTCAAGCTGCGTGTCCCCTATGGTACGGACCTCAGACTGGTACAGGATTTGCTGCGTCAGGTGGTCAGCCGGCATCCCCTGGCGCTGAACAATCCTGAGGCCTTTGTAATGTTTACGGAGTTTTCTTCCTCAGGCGTCGAGGTCCTCCTGGGGGTCTGGTTTGAAAAGAGCGACTTTGTGGCCGTAAAAAACGGTATAACCCTGGATCTGCTGGAAACTTTCGCCTCCCGGGGCATTGAGCTGCCCTATCCCCATATAGAAATTGTTAGTGGCAATAATAAGGAGAACCATGGCAGTAATGTATCCTGAGGCGCTCGACCCGGAGCAGATCGAGTCCGGCGCCGAAATCTTCATGTTTGAACAGTTCAAAAAGCAGCTGGATGACTCGTTTCACGTATTTCATAATGTTACCTGGACGGGAAACAGAAACCTCAGGGGAGAGTGCGACTTTGTCATCTTTAAAAAGGACCGGGGGTTCCTGACCCTCGAAGTCAAGGGCGGACAGATCGAGAATATCGACAACGCCTGGTTTTCTGTCAATCGTTACGGACAGCGCATCAGAATCAAGGACCCCATCAGGCAGGCACGTTATGCGCAGTACGCTTTCAGGGACCTTTACCGAAACCACTTCCGTACTCCCTTTTCCGGGATATTTTCCTGGGGGGTCTGTTTTCCCGAAGCGGCAATCAGCGACAACCTGGGGCACCGGGACCTGAACGAGTATAATGTGCTGCATGCGGGCAACCTGGGCCGCCTGTATGACTGGATACAGCGGCTCTTCGATTATACCCGGCCCCAGGAGAGCAGCTCCCTGTCCCGGGAAGAGGGAGAGCAGTTTCTTTCTCTTTTCAGAGGCAACCTGGTTCTGCATCGTTCAATGCTCTTCGCCATGCGCCAGCAGCAGGAGGAACTGGAGTCTGTGGGTCGTTTTCAGGACTACCTGCTGAACCTGTTCGATGACAAACATCGGGTTGGATTTCAGGGCGCCGCGGGTACCGGCAAAACCTGGCTGGCGGTAAAAAAGAGCATGCGCCTTGCGGACGAGGGAAAACATGTGCTCTTTCTCTGCTTCTCATCGAACCTGCGCTACGAAATCCTCCGAAAAATGGGGGGTATCTCCCGGGTAAGCATCGAGACCTTTCACAGTTTTGCCTTGAGGGTCCTGGCGGATTTTCTGGCAGCCATACTTGACGAAGCCGGAATGAAGCAGGAGTTTGTCGCCCTTATGGAAAGACTCTATCGGGAGATCGGGGAAGAAGAGTTTTTCGATCCCCGGGGTGATTATCTCGAGTACCTCCGCTGGATTTCCAAAGTACCCTGCCATATTGATCTGCGGGCGATTTTTCGGAAGGAACGTTTTCTCCAGGACGAGGTATTCGAACGGGTTCTGGATACCCTTTTGCCCGGTTCACCCACAGATTCAGCCTGCAGTGAAGATCGGGATTTCTTCTCCGACCGGCTCCCCTCTGCGCTGGAACTCATATTCCATGAATACACCCTGAAAGACACCTTTGACGCCATCGTCATCGACGAGGCCCAGGATTTCGAGGATAAATGGTGCGACTGCATAGACTACTTTTTTACCAACCGGGATGAACGGGTCATCTATATCTTCTATGATGATAACCAGTCCATTTTTCAGCCCGACACCAGGCTTCCCGTGGTCAGGCTGCTGGCTTCAAAGGAGCTGGGTGATTATATTTTCCGGCTGAAGAACAACCTGCGCAATACCCCCAGTATTCTCGATTTCGCCGTGCGAAAGACTGGGCTTGGTGCCACTGCCATCCCCCTGGAGATGTCCGGGATCGATCCGGTGGAAAGGAACTTTTCAGGTCAAGATGAAGCTGCCTCCTTTGTAGATGAGACGGTCCGGACCCTGCTTCAGGACCATCAGCTGACCAGAAGCATGATAACGATCCTGTCGAATCTCAGTTACGAGAACTCCGCTCTCAGCCAGACCGGTTCGGTTTGCGGATACAGGCTCGAGTCGGAGATAATGACCCATTCCAAGGGAATCAGCTTCCGGACCATCAGCCAGTTCAAAGGTCTCGAGTCGGACGTCGTGATTCTTCTCCTGGATTATACGGTTACCCCCGGGGAGAAACACCATAACATTACCGACGAACTGGTCTATGTAGGCTGTACCCGGGCCAAATACCTGCTCTATGTCGCGAATATTCTGCCCGGCGGCGGATCCTGAAAGATCCCAAAGATTTTTGTTGCGGTAATTCAGGTTCCGTGTTAGCATTCTGTTAACAAAAAGGAGGAGCTCTGCGGCGGGCTGACCGCTTGCGGAGTTTTTTGTTAGAGTCGCGGGCGGTCTGTAAGGCCGTCCTTTTTTTTTATGCGTCCGGTTACTTTTCCCATTCTCCCCCCTGGCGGATCTGTCCCTTGCTCAGGAAACTGTAGAACCTGCTCCCATGGAAGATAAGATGGTCCAGCACCGGAATTCCAAGGAGCGTGCCTGCTCGTATCAGACGGAGGGTAATTTCATGATCTTCCTGTGATGGTTCGAGCCTTCCCGAAGGGTGGTTATGGGCACAGATGAGGGCTGCAGCGGAGTTTTCCAGGGCAGGCCGGAACACCTCCCTGGGATGCACCAAAGTCCTGTTGACCAGACCTACCGAAACAATGTGGATACCAATGACCTCGTGCGCCCCGTTCAGAGGAATGCTTAAAAAGTGTTCCTGCGGCCGGTCTCCATAGTGGCGGATCAGGGGTATCAGATCCTCCGGAGACCTGACGGAGGCTTCAGCCGGGCGCAGTCGGCGCCGACAGAATTCCCAGGCGGCGATAATCTGTGCGGCCTTGGCTGTTCCCATTCCCGGAAGGCTGAGCAGGTCCCGATAATTCGGGCTTCTGCTGCCTCCCCTGTTATCGAAATACCGCAAAAGGCTGCAAGCTACCGAATCTACCCTGTAGTTTTTCGTTCCGGAGCCCAGAAGGGCTTTTAAAAGGTCGACGTCCGCGATTCTTCCCGGCCCCGCAGCGGCGATACGTTCCCGGGGGCCCTCCGTTTCTGTGGATTGAAATCCTGATGAATCATATACCGTTTCCATATACCAGATAAAACCGGTGGAAAGGGTATATCGCTTCAGATGGATGGAATTATTTCTGCAAATAGGAGCGGGCTATTTCTGCGGCGGGACCGCTTCCGGAAGCGAGCCTTCTCAGAATGGACCGTGCCTCCTTATTCTCTGTTCCGCCGATTTCGAGCAGGGCGATTCCCAGAATCAGCTCATCCTCGTTTTGCAGGGGGTGGATTTCACGGTTCTGCCTCATAATCTCCACCGCCTTTTCCGCCGCCCCTGACTCCAGAAGAAGCCGGGCATGATGCAGTCGGTACTCAGGGTACCAGGGCGCGTAGGGATCGGCCTGAAGGGAACTCAGAGTGTACAGGGCGGGCCCGCTTTCTCCGTTGATGCTTTGGGTGTAGGAGAGGAGGAACGACAGCTCGGCTTCGGACTCGGTTTCTCCGAACTCCCGGGCAGTTTCAAGCCCCCGGGAGAAGCTCTGCTGTGCCGCGAAATAATCTCTCTGCTTTATTTCCTCTCTGCCCCGGGAGATATACAGATCGCTTTCCGAGCCGATCCAGTCTATCTCCGCGTCATCAACAGCTGCACCCCGTACACCCATGACGCTGGAGGGATTCACTAAATCGCTGCTGGAGATAAGCCGCTCGATACGCCTGCCAAGAAGCCTGCCCAGAGGGACGGATTCCCGATTTCCTGCCAGCGTCAGCATGGAGGAGATATCGAAGGTGCCCGGACCGGCAAGGGTGAAATTCCGGGAATCCCCCTGAATCTCGAGGATTCCGCCTTCTTCTATGCGTATCCGGTCCTTGACCGACAGCAGGTCTCCAATGTAGAGGTACTCCTCTTTTCCCCGGAGCAGGAGAAATACCTCGCCGTTTATATAGCTTACGCTGAAGTCTTCGGAGAACCCGGTGATAATAAGAATTATTGAAAGGAGGGTGAAAAAAAAGCTTTTTTTCATAAGACACCTCGTTTTTCAGGGCAGCCTGTTTATAGTGTACCCCTCCCGGAACCCCCTTTCAAGCATTCAATTTCTATAAATTAAAAAAGCCCCCTGTTGCGGAGGCTCTCAGTACACGTGCTCAGGGGTATCAGGTTATTCTGGCTCCCTTTGCCATCAGGATCTTTCCGGAGCGCACCATCTCAACCACGCCGTAGTGGCTGCAGATATTGTGAACTGTATCCAGCTTCTCGGAATCCCCTGAAACCTCGAAGGTTATGGTTGAATCACTGAGGTCGACGATTTCTCCGTTGAAAGCGGAAGCAACCTGGAGAATCTCCGTCCTCTTTTCCGGAGGGCACTCCAGCTTGATAAGCAGGAGTTCCTTCTGAATTACATTTTCACTGGTATTGTCGGTGGCATGGACCACATCCACCAGCTTGTTCAGCTGTTTGAGAATCTGGTCCAGGGTTTTTGCGTCCCCCGACGCGACAATATTCATCTGGGAAAATTGCGGATCATGCGCCCCGGATACAACCAGGCTGTCTATATTGTAGCCCCGCCGGGCAAAGACCAGAGAGACCCTGATGAGCACCCCCGGTTTGTTAGCGACATAGAGACTGATTGTATGCTGTCGATAATCCTGTTGTACGGCCGTGCTCATTAGGTACCTCCTGTGGGTTTGGCAAGTTTGCCGGTTTTCGGCACTTCCAGCAGCATCGCGCTGTAGGGCGCACCGGAGGGAATCATTGGAAAGACGTTGTCCTCCTTTTCCACCTCCGCGTCGATGACGCAGGGGCCGTCGTTGTATTCCAGGGCGTTTCTGAGTACCCGGCGGACATCGGCAGAGCGTTTAATCCGGAAAGCCTTGCAGCCGTAACTCTCGGCGAGTTTTACGAAGTTTGGGTTGCCCTCCATGTCTACTCCGGAAAGACGGTTGTCGTAGAACATGTTCTGCCACTGCCGTACCATCCCCAGGTAGTTGTTATTGATAATAAGGATCTTCAGGGGAAGCTTGTGGATGACCGCGGTGGCAAGTTCGTTCAGGGTCATCTGGAAACCGCCGTCGCCGACGATGGCGATCACGGTCTTTTCCGGTTCTCCCAGGGCGGCACCGATGGCGGCGGGAAAGCCGAATCCCATGGTTCCGGCACCGCCGGAGGATATCCACTGATAGCGGTGCTTGATCAGGTAGTACTGGGCCGCCCACATCTGGTGCTGTCCTACGTCGGTTGTGACCACCGCTTCGCCGTCGGTAAGCTTGTATATCTCGTCGATAACATGCTCCGCTTTCAGTTTGCCCTCCTTGCGGTATTTCAGGGGGAACTTGCGTCGGAAGCGGCGGATCTCCTGCATCCAGGCGGAGGTGTCGCCGGGTTCGACTATGGCGGCGATGGCTTCGACAACATGCCGGGCGTCTCCGACAATGGCGCAGTCTACGGGAACCGACTTGTTGATCTCCGAGGGGTCAATGTCTATGTGGATTTTCTGGGCCCCGGAACAGAACTCGTCGAGTTTTCCCGTTATTCTGTCGTCCCAGCGTGAGCCGATGGACATTATAAGGTCGCAGTGTTCCACCGCTTTGTTGGCGTAGGCGGTACCATGCATCCCGAGCATGCCGAGATTCAATTCGTGGGTCTCCGGGACGCAGCCCTTGCCCAGGAGGGTGTTGACCACGGGAATCTGAAGCTTCTCCGCCAGGTAGCTTATTGCTTTTCCGGCGTCGGATATGACTGCGCCGTGGCCGACCAGCAGAAGGGGGCGCGATGCGCGGCTCAGCATTTCCGCCGCGGCTTCGACCTCCTCGATGTTCCCCTCCCTGGGTATCCTGTAGCCGGGAAGGTGAAAGTCCTCGGTTACTGCGGGATCGATGAGGGCGCTTGAAACGTCCTTAGGCAGGTCGATCAGAACCGGGCCGGGACGGCCTGTAACTGCCAGGTGAAAGGCCTCGCGGACGATCCGGGGAATATCCTGGGCTTCCTTTATAAGATAGGAGTGTTTTACCACCGGGTAGGAGATTCCCGATACGTCCGCTTCCTGGAAGGCGTCGAGTCCGAGGTTGCCCGTGAGCTGCTGACCACAGATTATAACCATGGGCACCGAGTCCATGTGGGCTGTCATGATTCCGGTAATGGTGTTTGTCGCCCCTGGACCGGAGGTAACCAGCACAACCCCGGGTTTTCCTGTAGCCCGGGCAAAACCGTCGGCCATATGGGTGGCCCCCTGCTCGTGGCGGGTGAGAATCAGCTTGATCGGGGAGTCCACCAGAGCATCAAATACCGGGATGGCGTTTCCGCCTGGATAACCGAAAATGTATTCGACTCCCTGCTGCTGGATGATATCCACCAGTACTTCGGCGCCGGTACGGAGGTTCTTTGTCATATTCTGTCTCCAATATTACTGTATTTGCTGTTATCCCTGCCTGAAATCATGGATAACAACCGGCATTGAAGAACTATAGGCATCTCTTGTGCGGGTTGTCAATAGAAAATAAACGAAAAAATTCTAAAGTTGACCTTAATCCTTTAGAAAGCATTAGAAATACACGAATAAATAAACAAATAACTATTGGTATGAACAGAACATGCCATATTTAAACTGAAATAACCGCAAAAATATCGTCTTGACGGGACGGCTTGTGAAAATTGCGAAAAAAAGCTGATATTGGGACGATTTTCCTTTGAGTTGACAATTTTGAAAGCTGGCTCTACAGTCTCTACTTATGAACCTGCGTAAAGTATTGAGCCCGGAGTTAATCTCTCTGGGAATGAAGGCTTCCACAAAAAGGGAGGCTATCGAAGAACTTGTCGATCTTCTCATGCAGAGCGGCAAAATCAAGGACCGGGACGCTGCCCTGCAGGCGGTACTGGAACGGGAATCCAAAATGTCGACGGGTATTCAGCACGGTGTCGCCATACCCCACGGCAAGAGCGGGGCGGTGGATGATCTTGTCGCCTGTGTGGCGGTAAAACCCGATGGAATCGACTTCGAATCCCTAGACGGTGAACCGAGTACTATTTTTATTATGACCCTTTCGCCCCTGAACAGGACCGGACCTCATGTACAGTTTCTTGCAGAAATAAGTCGACTCTTAAAGACTGCGGAGTCCCGGGAGCGAATCCTCAAGGTCACATCAAAGCATGAACTGCTGTCCATTCTGCTGGAGTAATCTCTATGAATCATATCATGACTCGTCTCATGCTGCAGCTGGCTGCGGTAATCATAAGTTCCAAGATTCTTGGCCACCTTTTCTCCCGTGGTCTAAAGCAGCCCCGGGTCCTGGGAGAACTGGTGGCCGGCATGATTATTGGTCCCTATGCCCTGGGGGCGATTGCAATCCCCTTTCTGCACGGTCCCCTTTTTCCCGTCTTCGACGGGGTGCTGCCTATTCAGCCGGAGCTCTACGGTTTTGCGGTCCATGCTTCCATTATCCTCCTGTTTCTCTCCGGCCTGGAGACGGACCTTCCCACGTTTCTGCGTTTTTCCGGTCTCGGGTCCGTGATCGGTATCGGAGGGGTAGTGGTCTCTTTCCTTTTCGGGGATCTAATCGCGGTGCTGATGCTTCCGGGGGTCGACTCCTTTACCGATCCTGCCGCCCTCTTTCTCGGAACCCTGTCCACGGCAACCTCCGTAGGAATTACCGCCCGGATTCTCTCTGAAAAACATAAAATGTCCTCCCCCGAGGGAGTCACCATCCTGGCCGCCGCGGTTCTGGACGATGTGCTGGGAATAATCCTGCTGGCGGTGGTGGTGGGCATCTCGAAAGCCTCCGGCACAGCCCCCCTGAACTGGGGAGGAATCGGGATAATCGCCGCCAAGGCCTTCGGGTTCTGGCTTGTCTGTACGGTCATTGGAATCCTGGTAGCCCCGAAACTGACAAAGGGGCTCAAACAGTTTCAGGGTATGGATACCATTGCCGGAATCGCCTTCGGTATCGCTCTTATTCTGGCGGGACTGTCCGAAACAGTGGGCCTTGCAATGATCATCGGAGCCTACGTAACGGGGCTCTCCCTCTCCCAGACAGACATCGCCCATGAAATCCGGGAGAACCTGTCGGGGCTCTATTCATTCTTTGTGCCCATCTTCTTCTGTGTTATGGGTATGATGGTTGATTTCAGCTCCCTGATACCGGTCCTGGGTTTCGGGCTTGTTTTCTCCGCTACGGCCATTGCCGGTAAGCTGATCGGCTGCGGACTGCCGAGCCTGCTGACAGGGTTTAATCTCCGCGGAGCCTTCCGTATCGGTGCGGGAATGCTGCCCCGGGGGGAGGTAACCCTGATTGTCGCCGGTATCGGGCTCTCCTCCGGAGTCATCGGAAAGGACCTCTTCGGGGTCGCCATCATGACCCTGCTGGTCGCCAGTATCACCGCCCCGCCCCTGCTGATCCGCAGTTTTGACGGCGGCAGCGGATATACGAAGAAAAGAAGGGGTGATAAGCAGGAAATTCCGCAGCAGTCCTTCGATCTTGAGTTTCCCTCTCAGCGTATGACCGATTTTATCCGGCAGGAGATGCTCAAAGCCTTCAAGGATGAGGAGTTCTTTATCCACCGGGTGGATTCGTCTCAGGATCGGCTGTATCATATACGCAAGGATGATATCCTTATTACCCTGGTGCAGAAGGACAATACCATTTCCGTTAGAACGTCGCCGGTACACGAACAACTGGTCCGGCTGCTCCTCCTTGAAGAGATCCTGGAGTTGAAGGACCTGCTTAAATCCATGGAGAGCATGAAGGATCCGGAGAAGATGGGGGCGAACCTGCTGATGGGAATGTTTTCTGAAGAAGGCAGCTGACCGGCGGTGCGGTTTTAATCGTAGACTGAAAAATATTCCTCCTTCAGGCGGAGTACCATGCCGCTCAGCGAGTCGAGCTGCTTAAGGAAATCGTCGCCGGAGAGCCCCGTGCAGCGCTGTGACAGAGCTTCCAGCTGTGCCGAGTCCCGGGGAAGGGTATGGATCTGCCGGTCCTCGTAGAGCTGCAGAAAATGTTCGATACGTCTGAAAAATCGGTAGGCTTCGTTCAGGCTTCGCTGATCCCGGGCTTTGAGTATTTCCATCTCGCCCAGGAGGGCCAGGGCTTTCAGGGTGTTCCCGCAAATCAGTTCAGGATGCCGGTGAGAGTGGATGAGCTGCAGCCCCTGGACCAGGAACTCTATATCCCGGATACCCCCGGGACCGTTTTTTATCTCCCGCAAACCCTGTTGGTGGTCCCTGTTGGTCCGCAGTGCTGACTGCCTGTTGTTCCTGATGGCCCTGATAATTTCCCCGGCTTCCCGTCGACGGAGCAGGAGGGGACGCAGTATGTCTTCAAAGGCGGCGAGGGTCCGTGGATCGGAGGCAAGGAGCCGCAGTTTCAGGAGTGCCTGCAGTTCCCAGGGGGCTGCTTTGCTCCTGTAATACTTCTCCAGAGCCGCAAGACTCACGGTAAGGTCGCCGGAACGGCCGAAGGGGCGAAGCCGGTAATCGATCCGGTATCCGGCACCCACCGGAGAGGGAACCGCCAGAAGTTCCCTGGTCCGCTCCATCAGCCTGCGGCCCTCTTCCTTGTCCATGCCGCAGCTCTCCGGGCATTCCCGCAATATTCCGATAAGGTCCAGGTCCGATGAATAGTTCAGTTCCAGGCCTCCCAGCTTTCCGAAGGCCCCGATTACCACGGGTACCGTTCCTGTTCCGCCGATCTCCAGCCACGCGTAATTCAGGGCTTCCCTGATCTGGCTTTCTGCGGTAAGGGAGAGTTCCAGGGTAATCTCCTCCAGGGGAGCACCATAGCAGATGTCCCGGGTACCGATACGCAGGATTTCCCGTTTCTTTGTCCAGCGCAGGGCTGCGATAAAACGTTTTCGGTAGGGGGCCCTCTCCACTGCAGCCGAAAGGCGCTGCCGGAACTCCTCGCGGGTAAAAGGACGATGAACAAGGGCGGGATCGGTAATCTCGTTAAAGAGCTCAGGTTCCCGGGCCAGGATATCGCTCAGGAACTGGCTGCCGGAAAACAGGCGCATCAGCAGATTTATCCTGGTCGGCTGGGAGAGCATCTGTTCCGTCAGTTCCCGCCCCTTCTCCGCAGCGGCGGCAAAGCGCTCCCAGTTATTGAGAGCCATATCCGGATCGCTCCGGCGCATAAGCTCCTGAACGGCCAGTATCGCCACGGATACAAAGCCCGCCCTGTCCCCCGATTGCTGCGCCAGACTCTCGAAATTATGAACCCCCCGCTTCGGGTTTTTAAAACCGTAACGCCGGAGGATTTCGGTCTTCAGTTCCGGAGGATTCTCCGGAAAAAGAATAAGGTCCGCCACAGTCTCGGTTCCCCGGGAGGGGAGGGCCTCACGCCCCAGGTATCGCTCCACAAAGCCCCGGACCCGGGCGGTTCGTTCCTCAAACTCGGTCTTCAGCTGTTCCCCGGGGAGCATTCCCTGCTTTCCCCGGAAGCCCATGCGCCGGGCAAGATGGGTATACTCGTCGGATTCAAAATCAGGCAGGTAGAGGTCCCGGGCGGAACCCCGGAGCATGCGCAGGGCATTAATCAGGCGCCTTAGAAAGCGATAGGCCCAGACGATTTCCTGGGCTTCGGTGGCACGGATAATCCCCAGGCGGGAGAGTTCCTCCAGGGCCTGGTGTATGCTGGGGGTCCGGAGGCTCAGGTATTCCCTGCCGTGTTCCACCTGGAGGATCTGTACCGTG
>Ga0334898_1002507_pt1 | contig 16697 bp, 15 predicted proteins | sample GraSluR3_MG_10_FD_207228 | JGI IMG/M metagenome (GOLD analysis project Ga0334898, IMG submission 207228) | Sludge microbial communities from methane-producing bioreactor in Wageningen University, Netherlands - Granular Sludge_3_08-R3 | ecosystem: Engineered > Bioreactor > Anaerobic >... | reverse complement strand
CGGCTTCTTCGGATTTGCAAAAATACTGCCGGATGAAATGTTCAGGCTTAATGTTAACAAGGCGTCCAGGAACGCTTTTTTTACCGGCTTAATGCTTTATCCGGTGGTAGTGGTTGTCGGTGCTCTTACTTCCATTCCTCTAATCTACGCCTTTGGGTTCGCTTTAAACTTTGCCATTCAGATACTGGTGTTTAGCATTTCTCTGTCGGTATATGAAAAGACAGGTGAGAAATAGATGAAAATGATAACGAAAGTAAAGGAATATAGAGCCAAAAACAGTATGACGCAGGAGAAACTGGCAAACCTTGTCGGAGTCAGACGGGAAACCATTGTACACCTGGAAAACGGGAGGTATAATCCTTCCCTCAGGCTTGCCTTCGATATTGCAAAGGCGCTTAACACAACTGTGGAAGCACTCTTTAGTTTTGCAGAAGAATAACCCGGTAATATCACAAGGGAGGAAGCGGCTGAATTTGTGTGCTGTAGTATTGTTTTACAGCTCCGGATATAATATGATTATCTCAAACACGGTTTCAGAAGATGGGTTGGTATAGGTTCTACCAAGAGGATAAGGGAGGATAAGGAATGTACAGTTTCAAGGACGATTACAGTGAAGGAGCACATCCCGGAATACTAAACGCATTGGTCCGGTCAAACCTAGAGCAGGCAGAAGGTTACGGGGAGGATATCTTTACAATAAAAGCGGTTGAACTGCTCAAAAAAAGAATAGGACGTAACGATGTGGATATCCACCTTATTCCAGGCGGTACACAAACAAACCTTACCGCCATATCAGCCTTTTTGAGGCCCCATGAAGCGGCGGTTGCCGCCGATACCGGGCATATCCTGGTGCACGAGGCGGGGGCTGTTGAAGCAACTGGACATAAAATTATTTCGGTAAAGGTAAATGACGGCAAATTAAAGCCCTGCCACGTAAAAGCCGCACTCGATGCACACACCGATGAGCATATGGTAAAACCGAGATTGGTTTACATATCCAACTCCACGGAAATCGGGTCAATATACTATAAGGATGAATTGAAGCGATTATCCGAATTCTGCAAAGAAAATGAACTTCTGCTGTACATGGACGGCGCCAGGCTGGGTTCGGCCTTGTGCTGCGAAGGGAACGACCTGGAGCTTTCGGATGTGGCGGAGCTTACCGATGCGTTTTATATAGGAGGAACCAAGAACGGGGCACTCATAGGTGAGGCTCTGGTTATCTGCAGGGATTCACTCAGACAGGATTTCCGCTTCCATATGAAGCAGAAAGGTGCGCTCCTTGCCAAGGGAAGGTTGCTTGGAATACAGTTTCTGGAGCTTTTCAGGGATAACCTGTATTTTGAACTGGCACAGCATGCAAATAAAATGGCGGGTTCGATAAGGGATGAAATGAAAAAAGAAGGGTTCGAATTTGTAACATACTCGCCGTCAAACCAGATTTTCCCGATACTGCCCGACCGGGTAATAGCCGAGCTACAGAAAAAATATGCCTTCTATATATGGGCAAAGCTGGAGGATGACAGGTCGGCAATCCGTCTTGTTACGTCCTGGGCAACCAAAGATGAAGCGGTATACGGTTTTATTGAGGATTTTAAAAAGGCGGTAAGAAAGTACGGATAAATTGTTCAAGCAGGAGGGAACCCGCCCTGCTTAACCGGGAAGGGGAGTAAGCATGAAAAGAAAGCGAGTGGTACTTTTAACGGTATTAATGATTGTCATAGGAGCTGTCATAGCTGCGGCGGGGCTTATGTCTTATGCCAAGAAAAACCTGGAACAGCTGGCCCATACCACAATATCCGAGGTGGACCTGTCCGGGTTGGAGGACGGTGTTTATACCGGCAGCTACAAGGCGTTCCCGGTTACCGCAGAAGTCAGGGTAACCGTAAACAACCACAGGATAACCGAAATTGAGCTGGCAGAGCATAATAACGGCCAGGGGGCCCCGGCGGAAGTGATACCGGATAAAGTTGTGGAAGAGCAGACCCTGGGTGTGGAAGCGGTGTCGGGTGCCACGTACAGCAGCAAGGTGATTCTAAAGGCCATAGAAAACGCGCTGGAAAGCGCTGCGGAGTAAGTGAAAGCAATAAAAAAGTGGCCCAGGCCACTTTTTTATTGCGGAGAATACATTCCCTTGCTTTCCATGTATTTGAAGACCGCTTCCCCGTGTTTCTGCTCCTCCCTTTGGATGTGGTTCAGCACATCCCTTACCTGTGAATCCCTGAATTCAAATATTGCGGTGTCGTAGGTGCCCGAAACATACTTTTCCGTCATAAGTATATCGGTGCACAGGTCCTTGTCGGAAGTCTGAAGATTTATATTTGGGCTCTGTACTTGTTGCTGCTGGCCTGTACTGCTCCCGCCCTGCTGATTGCTCATATCCGGGATCTGGCCGTTTAGAAGCTGATTGATGGAGTCCAGGTGCTGCTGTTCGATTTTTGCATGGTTGTTGAAAATATCCTTCAGTTGCCGGTCGGATGCCAGGTTCGCATAATTAGTATATTTCTGTATACAGATTTCTTCATGGCTTTTTTGGTCCTCCAGCAGGGTTCTTTCCTTTGCGGTTAGATTTATATTCATTTTATACACCTCCGGTCATAGTATTTTCCACAGCAAAAAATATATCCGAAAAACGAAAAAGATGGCCGGATATGTTATATGGAAGACCGGTAGGCAGGCAGCCATTATGTCACATGCTGTTCATTCGAAAAAGGATATTTGCTTAGAAATGTTCGAGAGCCGCCTTTCAGCCCTTTGGCAGTATTCCTTGGAAATGTCAATTCCTATATAGTTTCGGTCAAGCCTGCGGGCAACCGCAGTGGTAGTGCCGACGCCGTTGAACGGGTCCAAGACAACGTCTTCCCTGTAGCTGAACAGTTTCAATGCTCTTTCCACCAACTGCTCCGGAAACACTGCCGGATGCCCGAATTCCTTCATGCGCCTCTCGGGTGCAATGCTCCATTTGGCAACAACCCACTGCTTGAATTCTTCGGCGGATATGTCGGCCTTGGCAGCGTCTCCCCTTTTCTTTAAATCACCCTTGCAGAAAACTTCAATAAATTCCCACGTATATTTTAAATACGGGCTTGAGGGGCTTTTCCAACTGCCCCATGCGGTATACTTGCAGTTGTAGTTATTCTTTTCCCACAGGATTTCGCCCTTCCACATCATTTTCCTATCCATGAAATAATTGCTTATAATGTGGTGGGTAGGTATATAGTCTGAAAACAGCGGTTGAACGTTTACAATAATTCTGCCGCCGTATTTTAAGACCCGTATGCATTCATCGAAGATTGCAAACAGCTTGGCGAAATATCCGTCCCAAACCGCTGCGTCATGGTGGTTGTCATAGGATAAACCGAAATTGTAAGAAGGCGAGGTGATTACTATATCGACACAGTTGTCCGGCAGTTTTTTCAAAAATACTTCGCTGTCTTCACAGATAATTTTGTTCAGGTACCGGGGCGGGACAGCGGAATTTTCCTTTGAAAAAATGCTGTCTCCGGCAGTACCGGTTTCAATGCGCTGTTTTTCTTTTTCCTTTCTGTTTGACACTTTGCGTTCCTTGTTAAAGCCTGCAAATATTCTTTTCCGGCCCTTTATTCCGTAGCTGCCAATACCCGATATGGACTGAATTAGCTTCTTCGAAAACTTAGGCTCAGCCGAACCCGCTTGTTTCAGATATGCCGAAAAGGCCTCAACATCCAGTCGGTTCAGGTACAAAAGCACTCTTTCGTCAGAAACCTCAATATACATATCCTTCTTAGGGTACTCCAAATTAATGGAACTGCATATGGCTTTTACATTCGAGATATTATATGAGCCGCTTAGCTCTATAATAATTTCTTTATAATCCGATCTGGTCATACAAAAGGCCCTCCCCGCAACCGCTGTCTTCCATAATTTATTTTATCACAGTCTATCACAGTAAAATATACAACACAAAACAAAAGACGCAGTAGAAAGTGTCCATTAAAAATTATATAATACTCTAAAGGGAAAGAGGGGTGGAAGCGTGGCCGAATCTCGAAAACCGGGCGTACTGTTTGTTTTTGCGCTGATTATTATTACTCTGGTGAATGTTGTGCCCGGCCGGATTCCCGGCCAGGCCCGGCCTGCTGCAGAAGTTGCACAGAAGATTAGGGGTATTTCCGAAGAAGAAAAGGCCATACTTGAAAACCTTTTTCTACTTTCACAGGAAATAGAAGAGATGGACAGGGAGCAGGCGGATATAGCACAGGAAATAGAATTACTGAACGTCAAAACCGGGGATATTCGCGAAAAAATCGAATACCAGCAAAGGGATTACGATAATAAACTGGACATTTTGAAACAGGTTCTTGTAAGCTATCAAAGGCGCGGGCCTGTATCTTATTTAAAGACACTTTTAAGTGCCCGGGACCTTACTTCATTTCTGCGAAGCATTAATATAATAAAGGACCTTACCCGAAATACCGGGGAACTTCTGGATTCCCTCGAGAAAAGGAAAAAAGAGCTGGTGGCGGAGCAAAGCAACCTGGCGGAGAATACGGCAGCACTTGAAACAAAAAAAGAAAAACTGCAGGAAACCCTGGCAAAAAAGCTGCAGTTAAGGGAAGAGCAGGAGGCGTATCTATATTCCCTGAAAGAAGAGGGCGAGCATTTCCGGGAACTTCTGGGCAACCTGCAGGGCATGTGGGACCGGATAAAGGTTTTGCTTTCGGATATTATAACCGAGTTTGATGAAATCATAGGTAAAGGCAAATTTCCCATGCAGGATTTAAATTTAAGATTTGGCCTGCTCAGCGTCAGGGGAACCATACGCCAGGAGGCACTCAATCATGTGTTCAAAGAACATTCAAGTCTTCCGGAGGTGGTATTTCGTTTTCACCCCGGACAGGCTGAGGTAGAAGTGCCCGAAATGCACCTGGAGCTGAGGGGTACCTTTTCTATAGAGGGCGGAAGCGGCTTGATATTCGTGGCGGAGGAAGGAGAATTCTACGGAATGGAACTGGAGAAGGCATCCATCGAAGAATTGTTCCGCGACGGGTATTTAATGATTGATTTCTGCCGGCTGATGGATAGTATTACCCTGCAGTCGGTTAATGTGCGTGAAGGTTACCTGGAATTCACCGTAAGGCCCGAGTTTTAACAAACTGCTGTAAGGGGGGAAAACATGATAGAGGCAAAGGAAATGTCTTTGAGATACCCGGACGGGACTCTGGCGTTAAAGAATATTAGCATTAGGGTCCAACCGGGGGAATTGATATACATTACGGGCCCTAGCGGTTCGGGCAAGACAAGCTTTCTAAAAACCCTTATGGGGATGGAGTATCCCACATCCGGCTGTCTGAGGGTGCTGGGTCAGCCGATAACCAAAGGTGAAGAGGGAAGGATAAGGCAGCTGCGCAAGAAAATAGGGCCTGTTTTCCAGGAGTTCAAGCTTATTCGGGGCAGAACAGTTTTGGAAAATGTTATGATGGGTATGCGGTTTTTGGGGATATCACCCGGGGAGATGAAGAGAAGCGCCGGCAGTGCACTGGCCGGACTGGGGCTGGAACACAAAGCCCTGTCCCCGGTGGAAAACCTCTCATGGGGTGAGGCCCAAAGGGTTGCCATAGCCAGGGCGGTTGCTAGAAAGCCCGCAATTATACTGGCAGACGAACCCACCGGCAATCTTGACCACGATAATGCACTGACAATAATTGACCTTCTGGCTTCATTCAGGGATACAGACACAACCGTAATTATTACCACCCATGCTACCCATTTGATTGAACAGCAAAACAATGCCATCTTTATACGGATGGACAGCGGAAACATTTTTGTTGAATACCGGAGGAAAGCCCATGAAAAATGCTCTGTATAATACAGGTTATTTTCTGAAGGAAGCAAATAAAATTATCCGGCTTAACTGGCTTTCTAATGTATTCTCGTTTCTAAGCACAGGCCTTGTTCTGTTTGTTCTTGCAGTGGTGGTTTCGGGTTGGAGCATTAGCAATATGCTGGTTGAAACGCTGCAAAACGAGGCGGAAATAAGCGCTTATTTGGACGGGGGCACCGGTACTTCGCAGACCTTGGAACTGGTTGAAACAATAAAGGGCATTGACGGAGTGTGGGATGCCCGGCTGGTGGACCAAACCGAGGCCTATGGCAGGATGGAGGCGGCCCTGGGGGAGGAAGCCCGGATTTTGGGGCTTTTTGAAGAAAACCCGTTCGAAGCCTTTATTGAGGTCAGAATAAACCTGGACGAAATGGAGGCGGTTCTTGAAAGGGTGGAGAGCCTGCCGGGGATTGATTATGTCAGGGACAACCGGGAGGTTCTGGGACGTATTCAAAGCATAACCGAAGGGCTGAAGAATCTTGGCATTCTGATTATAGCTGCAGTGGGTATCAGCACGCTGGTAATAATATCCCATATAATACGTCAGGGAATATATAATAACAGGGCTCAAATAGACACCCTCAAGCTGCTGGGTGCTCCGGACAGCTTTATCGGGTTTCCCTTTGTATTGGCAGGGCTGCTGCTGACCCTTGCAGGGGGTGTGCTGGCGGCTGTTTTCGCGGTACTTTTAATAAACCATGGTTACGGTTATATGATCGGGTCGATATCCTTTGTCCCGCTTCCGCCAAGGTCACAGCTTATCCTGGGCGTGGTAATTATGATTGGAACCGTCAGCGCTGCGTTGGGGGTTTTTGGAAGCCTTTTCGGGTTGTCCTCCACCAAAAACAGCTAGGTGACAGAATACCGTATCCCGCTGCAATGGGCGCTAAAACAGTTATACAGGTCCCAGGAGCCTTACCCCCTGGGCTACAGCAAAGCATACTGTAACACCGGTAATGGTGGGAACCAGAAAGGATATAAAGGTCCATTTCCAGCTTTGTGTCTCCTTGCGAATGGTCCACAGGGTGGTACCGCAGGGCCAGTGGTTCAGTGAAAACAGCATCATACAGACCGCCGTCAGCCATGTCCAGCCGTTGTCCGAAAACAGGCGCTTCATTTCGGCCAAGCTATCCAGTTCACGCATGGACCCCTCTGACATGTAACTCATTATCAGAATGGGTATGACTATTTCATTTGCCGGCAGGCCAAGAATAAATGCCATAAGTATATACCCGTCCAGCCCCAAAAGCCGCGCAAAGGGCTCCAAAAACCGTGCGCAGTGGGTTAGAAGACTGACACCGGCAAAGCCGGTATTGGCCATTATCCAGATAAGCAGCCCGGCGGGGGCTGCAACTACCACTGCACGGCCCAGTACGAACAGGGTGCGGTCAAATACCGAACGGATGATAATCCTCCATAGCTGGGGTTTTCTGTAGGGCGGCAGTTCCAGAGTGAAGGAGGAGGGCAGGCCCTTTAAGATGGTTTTTGACAGCAGCCTCGAGACAACAAAGGTAATAATTGCGCCCAGCACAACTGCCGACAGTACCGACAGTGCTGCGGCAATTGAAGAGAAAGCCCCCGTGGCGCCGGCCGTCAGAATACCGGCCAGGGTGATCAATGTGGGAAACCGTCCGTTGCAGGGAACGTAATTATTGGTAATGGTTGCAATTAATCTTTCCCTTGGGGAATCTATAATCCTGCACGAGATAACTCCGGCGGCATTACATCCAAACCCCATGCACATGGTAAGCGCCTGTTTCCCGTGGGCGCAGGCTTTCTTGAAATAATGGTCCAGGTTAAACGCAACCCTTGGCAGGTAGCCCAGGTCCTCAAGCAAAGTGAAAAGCGGGAAAAAAATAGCCATTGGCGGAAGCATTACCGATATCACCCAGGCCAGTGTACGATATACGCCGTGTACCAGGATACCGTGTACCCATCCCGGTGTGCCCAGCCGGTCTAAAATTACGTCCAGTCTTCCTTCAATCCAGAATAGTCCCTTTGCCAGCATATCGGAGGGCACATTGGCACCCTTTATGGTAATCCAAAAGACAATTCCCAAAAGAATAATCATTATAGGAATGCCAAGGGACCTGGAGGTCAGTATACCGTCAATTTTGTTATCCAGCGTATTATGGGCTATATTTCCGGTAAAGACTACTTTTTTGCTTATATTTTCTGCGGTTTTTACAATACTCGATACAATCCTGTCCTGTAAATCCTCGGTAGTAATGTTTTCTTTTTTCAAACTGTTTCGAACAGTCCCGATTTCATTTTGCAGCGTCTTATTGCCGGATAAATCGATTCCAAGGTGTTCGTTTATCGATTCAAGAAGCAGTCTGTCTCCGTCAATTAGACGGAGGGCAGTCCATCTGCTGCTAATCTTGCCGGCGGTTATTTCTCTTATTGAAAATTCAATTCGGCGGATGGCTTTTTCCAAAGGCTGACCGTAATCAATTCTCAGGGGTTTTGCACCTGTCTGCCCCGATGCAACCTTATCCACCGTATCTTTAAGCTCTTTCAAACCGTTTCCGTTTCTCGCACAGGTACCCACCACCGGCACACCAAGCAGATTTGACAGTTTATCCAGGTCTACTCTTATTTTTTTTCTTCTGGCTTCGTCCATTAGGTTAACACATACTACAACCCTGTCGGTAATCTCCATTATCTGAAGAACGAGATTCAAATTCCTTTCCAGGCAGGTGGCATCGGTTACAATTACCGTTGCACGGGGTTTTGCAAAACAAATAAAATCCCTGGCCACCTGTTCTTCTACAGAATTGGCCATAAGCGAATATGTGCCGGGCAGGTCTACCAGTAAAAAATTTTTATTCCTGTGTATATATTTACCACGGGCATTGGTTACGGTTTTACCTGGCCAGTTCCCGGTGTGTTGGTTTAAGCCTGTAAGGCTGTTAAACACAGTGCTCTTTCCGGTGTTGGGGTTGCCGGCCAGGGCGATTACCGAATAATCCGACGCTTCGGATTCCGCCTGGGGCATCTCCCAAAATGCGCCCGGATATGTGGATTGTCTTGTTAAACCCATTTATGAACCCTCCAACATCTTTGGCAGTTACTTCATTTCAATAAAAATCTTTGATGCTTCTTCAGAGCGCAGGGCTATGACCGCTCCTCTGACCTGGTACGCGACAGGGTCCCCGGCGGGACTTTTTCTGAGTGCTTCAATGGTTGTGTCGTATATCATTCCCAAATCCAGCATCCTTCTGCGGGTATTCCCCCGGGCAGTAAGCCTTCTGATTCTGCCGAAGCAGCCCACCGGCAGCTGGTCCAGCGGGATCAAATTTGTATTCATAAAAAAGCCCCCCTCTATTAACTATTTAACAGGTTGTGTAATAAGTTAGTCATAGGAAACTTTATCTGCTAAATCTAATAACTAGGATATGAATGGTTTTCATTTCTTGTTACATATAAAGAGGAAAAGGGGGGCGGAGTGATTGAAGCAGGAAGGGGAGTTTTACACCGTTCGGGGATACCGGATGCTGAATGCGGAAAACAGGCTGTTAACTCCAAGCATGGAAGACTATATGGAAATGATATATAGAACCTGTATCGAGGAAGGATATGAACGCATTAACGGGCTGGCGGAGAAGTTAAATGTGCGTCCGTCGTCAGCTACCAAAGTGATACAAAAATTAAGGCAGACCGGCCTGGTAGATTACCGTAAATACGGGATTATTCAGCTTACAGAGGAAGGCAGGGCCATAGGAAGGTTTCTGCTTAGAAGGCATGGTATTATTGAAGACTTTTTAAAGAACCTGGGCATTATTGAAACACTGCTCAAGGATACCGAAATGATAGAACATGACGTAAGCCTTAATACGCTTAGAAGCATATATGTTTTCAACAGGTTCCTTGAAGAAAATCCCGATATAAGGGTGAGGTATGAGACCTTCAGGAAAGAATTCGACAGGGATATCGACCTGTCCTATCCGCAGCAAACTTAATAAAACATATAAACGAAAATTTGCCATATTTTGTTGAAAACAGCAGCCCTGTGTTATACAATCAGATTATTTGATATATTATGTTTATACAAATCAATAATTGAAATGAGCCCTGTTGCATACGCTTATCACAAAATCATATGCAACCAAGAGGGCGAGCCGTGTGACTATGAGTTCTTGGAGATAAACGCCGCATTTGAAAATTATACAGGCCTTAGGGCTTCCGAAATCGTAGGGAAAAGGGTTACGGAGGTTATTCCAGGCATAAGGAGCGGAGAATTTGACTGGATAAAGGTGTATGGGGATATTGCAGTAAACGGTGGCAGTAAAGAGTTCGAGCAGTATTCATATCCCCAGTATCTCGACGGCAAGGTAATAGGCGCGGTAGTAACGTTTGTGGATACAACAGACCGCAAAAAGGCTGAACAGGAGCTTAGGGAAAGTGAAAGAAGCAAGGCGGTGCTCCTGTCCAACCTGCCCGGGATGGCCTACAGGTGCAAATATGACAGGGAGTGGACAATGCAGTTTGTCTCGGACGGGTGCTATAAGCTTACCGGTTATCAACCCGAAAGCCTGCTGTATAACAGCGAAATTTCATTCAACTCGTTGATTGAACCGGAGTACAGGGAGGACATATGGAACGAATGGGCCAGGGTGATTGCAGCCAAGACGGTTTTCAAGTATGAATATCCGATAAAAACTGCTTCGGGGGAGACAAAGTGGGTCTTTGAGCAGGGGCAGGGTATTTACGACGGGAACGGTAAAGCGGAAGCCCTTGAAGGGCTGATTATTGATATTACCGAACGGAAAAAGAAGGAGGAAGAGATTCAATATCTGAGCTATCACGATTTCCTTACCGATTTATATAATCACAGGTATTTCGAGCATGCGAAAAAGCGGCTTAATACAATGGACAACCTGCCGTTATCGGTTATTATAGGCGACATTAACGGTGTTAAACTTATTAACGACGCCTTCGGCCATGCAGCAGGGGACATGCTAATAAGGGAAACGGCAGACATAATAAGGGGGTGCTGCCGGAAGGAAGATATTGCGGCCAGGACAGGTGGGGACGAATTCAGCATACTGCTGCCGAAAACCGACGGCGAAGCCGCCGTTGCAATGCTTGAGAAGATAAAAAAAGCGTGCGAAGAATACAACCGTAAAACTTCCAATGAAGTATTCAGAATCAACCTGTCTTTGGGGTTTTGCACAAAGAATACTGTGGACGAGAACATTAACGGGGTTATTAAAGCGGCGGTGGATTATATGAACAAGCGGAAACTGCTGGAGCACAAGAGTTCGCACAGTGCCATTCTGACATCCATAAGGGCGACCATGCTTGAACGGAGCCATGAAACCGAACAACATGCGGAGAGGCTTGTTAAACTGACAAAAAAGATAGGCATGCACCTAAACCTTTCCCAGATTGAACTGGATGAACTGGAGCTTTTGGCAACACTTCACGATATCGGGAAGGTGGGCATAGAAGACAGGATACTAAACAAACCGGGCAGGCTGAACGACGACGAATGGGCAGAAATGAAAAAACATCCGGAAATTGGATACAGAATTGCCATGGCGTCACCCGACCTTATGTCTATCGCCGAGTACATCCTGTACCACCACGAGCATTGGGACGGAACGGGTTATCCCCAAGGGTTAAAGGGCGAAGATATACCGCTGCTATCACGCATTCTTGCAGTGGTTGATGCATATGACGCAATGACCGAGGACAGGAAAAGTATTAAGTCTGCAACCTCTTCGGATTCTGCGTATCTTTTCATGGGTATGGCTTCGATGAACGAAGACCTCACCGCCTGGGTCGGTCCGGTGAAGCTCCGGTTACCTCCTGTTCTTTGCGGACATCTACCGCCATATTAATATATGATTCTTCCGACAGGCCTAAATCCCTTACCAGGCCGTCAAGCTTTTCAAGGTTGCTTTCACCGGTTGATATTGTCGTTACCATGGGGTGTAACGTAAGCTGACCTTTTTTGCCGTGCAGTCACCGGGAGGATTGGGGGCTTAACGATCCTACCGGAAAGGACGATAAAGAGTTTAAGGCGGTAATTGCGCAGATAGAAGGAAAAATAAAACAGCTTGCGAAAAAGGTGGCGGACGGAGAGCTATCGTGATACAGCGCCGTGGATAATATCGGAACTGCTGTATATTTATTACATTTACATATTAACACAGCCGTGTTATATTAACATGGACAGTCTTAATTTGCCTGGGCAAATGGGGGGGATATTTGTGAGCGTCGTCATAAAAAGAATATTGGGAACTGTTATGATAATAATTGGGCTTAGCGGTATAGTGCTTCCGGTTCTTCCCGGCTGGGTGTTCATATTTGCCGGTATATACCTGATAAGCCCCGGGAAACACAGAAGCATTAAAAACTGGCTGATGCGGACATTCAATATGAGAAGAGACACAACCTAAGCTGCGATAATTCTATTCCGAATACAGCCCGTAGGTTTTGTGTACATCAAGCACAAACAGTATGCCTTTACCGGGCTGGTCAATCTTTACCGCTTCCCTTATGGAAGACACAATAGAATCTGTCATACCGGTTTCCGCCAGTATCATAACGATTTCCTTTTCGGGCTCAACAACTATTGAAAATAGAACACACTTTTCGTCAATACCCGATCCCCTGGCATTGATTATGGTAGCTCCCCTGGAACCGGCACAAACCGCTGCATCAATGACGTCACCGGCCCTACCTTTATCGACGATTGTAAATATAGCGTTATACATAATATTCCTGCCACCTCTTTTAACATGGATTTTATTGTCCTTACAGTTTTTTGCACCCCAAAAACCTATAACAGAAATTAAGAAGGCTATTCCCGTATTTGGCTTTTCAAAATGATATTTTTCGTTTAATCCCTCCAGGGCTTTGGCAGCAATTTCTTCCCCGGCTATCATCATTACTATTTCTTTCCTTGTGTCATTAATGCCAAGGACCTCCAGGAAATGACTTCCGACTGTTCCCCTGCCCAACAAAATTGTACCGCCGGGCACTCCCAATGCTTTTGCGGTTTTTAAAACCTTGCTTCCCATACCATTGTTCACAATTACAAAGAGCAGTTGAAGATTCGATATACCGGCATTACTATCCATAGTGTCACCTACCTCCTTTTACTGTTTGCCTCTTATAAATAAGCCCCAGTATTTGAAGCGAGATGAGGGGTATCATTGCTACCATTGCAATAATTCCAAACCCGTCGATAAGTACATTGGCTCCTTCGACAGCATTGGCTGCGCCCTGGGCAAACGCCAAAATAAAGGTTGCAGTCATGGGGCCGGAAGCAACCCCTCCCGCATCAAAGGCTATTCCAACGAACAGATTGGGTACGAAACGGGCCATAGCAATTGATACTGCATATCCCGGCAGCAAATAATGCCACAGTTTTATACCGGGTACTATTACCCTGAACAATGAAAGGGCCACTGCCAAGGCAACTCCTATCGACAGGGCGATTATTACAATTTTCTTTTTTAAAAATCCACTTGTAACCTCTTCTATCTGGTTGGTGAGTACATACAGTGCCGGCTCGGCAAGAATAACCACAAGGCCTAGTATAAATCCGACAAGCACTATAAGCCATTTGTTTTCAAAGCAGGCAATACTGTAGCCTATAGCACTTCCAACTTCCATGAATCCCGCGTTGACTCCCGTAAGGAATAATACCAGCCCGATAAAGGTGTACAAAAGCCCCTTTAGTATTCCCGAGAAACTCTTTCTTGAAAGGTCTGAAGTTATAATTTGCAGTGCCAGGAATACTAATAATAAAGGCAGCAGGGCAATCAACACTTCCATGACTATTACTGGAAACTTTTGCAAAAACGGGCCGATGACAGAAACAGAATAAGCTGTTTTTATTTCGCTGCCATCAATAATTTTACCGGATTTTTTGAATATATCCATAACAATAACCGATAAAATCGCACCCGATGAGGCGATACCAACCAGCCCAAAGCTGTCCTCTTCCGAGGCAATCCCGCTTTTTAGAGAGGATACACCCAATCCCAGTGCCAGAATAAAGGGTACTGTCATAGCACCGGTAGTGGCGCCGGAGGCGTCGAAGGATATGGCCAAAAACTCTTCAGATACGAAAAAAGCCGCAGCTAAGATAATTATGTAAACAATCGTTAAAACCCTGCGAAGGGTAATATTATGCACAATCCTTATCAGACCCACCGAAAGCATTACGGCGATACCGACTGATACAACAGTAATAATGACATGTTTTGATACATCACCGCCGGTTACATTACTTACCTGCCCTGCGAGTATGTGCAAATCGGGCTCGGCCACCGAGATAAAAAAACCGAGCAAAAAACCGGCCAAGCCCACAATCCATATATTGTTGCTTTTGGTGATGTAGGACCCCATCAGGTTGCCAATAGGGCCTATGCCGATATCCGCGCCGAACAGGAATATGGTAAGACCGGTTACTATAAGTAATGTACCCAACAGAAATCTAATCAGCATAAAGGTGTCTAGGGGGATAAATGTAAAATTAAGCACCAGTACAAATATTGTGATTGGAAGTACTGCAAACACAACTTCCTTTAATTTATTAATCAGAGCATTCAAAGGGTTTCCTCCCCTCTCCCCTGCGATGTGAAATTTAGCTTCTATTCCGGCGTTTTGCAAAATAGACTATTTTATGCCGTAATATGATTCTATAAGCAAATAGCCGGTTTTGCAAGCACCCAAAACACGGGTACAGGCACCCTGTTTGGTCAGTATTTGAACACAAACCCGGTGAAATGTTTAAATTATAAATAAATAGAAGAACAAGTCCGAAGACAAACAGGTGCCTGTGGAGGCGCAGGGCTGTAAAGCCTTGCCTTCTGCTGTATAGGAGTGCTTTTATTTTTGTCGGTGAAGTATCAAGCTTTTGGCATGTAAGTTGCACGATTATATTTCGAACATACCCGAAGGAAGGAGAGGCATAATGGATATCATAGTCTGCATCAAGCAGGTGCCGGATACCACCGAAGTGAAGATAGACCCGGAAAAGGGTACGTTGATACGGGAAGGGGTTCCGAGCATTGTAAACCCCTTCGACGAGTACGCGGTGGAAGCGGCACTGCAGATAAAAGAAAAGCTGGGAGGAAAGGTTACCGTTATTACCATGGGTCCGCTACAGGCGGCTGAAGCCCTGAAAAAATGTGTTGCAATGGGGGCGGACGAGGCGGTGCTGGTAAGCGACAAGGCATTTGCCGGTTCGGATACCTGGGCTACTTCCTACACCCTTGCCGGAGCCGTTAAAGCCCTGGGGGGATTTGACCTTATACTGTGCGGAAAGCAGGCAATAGACGGCGATACCGCCCAGGTAGGCCCGGGAATTGCCGAACACCTGGGAATTTCCCAGGTTACCTATGTTCAGAAAGTGATAGGCGTGAGGGAAGACACCATTGAAGTGGAGAGGGGTATTGAAGCGGGATACCAAGTGATCGAAACACCGCTGCCGGCTGTTTTGACAATAGACAAGTCTGCGAACCAGCCCCGTCTTCCGTCCATGATGGGCACCATGAAAGCTTTGAAGAAGGAGATACCAACGCTGACTGCCGCCGATATAGACGTCAGGGAAGACCTGCTGGGAATGGAAGGGTCTCCCACCCGGGTAAAACGCACCTTTACGCCCCAGCCAAGGAAAGGCGGCAGAATGCTGCAGGGTGAGATGGAAGACATGCTGACCGACCTTGTTAAAATATTAAGGGAAGAAAAAATCGTATAAGGGGAGGATTGGGATATGGCTATAAGCATAAATAAGGACGATTGTATAGGCTGCGGACTGTGCCTTGAATCCTGTCCCTACCCCGGTGCCATTGTAATGACGGATAATACTGCCGTTATTACCGATAAATGCGTTGAATGCGGGGCCTGCGTGGATTCCTGCAGCGTCGGGGCCATAGAGTTTGAAGAGACAAAAAGGGAAACGGTAATTGACATCACCCGTTATAAAGGTGTATGGGTTTTTGTTGAGCACAGGAAAGGAAGGATTGCAAACGTAACGCGGGAACTTTTGTGTGAAGGCAGGAAGCTGGCAGACAGGCTGGGGCAGGAACTGGCGGCCGTGCTTATAGGGGACGGTGCACAGGGCCTGGCAAAAACGTGCTTTGCCTATGGTGCCGACAGGGTTTATCTGGTGGACGGGGCTGTCTTTGGTCATTATTCAACAGGGCCCTATACCGCAGCCTTTTCACAGCTCATTAAAAAGTACAGGCCCAACATTGTGCTTTTTGGTGCAACCCATGACGGCAGGGATTTTGCCGCCAGGGTAGCGGTGAGAATCTATACCGGCCTTACCGCCGACTGTACAGAGCTTGCGATAGACCCTGACACGGGGCTTTTAAACCAGACCCGGCCGGCCTTTGGGGGCAATGTTATGGCCACCATCCTGACACCGGAACACAGGCCGCAGATGGCCACCGTCAGGCCCAACGTAATGAAAAGGTCTCAGCCCGACTATTCCAGGACCGGTGAGGTTGTCAGGTTTAAGGCGGATATAACCGAAGATGATATCCTGTATCAAATAAAGGAAGTGGTGGAGCATACCGCAAAGACGGTAAACCTTGAGGAAGCCGACATTATAGTCTCCGGGGGCAGGGGTATAGGCGGGCCCGAGCATTACCACATAATAGAAGAGCTGGCGGAGGTGCTGGGCGGAGCCGCAGGCGCTTCCCGTGCGGTGGTGGACGCCGGATGGGTCCCCCACTACCGGCAGGTGGGCCAGACCGGAAAAACGGTAGCTCCAAAGCTTTATATCGCCTGCGGGATTTCGGGGGCGATACAGCACCTGGCGGGGATGCAGACATCCGACTTTATCGTGGCTATTAACAAAGACCCG
>Ga0334898_1002504_pt1 | contig 16708 bp, 10 predicted proteins | sample GraSluR3_MG_10_FD_207228 | JGI IMG/M metagenome (GOLD analysis project Ga0334898, IMG submission 207228) | Sludge microbial communities from methane-producing bioreactor in Wageningen University, Netherlands - Granular Sludge_3_08-R3 | ecosystem: Engineered > Bioreactor > Anaerobic >... | reverse complement strand
TAACTAAAAATTATTCACGTGAACATTCTCACAAGGCTTTAATTCAACTTTCAGGAAATCAGGAAAAAAAGGCTCAGCTTGCCTTTACAGTCACCTCCCCTGTAAAAGACAATCCGGTTTTAAAAGTGAAAGACAATCTGGAATTAGCTAAAGAAAAAGGAATGAAATATTTCTTTCAATCCCATTCAGAAAGCTGGGAAAAAATCTGGAGCCATTCATTTATGGATTATGGAGATGATTATCTTAACAATTTATGGTATCTCACAATGTACTATGCAAATGCCTCACAGGGAGGTAAATATCCGGGTAGGTTCAACAACGGATTATGGGGGTGGAGCCATGATGTTCAAAACTGGAATTTTTATTTTCACTGGAATCAGCAACAATTGTATTGGCCGTTGAATGCAGCCGGATTCCACGAACTGGTAAACCCATACCTCGATTTCAGGTTCAATTCATTACCACAAGCAAAAAAGGATGCGAAAAAATTTTTTGATTCCAGTGGAGCTTTTATCTCGGATGTTACCAACAGGAATGGGTATAATTCGTCAAGTACATTGCATAACCATACGCCAATAGCAGAAATTGCCCTTGATTTTTGGCGGCAATACCAATATACCGGTGATAAAAAATTTTTGAAAGAAAAAGCCCTACCATTTATTCTTGAAGCAGCCCGTTTTTTTGAATCGCTTTTGGTTAAGGAGGATGACGGATTGTACCATACTAAAGAAGGGACTGGGTATGAAGGATGGATAAGGCTAAAGGATGGACTTACAGAACTTGTGTATGCAAGGGTATTGTTCTCAACAGCTTTGGAGGCTGTAAAAGCAGCTGAGGATGAATTGCCTGAAGCTGAAAAGTGGGAGAGTATTTTGAAGCGGTTAGCACCTCTTCCGGTTGTAAAGGCGAGTCAGGGCTTAATTACCAAGGAGGAAGAAAGATTGAATATTGCCCGGGGTATTTTCAATGAGACTTCTGTCTCAACTGATTATATTGTTGCGGCTGGTTGGGGTATAAAAGAAAAAAAATGGCTGGCTACATATTTTGACACAAGCGACCCCTCTTATTCGTTTTTTTCGAAAGACAATCCTTCCTACTCTGTCCGAAGTAAAAGAAACGGATTAAAACTCCTTGACGGGATTTTCCCGGCTGTCCCGAACTCTCCTGTTTTTCCATCCGGTTTGGTCGGACTGTCGCAAAAAAACAGCAACTTATTTGATGTTATGACTACTACCACACTTTTATACGGCACTGAGTGTACCGGCTGGGACCCTGTCCCGATAGTTTTGGCACGTTTGGGACTCTCCGAAGAATTGGCTGTAGATTTAGAAAATTTTCCTTCGCGGTGGCAAATTTACTACAATGGCTGGGGGCATTGGGGGATGGAAGGCTTAATTAATGAAGATGCGGAATTATTTTTTAAAACAAATACAGTAAGGGATATAGATAGTAGCGAGAAGTTTCCATTACGTATATGGCCATTCCGCCACATGTCAATGGAATCAATGTCTGTACTGGCAACAGCGATGAATGAATCTTTACTTCAAAGTTATGATGGTGTTCTGCGGATTTTTCCGGCATTCCCAGATGATAAAACCGGGCGGTTTACTCTCCATGCCGTTGGAGGTTTCGTTGTCTCTTCTGAAATCAGGGAAGGGGAGGTACAATGGGTGTCTGTTAAAAGTTTACTTGGAAACCCGTGCAGGTTGGAATTGCCCTGGGAAAAAGCTGTTGCCCAATCAAACCTGAAAAAAAGGATTAAAACAGTTAGTGGGGAAATAACAGAGGTAAAGACAAAAGCAGGTGAAATTATTCTGTTTTCCCCGGAAGAGGAAAGCCTCCAGTCGTGGACTGTGATGCCGGAAAAACCGCTACCCAATGAAAAAGTAAAATACCATCCTTCTGGTAAAACACAGTTGGGGATACCAAGAATGTTTTAGGTAATATGTAAAATACAATAAAATAAATATCCATGAACAAAAAAATCGTTTTAGCCTTAGTGGTAAGCTTGCTTAGCTGTACCAATCCTTCCAAACCTAAAGAAAATTTTAAGGAGCCAATAGATACGGCCAATGTAAGAATCGACAAAGCATTTGTCTCTTTCCGAATAGGACCAGCCCAGTCATTGCCAGAGCAACGTTTTAATGAACTACTCGATTTATTTGACAAGTACGAAGGAGTAACAGATGAGATTACTTTTTTTACCAATGTAACACATGCCCCACTAACACTTGATGACTTTAGGCAACGCATCGGAATTTTAGAGGAACGTATGGAACAAGCCAGGCAGAGGGGGTACAGGACGGGGATCAACATTTTGACAACAATCGGGCACCATAATGAAGACCTTGAGAATTCACTGAAAGGGGATTATACCTACATGACCGGAATCAATGGTAATGTCAGTCATGGTTCTTTCTGCCCGAATGATGATAATATGCGTGAGTATATCCGTGCAATTTACGAGTTAACTTCAGAAGCAAACCCGGATTATATTTGGATTGATGATGACGTGAGGTTGGGACATATGCCTATTGGCTATGGCTGTTTTTGCGATAATTGCCTTAGAATTTTTGAAAAGGAAACAGGTATTCAATACACACGCGAAAGTTTAAAAAAAGCGTTTAATGAAGGGACTGCAGAAGAAAAACTGAAAATCAGGAAAGAGTGGTTGCAACATAACCGGAACACCATTGCCCGGCTATTTAAACTGATAGAAGAAACAGTGCATGAAATTAAGCCGGATATGCCGTTGGGGTTTATGACAGGCGACCGTTTTTTTGAAGGCTATGATTTTGATAACTGGGCAAAAATACTGGCAGGGCCAAATAATGCCCCTGTGATGTGGCGACCGGGTGGAGGTTTCTATAGCGATACAAATACAAGTGGATTGGCAGGTAAGTCACATGATATTGGCAGGCAGGTTTCTGTATTGCCCGCGGATATCGTTTCTATCCAGTCTGAAATTGAATGCTTCCCTTACCAACGGTTAAAAAAAGCAGCCAACATTATAGTGCTTGAAGCCTGCTCGCATATTGCATCAGGTTGTACGGGCGCAGCATTTAATGTTCTTTCCATGTATGATGAACCACTGGATGAATATGAGTCACTTATGGCGCGGATACAGGAGTCCCGGCCATTTTTCGACTTAATGGCAAAATCACTGGGGCGTTCTGCCATTACAGGGGTTAATACATTATGGAATAAAAATAGTTATATTACCGGAAATTTGGAGAATGGGAATTGGGTAAGTGCGGGAAATCCTATCACAGGGCATGATATTTATAATATCGGAATACCCGCAAGTTATTCTGTAAACAATGCGCAGGTAACCATACTTGGCAAAGACAATGTTTATGCCTTTTCGAAACAAAAGATTGAGGAATTGCTTTCCGGGGGGGTGTACATGGATGCTGAAGCCTTGCAGCAATTGAATAAGATGGGCTTTGGAGATTTGACCGGGTTTGAGGTGGAAAGCTCAGCCGATGTGGACCGAATAGAGAAATTTACTACCCACCAACTCAATGGAAGATTTGCCGGAAGCGAACGAGATAACCGACAATCCTTTTGGAAATCAATAGCTTATACCCTTCGTAAAACCAATAATAAAGCAGAAATACTTTCCTCTCTGATTGATTATACAGGAGAAGAAGTTGCCCCTGTTACAATGGGGGTATTTGAAAACAAATTAGGCGGGCGTATTTGCGTGGCAGGTTACTACCCCTGGTCTTTTATGGAGAACTTATCAAAAAGTTCGCAGATGAAATCTGTATTCAAGTGGCTTTCCAAAGACAGCCTGCCTGGTTATATTGCTTCGTTCCATAGGATTAACTTTTGGATACGTGAACTGCAGGATGGAAAGATAGCATTGGCTTTTTCCAATTCTTCATTCGACCCTGCAAAAGAAATGACCCTAATGCTACGAACAAAAAGTAAAGAAATAAAAGTTTATGATATGGAATGTAAGGAAACCTTAATCAGTTCATCTGGGGAAGATGGACCTTATCAGAAATTTGTGATTTCAGATGTTGAGCCATGGCAAATGAGATTAGTTATCTGTAATTACAATGAGAATTTTAGATGAAGTATTGGAAATTATACAAAACTGCACTTAGATTCAACTTTAGCGGTGTTTTAAATAAAAAATTCAATTTTTTAAAACGGTTTATGAGAGTGATATGTATTTATCATATAATATTTTCTATGAACTTCTGGTTGCAATAATTAAAACAAAATATGGGAAAGTTATTTATTTTAACAATTGATAAAATATACCTTATTCCACTGCTTTCGCTTTTTATTTATGATTCTTTGTGGACAATAGAATGCATTATTCTCGAAAGTAATCATTTTAGCTATGAGATAGCCAGGAGTGGTAAAAACCTCAATTTTACAGACAAGGCAACCGGTATAGATTATCTTGACACGGAAAAAAATTCCAAGTGTGCTTACATTTCGGTTGAAGGAATAAAATATGAAGTAACAAAAGTGTACTTAAAAGGGGAACGCCTTACAATGGAATTTGGAGACACAGGAGTAAAAGCAAGGCTTGAGGTGATTCATTCCGAAGATAAGATAACTTTAAAGGTTGCTTCAGTTACGGGCGATATAGAGTCATTTACATTTTTAAATGTTCCTTTAAAACTGGAAGGGCAACCTTATGAACCCTTTGCAGCATGTGCTCTTTCCATGAATTTGTTTACTCATGTAAGACAACTTCCCCCTTTACAAACTAATTTATGGGCAAAATGTTACGATAAATTTGGTTTGGAAGGGGCAGAAATAACCTTACTTGGGTTGCCTCAGAAAAAGATACTTCCAGTAATTCGTGAAGTCATGAAAGACGCCGAAAATGTACCTTTTTCCGATGAAGGAGGTGCCTGGGCACTAATGAAGGATGAAGGTTATGGTTCGTATTTAATGAATTTTGGAACCCTGACTGAGGAGACAGTTGATGAATGGATTGAAACATGTCACAAGCTTGGGTTTAATCAGATTGATAGTCATGGAGGAGGCAGTTTTTTTGAATTTGGTACTTTTGACTTAAACAAGGAAAAATGGCCAGATGGATGGGATTCATTTAAGCGAATCAATACCAAATTACATGAAGCAGGGATTTCTCATATTTTCCATTCCTATGCTTTTTTTATAGATAAAACGTCACGCTATGTGACACCGTTTCCCAGCAAAGATCTGGGATATGTCAGAACTTTTACGCTTGTGGAACCTGTTGATGTAGATGCAAATGAAATTGTTGTAAAAGAATCTACCGCCAATATTTCAATGATAACGGGGTTTCATACTGAAAATAGTGTAACGCTAAGAATTGGAGAAGAACTTATAGAATTTAGTGGGGTAACAAAATCGCCACCTTATAAATTTACTGGTCTTAAACGCGGAACAAACGGTACCAGAATATCAACACATAATGTTGACGAAACCGCTTATCACATGAGTGAAAGATTCGGGAGGTTTATACCAGGACCTGAAACTTCCTTGTTTGATGAGATGGCAAAAAGCCATGCAGAGATTGTAAATCATTGCGAATTTGATGGAATTTATTTGGATGCAATTGATGGAAGTGCTGTACTTGGAGGAGAGGAAAATTTTTGGTACTATGGCACCAAGTTTATTTTTGAGATTGTAAAAAATCTGAATCGTACAGTTGGAATGGAAATGAGTTCCATGTCGCACCATTGGTGGCATTATCGCTCGAGATGGCAGGCATGGGACAGACCAGTCCGGGGATATAAAAGGTTTTTAGATATTCATCTTGCTTCAATAAAAGCATCTGGCCTTTTTTTACCTGACGAAATATTATCTTATGAATGGGAACATGGCAGGTGGCCTGGTCATAGCCCCCTGATTGACAAATTTGCAGGAGTTGATAAAGGACAAATTCTACTTCCCCTGCATTTGGGATGGTGGGGAAACCAAACCTGGGCTCCTCCACAGATAGAACCAACTTTTTCCGATGATATTGAATATCTTGGATGTAAGATGATAGGGAATGATGCTGGTTTTTCACAATTGGGAGGTGTGGATAAAAAGACATTGGAAGAAATCCCACTTTTTAAACAAGCCACTGAAATTATAAAACAATACGAAGAATTACGGCATAAGAAGTATTTTGGAGAAGAAGTAAAAGAACTTTTGAGACAGCCAGGGAAGGAGTTTACATTGTTCCAGGAAGAAAACGGCGATTGGAATTTCAAGCCCGTCATTTATGATAAACATAAAATAGCCGGATTGGAACATCCAACAGCACAATGGACTGTGGAAAATCAATTTGAGAGCCAACCTGTTAAGTTGAGAATAGAGCCATTAATGTCTGTGAAATCGTATGATAATCCATCAAATATTACTTTAACAGACTATGCAAATATAACAGACTTTAATGTTGAATCGAATGCAGAAGGAGTATCAGCTAAATTAGCTACCACGGATGAAAACACAAAAAATGATGAACAAAGTATAATCTTTTCATCAAAAAGCTCGGGAGAATCTCCTCAGGATGGATCCTATATCAACATGGAGAAAATTTATGATCCTTTGCTTGATTTAAGAAACAATCAGGCGCTGGGTGTTTGGATAAAAGGTGACGGCAATGGACAAATTCTAAATTTAGGATTAAGGAGTCCTCTGCATATCTTTCATGGTGCGCACGGCGATCGTTTTATTAAAATTGATTTTACCGGATGGAAATATTTTGAACTGGTTGAGATAGAATCTTCAAGAATAAGTGATTATATCTGGCCTGATGATTCTCATTTTTATGTGTATGATTCTTACAGGCATCAGATTCAATTTGGAAGTATTGAACGTTTTCAGTTTTGGTATAATAATTTACCAGGAGGGAAAGAAGTCAATACTGTTATTGGTCCAGTTAAAGCAATACCAATGGTTACTGGATTTATTGAGAATCCTTCTGTAACTATAGGTGGCAAGAGACTAATATTCCCTGTAAAAATGGAATCAGGGATGTACCTGGAATTCAAGTCGGCGAATGATTGTAAGCTTTATGGTTCCAATGGGGAATTACTTGCGGAAGTGAAACCAAAGGGTAGTGTTCCAACACTTAAAAAAGGTAATAATAAAATTTTGTTCACAGGAGAAGGTTCTGATAGAGTTAAAACGCGAGTAAATGTTAGTGTTATTAGTGAAGGCGTACCTTTATCTATTAACTGAGTGTGAGTAATTAAGTGGTTTTATAATTTTATAACAATTTTACTATGATTTCAGTTAATTCAAAATCCAATAAAATTACCGAATTGAATTTTGCGTCAATTTTTATTATTGTTTTATGTTTTACAAACATGGCAGTTGGTCAACAAAAAATAAATAATAAAATTAATATTGATATAGACCAATGGGTTAAGAGCCATTTCTCGAAAGAGATTGTACCTCCTTTCTCTTTTGTTTACGATGGGAAAAATTCGAATAATTTTATTAAAAACTGGCAATTTCAGGCTGAAAAATTAAAATCTGATGATCCTGATATAGACCGTTTGGTTTTTAAATATTCGGACAATGAGAGTGGCTTAACAGTAAAGTGTTTTGTTAATTGTTATAAGGATTTTCCTGCAGTGGATTGGGTTTTGAAATTCTCCAATCGTTCAGGTTCAAACACTCCATTAATAAAAGACGTTAAGGCCATTGACCATGAATTCTTATATCCTCAGGAGGGGAATTTTATTCTTCACTACGCAAAAGGGAGCAATGCGTCGGCAAGTGATTTTATGCCATTGCTCGATACTTTGCAAATAAACCAGGGGATCCATATGATGCCAAATGGCGGACGAGGTTCTTCAGATAATACTGCTTTCCCGTTTTTCAACATAGAAAGCCCGTCAAATCAGGGAATTATGGTTGCGGTAGGTTGGACTGGACAATGGTATGCCGAAGTAAGACAAGTTGACAATAGTTCCGTTTCTCTGGCATCGGGTATGGTCCGTATGAATTTGACTTTATTTCCCAAAGAAGAGATCCGTACACCGAAGATTTGCCTGCTTTTCTGGAAAGGCGAAGACCGCATGGTTGGACATAACCAGTTTCGTCGGTTTGTTTTAGCACATCATACCCGAAAAATTAACGGGCAGTTTGTTGATTTACCTCTGTCAGCAGGGGTAAGCAGAGGGGGGCCTTCTCCGTGCAATGAGTTTACCTGCCTCACCGAATCATATGCGAAAGCCACTATAGAACGGTTTAAACAATTTGACATAGTACCTGAAGTATGTTGGATTGATGCCGGATGGTATGAAGGAGGAGATGGCTGGTGGGAAGGTGTTGGGAATTGGAATATCGATAAAGAAAGATTTCCAAATGGATTGAAGCCAGTTTCAGATGCTGTTCATTCAATTGGAGCAAAATTCTTATTATGGTTTGAATTGGAACGCGTGCGAAAACATACAAGGTTTGAAAAAGAACATCCTGAATGGTTACTTGAATACCCGGCTACATCCAATAAAAATGATATTTATAATTATAATACCTATCTGTTTGATCTTGGAAATACGGAAGCGCGTTTGTGGTTAACTGACTTTGTTTCAGATTTTCTGGAAAAAGAAGGAGTTGATTACTACCGCCAAGATTTTAATTGGGTTGATGGTGAAGGAAGTTGGAAAATGAAAGATAAACCTAATCGAGAGGGTATTTCTGAAATCAGATATATTGAAGGACTGTATGCTTTCTGGGACAGCTTATTGGTTCGGTTCCCGGAATTAATAATCGATAATTGTGCCAGCGGCGGCCGCCGAATCGATCTGGAAACTATTTCCCGTTCATCACCTTTATGGAGATCTGACTATGGTTATGGAGAACCTGATGGTTATCAAAATCATACATATGGTCTGAATTTTTATTTGCCTTTGCATGGAACTGGACTTTTTAACAGTTCCAATTATGATTTTCGTTCAAGTATGAGCAGTTCCATTGTTTTGTTTTGGGATATTCACAGTTCCGGCAGTTCTATTCCTGAAATGCAAAAATGTATAAATAATTTTAAACGGTTGCGACCTTATTATTATGGGGATTATTATCCTTTAACAGGAACAGAAAACTTAATTGGTGACGATACCTGGATATCATACCAGTTAAATAGGCCTGAAAAGGGAGATGGCATTATTATGGCTTTCCGACGAAATAATTGCAATGAAGAATCAATCCAGGTTAAATTGCGAGGACTGGATAAAACTGAAGATTATGAGTTAATTAATGAAGATTCTGAAGTAAAAATGGTAGTGTCCGGGTCGAAACTGATGAATGGTTACAGCCTTAATTCTATTGATAAACCTAGTTCTCTTTTAATTTGGTATAAAAGATACAATGGTGATAAATAAAAATTGATTAAAAAGATGATATTTCATTCTATCTATAAAGACAAGAAAAGTATTGTACTTGAAAATACTAAACTACGTGCAGAATTTATTCCGGTTCCGGGAGGCAAACTGGCTTCTTTCATCAATAAGGAAACAGGATATGAATACTTATTGCAACGAGGCAATGAATCTTACAGGAACCAGCCGTTTGGTGGCAATTTTGTGAATGGGGAATGTAGTGGTTTTGATGATATGTTTCCCACGATAGATAAATGTTTATTTGATGCTGAGCCGTGGAAGGGTGTTGAAATGGCTGATCATGGAGAAGTTTGGTCGTTGCCCTGGGGATTTGAAATAGACGGCCATTTTTTACACTTGTCAGTAGAAGGTATAAACTTTCCTTATAAAATTGAAAAGCATATTTATTTCAGTGCTCCCAGTTCATTGCGAATAGACTACACTTTAACAAACTACAGTACTTATGATTTCGAATTTCTGTGGGCAGGACACCTTATGCTCAATATTGAAGAAGGTACCAAAGTGGAGGTGCCTGAAGAATGCGAACAAATAGTAACGGTTTTGTCCAATGAAAAAAGGAAGTTTGGAGATGAAAATAACTGGCCTTTCCTTATTGATAGCAAAGGGGAAAGATATAGAGCAGATATCGCCAGGTCAAAAGATATTAAAGGATTTGAAAAATACTATTTTAAAGACAAGCTAAAAAGTGGTTGGTGTGAACTGAAATACCCTGGAAACAAAAATATCCTGAAAATTTCATTCTCAGCAGACACCGTTCCTTATTTAGGTATATTAATGAACGAAGGTGGATGGGACGACCTTTATAATATCATCATCGAACCCTGCACTGTTTGCTATGACCGGCCTGACCTGGCAAAAGAATACGGACAGGTGAGTAAAGTGGAAGCACAGAGAACTTACAAATGGTACATTGAGATAACTATCTAACAAATAAATCAAAAAGGTATGTCAAAAAAAATGGAAGGTAAAAAGGTGTTAGTTACAGGTTCCGGTACAGGAATCGGCAGAGAAATAGCATTGGAATTTGGCAGGGAAGGAGCGATAGTAATAATACACTATTCCCATAGTTCCAAAGGAGCAGAATCAGCAGCAAAAGAAATTCAAAAAAGAGGAGGGAAAGCAATAACCATAAAGGCAGATTTAAGCGATGTTGATCAGGCGATTGGTCTTGCTTCGGAAGCAATTAACTTTACAGGGGGTATAGATGTTTTAGTCAATAATGCAGGAATTACCATGACTCTCGAATTTGAAAGGGTGACCCCGGAGCAGTTTGATAAGGTATATAGTGTAAATGTGCGTGGCCAGTTTTTTTTGACGCAGTCTCTTGTTCCGTATATGAAGGAACAAGGTCAGGGAGTGATAATAAATCTCACTTCTGTGCATGGTTTACGTGCTTTTAAGGGGCATTCTGTATACGCTGGCACTAAGGGAGCGATTATATCTTACACGCGTGAACTTGCGATTGAGCTTGCGCCGTTGGGTATCCGTGTCAATGCCATAGCGCCGGGAGCAGTACCTGTTGAGAACCAGTTAAAGGCAGCGGGCACAGATGACTTAAGCGGAACCGGTAAGCTAATTCCTTGCGGTTTTGCAGGCACGCCGCATGATATTGCCAGGGTAGCTGTTTTTCTTGCCTCGGATGATTCGAGATACATCGTAGGTCAGACGATAGTAGCTGACGGTGGCACTACATCGTGGATGTCCTTTAGTGAGGGATACCGTGATATTGGTCTTCGGCTGGGAAAGGGTTATGTTCCTGGTCTGTAGTAAAATAAAACAATAACAGGAATGTAATAATTAGTACACTTTGAAATATATAAAATGATGAGATTAGTTCAAAAAATTAAAAGCACAAAAGTCAGGAAAGGGGAGGTAGCAATTTTTTATCTTGCCCAGGCGGGATTCTACATCAAGACCAGTGATGACAAAAATATAGTTATTGATGCCTATTTGTCTGATGCATGTGAGCGACTATTTAATTTTAAAAGAATGATTCCACCAGTTATTTCAGCAGAAGAACTTGACGCTGATTTATATTTTTCAACGCATGAGCATGCGGACCATTTAGATCCAGATACTTTACCAGTAGTTGCGAAAAATAAGAAGACATTTTTTGTTGGTTCACCTGATTGTGAAGAATTGTATACCAAGAATAACCTTTCTGTTGAAAGATATAAAATATTAGATGAGGGTGAAAAATGGATTAAAGGAGGAATAAAAATCAAGGCAATTTATGCAGATCATGGTGATTTATCTCCGCATGCAAATGGTCTGTTTATCGATATTGATGGAATAAAAATTTACCACGTCGGAGATACGAGTTTTTGTCCGGATAGGATCATCGCTTCCCTGACCAGCGAAGTTGATATAATGATTGTGCCGATAAATGGTCAGTTTGGCAATATGGATGCAAAAGAGGCATGTGCCCTGGCTAATCTCATTAGACCAAAAATTTTGATAGCCAGTCATTTTTGGATGTTTTTGGAGCATGTCTGCGAAGGAGGCAGAGGTGACCCAGCTACCTTTTTAAAAGAATCATCTGGTCTGCCTAAGGGTATACAGACGGTGGTACTGGCACCGGGTGAGCTTTTGATGTATTCGAAATAGATAGGGTTACATTAATTCATTATAAAAAAATATTATGGCATATAAGGTAATTATAACAGACAGTAGTTTTCCTGATAATCAACAGGAACGGGAGATACTTGAGCCCAATGACTGCAACGTGTTGCTTCTTCAGAGCAAGGACGAGTCTTTACTCAAGAGGGAGTTACGGGATGCTGATGCGTTGCTTGTACAATGGGCACCAATTACAAGGGGGATTATTGAGACGCTCGACAAATGTAAAATAATAGTGCGTTATGGTATTGGTGTTGATAATATTGATCTGGAAGCTGCCAGGGACCATAGTATACCAGTTAGCAATGTTCCTGATTATTGCATCAATGAGGTTTCTGATCACACAATTGCACTTGCAGTAGCCGCGTTACGACAGGTTATTGAAGCTGATCGCCGTATCAGGAGCGGAAAGTGGAGCATAGGTTTACCGCGGGCGGTTTCCTCGTTTTGTAATCTTAATTTTTGTGTTGCTGGCTTTGGCCGTATAGGCAGGGAGGTTGCCAGGAGGGCTGTTTGTTTGGGATTCAGAGTTAAGGTCTATGACCCTTATGTTGAAGTGGGAGAAATTGAGTCGCTGGGTGTTACTGCAATATTTTCTTCTGAGGAACTTTTTGGTGAAGCTGATGTACTAAGCCTTCATTTGCCTCTTAACGAAGACACTTTTCATTTTATAAACAATGAAAGTATTAAAAAAATGAGGTCAGGTTCAGTAATAGTCAATACTTCTCGTGGGGGCTTAATTGATACAGAAGCTTTGGCCTTTGCAATTAATAATAAAGTAATTTGGGGTGCCGCCCTGGATGTTTTTGAGCAGGAGCCCTTACCGCATGACCATGTACTTTTTGATATACCGGGAGTTATACTTTCCTCGCATGTAGCGTGGTATAGTAGTGAGAGTTTTCTTATTCTCCAGAAGAAAGCTGCAGAAGAGGCACTAAGGGCTGTGAGGGGTGAACCACTATTGAATCAGGTCATTAAATAGTGTTATTTTTTTGGATTTTTAGTCATAGAATTTGACAGATGGAAATTAGTTAAAATAAAATTAGTATTAAATGTCAAAAGAAAAGAGGATTAAATCGGGCAAAATAGGAAAAATCAAAACAGAGAGCCCTTATGAGAAGGAAGAATTATTGTCACTCTATGAAAAGATGTTGCTAATCCATGAATTTGAACTTTCCGTTCAGGAAAATTACCGAAAGGGAGAGATTCCTGGGTTCATACATTTATGTATAGGAGAAGAGGCTGTCGCCGTGGGTGTGTGTGCTAATCTTAGGAAAGAAGACTGGATTACCAGTACCCACCGGGGGCACGGACATGCTATAGCAAAAGGCGTAGAATTGAAATTATTAATGGCTGAATTATATGGTAAAGCCACTGGTTGCAATGGTGGTAGAGGAGGATCCATGCATCTGTATTCTTATGCGGATGGTTTGTTTGGCACTAATGGTTTTGTTGGGGGTGGTATTCCTTTGGCAGTTGGACTGGGAATAAGTTCTCAAGTGAAAGGTACAGATAATGTTGCGGTTTCATTTTTTGGAGATGGAGCCATTAATCATGGAGCATTTCATGAATCAATAAATTTTGCAGCGGTTCGGAATGCTCCTGTCGTATTTGTTTGTGAAAACAATTTATATGCTACTGTCACTCCAACATCCAGCGCAAGCCTAAACAGCAATATATCAAGTAAGGCTGCTGCTTACGGAATACCAGGGATTACCGTTGATGGTAATGATGTACTGGCAGTTCATAAAGCAACAGCGGAAGCTATTGAACGAGCTCGAAAAGGGAATGGGCCAACACTAATTGAAGCTTTGACATACCGGACCGTAGGACATCATGAGGGGGATTCTGTAGCGGGTACATATCGTACACGTGAAGAGTTGGAAATCTGGAAGAAAAAAAATCCAATTTCAAGATTTGAAAAGTATCTGGTTGAAACAGGAATAGCAGAAAAGAATGATTTTGATTTAATACACTTATTGGTTGAAGACCAGATAATTAAAGCATTGGAATTCGCGCGTTCATCAGAATACCCCGAAATATCCACTGTACTTGAATATTGTTGGACGGAACCAATAAATCCTTCGGTTGCTTTAAAGCATAAACCGAAGATTGAAGAATCCGTTAATCAAAGCTGGCTAGTTGCTGTAAGGGATGGAATAGCCGAGGAAATGCGTAAAAATGAAAATATAATTTATCTGGGAGAAGGTATCGGGGAGCGGGGGGGAACCTTTGCTCATACCAAGAATTTATGGAAAGAGTTTGGTGAAGAACGAATAATAGATACTCCTATTTGCGAACTGGCTTTTACAGGGGCTGCTGCATCAGCATCTGCGGTTGGTTGCAGAACAATCGCAGATCTCATGTTTGCTGACTTCATATTTGAATCCACAAGCCAGATAATTAATCAGGCAAGTAAACTAAGATATATGAGTAATGGTCAGCTTAGTGTACCGATGATTATTCGGGCTGGTTCAGGTCAAATTAAACAGGCCGGTCCGCATCACAGTGGAACCTATCATTCAATATGGTCTCATATCCCAGGATTATTGGTTGTTGTCCCTTCTACACCGGCAGATGCCAAAGGTTTAATGAAAACTGCACTGAGAGGTGGAAACCCGGTAATTTTTCTTGAACCCAAAGCACTTTTTTCATCTAAAGGACCTGTCCCTTTAACAGAACATTTTGTGCCTTTTGGGAAAGCAAAAATTGTAGGGGAAGGAGATAATATAACAATTATTACATTCGGATTACCCGTATTTAACTGTATTGAGGCTGGTCAAATTCTAAAGGAGCAAGGAATCACATGTGAAATAATTGATTTACGCACAATTGTACCTTTAGATACTGATTCAATAATCAATAGTGTTAAAAAAACAGGATATGTTTTAGTTGTTGAAGAAGGATACCCAGTGGGATCAGTTGGTTCGGAAATTTCTTCAATAATTATGGAACATTGTTTTGATGATCTAAAGGGACCGGTTGGCAGGCTCAATAAAGATAATATACCACAACCTTTTAGTCCTGTCTTGGAAGCGGAAGTAACAATAACAGCTAAAAAGGTAATTGATTCAGTCAAGGCAGTACTAAAGAGAACCCCTTTTAAACCCAGGGGTATAGCATAAAAATTTAAAATAAATCAAATTCTAATTATTAAAAAATATGAGATATGACAAATAATAACATAGTTCAAATAATTGCTCCAAACCAGGGGCTTACTGTAACTGAAATAGTTATTGGAGAATGGTATAAAAAAGTTGGTGATAATGTTGAAAAGGGAGAAGAAATATTGCAGTATGAAAGCGATAAAGCGGTGTTCCAGTTAGAGTCACCAGCGGACGGTAAATTAAGTAAAATTGTTGCAGAAGAAGGAGATACTATTCCTATAGGCGGTATAATTGGAGAGATATCAACATCGTAATATTTTTTACGTTAATTTTCAAATCTGATTCTTTTAATAGTAATCTTTAACAAATGAGAAATGTTCTCGGAGAATGAATTTAAAGATAAAGTAGTAATTGTTACAGGAGCAGCTATGGGTATAGGTAAAGCTATTGCTGAAAAATTTTATAGCTATGGCAGTCACGTTATTATTTCTGACATTAACATTGGAGAAGGAGAAAAAACATCCAGCCTTTTAGGAGAAAGATCCATATTTATTGCTTGCGATATTAGTAATCAGTCTCAGGTTAACTCTTTGGTAAATTCTGTAGTTGAGCGTTTTGGCAGGCTTGATATTATTATTAATAATGCTGGAGTAAATTCAACAAAGACTAAGGACAGAGTTACAATAGATAGGTATCCAAATGAGACTTGGCATAAGATGATTGATATCGACCTTAATGGAACTTTTTACTGTTGTAAAGCTGCAGCCAAAATAATGATCAAACAACGATCCGGCTCTATTGTAAATATTGGTTCTATTGCTGGTGTGGTAGCGCTTAGGCTTCAAATTGGTTTTGTTGCAGCAAAAGCTGCAATACTGAAGATGACTGAAGCAATGGCCTGTGAGTTGGCTCCTTTTGGAATACGTGTAAATGCAGTATCCCCGGGATCCATAATTACAAATGCTACACGGCAGCTTTTTTATAGCAAAGAAGGAAGTTTTAATGAAATGGCTGAACGAGTTACATCTTTTATCCCTCTTGGCCGCCCTGGAGAATCAAATGAAATAGCTGACGCTGTATTGTTTCTGGCATCTGATTCTGCTTCTTATATAAACGGTCATAATATCGTTGCAGATGGAGGATGGATAGCTGGATTCAGCCGGGATTTTTAAAAATTAATTTGTAGATATTCATTGATAATTATGGAAATTGTAACAGGTTTGATATTTGTAATATTAGCTGGTCTGGGAACCGGCACTGCAGCGTGGCCATTTAAAAAAATTAATGATATCCATTTTGAGCAGTACTTGTTTATATATATTCTTACAGGATTAGTAATAATTCCATGGGTCGTTGTACTGTTGGATGTGCCCAATCTGTTATTGGTAATTAAAGACGTTGGATTGAAACCATTACTCATATCAAATCTTCTTTCTGTAATTTGGGGAATTGCCAATGTACTTTATTTGATTTGTGTGATAAAAATAGGTGCCGCACTTGCCGGTGCGATTTTGTCTGCACTTGGGATGTCTGTTGGTGTTACACTCCCTATGATTTTTAAAGGCAGTGGACTTTTTAAAAATACGCCGGATCTTTTATCACCAACAGGAGTTATAATTTTAATTG
>Ga0334898_1002500_pt1 | contig 16714 bp, 10 predicted proteins | sample GraSluR3_MG_10_FD_207228 | JGI IMG/M metagenome (GOLD analysis project Ga0334898, IMG submission 207228) | Sludge microbial communities from methane-producing bioreactor in Wageningen University, Netherlands - Granular Sludge_3_08-R3 | ecosystem: Engineered > Bioreactor > Anaerobic >... | reverse complement strand
TCATAACTGTATTGAATGACCTCTCCGAGTTGCGGCACAAAGGGAAAGGGAGCGACTGTCAGAGAAACATTCCCTTCGCCGGGCGCGCCGTCGACCCAGAGGACAACATCTTCCGGATAGGCCGGCAGCAACTGCGCGGCATTGGCATAGAAACTGCCGATAGCGGCCACTTCCACCAATTGCCCAACGCTCAGCAGACTGTCGGCGGTGCTGTCGTTCAGTAAACCGGTGGAATCCCAGACACGCAGGGTCAGCGAGGCGGTACCGTCATCGATGGTGATGTTCGAACCGCCGCCGATGCCGTCCGCACGGGCCGTGATCTGACCTTTGACCTTGACCATCGTGCCTTCGAGTTCCATATAATTATTGTTCAGCTGGCGGCAGGTCAGGGTCTGGATCGCCGGCATTTCGGCCGGACCCAGATTGGTGACCGAGATATCTTTGATCTGCATGGATTGATTGTATTTGGAAAGCGTACCGGTAACGGCGACGCGGGTACCGCGGGTGATACCGCCCATGGCGGCGCCAAAAATGTAGATGCCGCGTCCGGACGCGTCCTGAATATAGGAGGCATAGGTGTTTATCCGTCCCATTTGGGCCGTGACCACACCCGTTGCGGTTACCACGGTCTCCTCCAGCAGATCGTAATTGTCACGCAGATCCTTGATGGTCTGCGCTGCAACATAGGTCACAATATTCTTACTGTAGACCATGGAGGAATCTTTGAGACCCAGACTGTTCTCCGCGCGCACGTAATAGGTGAGCGATCCGCTTGATCCCAGAGGATCGATACGGCAGGTGTAGGTGTCGCCGCTGCTTACATCCATATCCACGGCAAGTGTATCGCCCGCGAAGGTGTAGACGCATTCGACCAGCAGTCCGCCGACATCATCCGTGATGGTCGCGCTGACCGTCAAGGTATCTTCGGAATGCGGAGAAGCGGGGGACAGGAGCACATTGCTCACCGAGGGACGCGAACTTGCCAGGGTTGTAACAGTCCAGGTAGCGGCGAGATTTTCGGAGGTCTCGTCGTGACCGGTGATACCGTTGCCGCCGCTGCTGATCTCCGTGCCTTCATTGTCGTCAACACGTATCAGCTTTTCACCGTCGTCATGCGTCGGCATAAAGGACTGGTTTCCCACAGGCGTATCGTTATTGTAGCCGGGGACGCCGCTTTTGTCGATGGCATGCGAATTGTTGCCCCAAAGCAGATAATCCACATCCTGAACGGTGGACGATACCCCATCCCAGTAGAAAAGGATCAGCGTTTCGGCCGCATTGTCCAGTTTGGCATTTGGCGAACCCCCGATGGTGGTCACACCGCTAAGGGCCTGACGCATGGTATCGGGACCCGTGCCCTTGAGGTACAGGTCGGGATATTCACCGTATTCGGCAAAATAATCCGAATCCCGGCCAAAGCCCAGGACAATGCTTTCGCCCGCCGGCAGCGAGATCGCCGGGAAACGGGCGATAAAGTCCGAACCGTTGCCGGACCAGAAATCCGAGCCGCCGGGCAAATTGTAGTAGTATTTGCTGTTGGCGACATCCGTAGCATCGGTGATGTAATAGTTGGAGAGGTTCACCGCCGAAGCCGTCGGGTTTTTGATGACCACATATTCACCTGCCGAGGGCTGCAGCACAAGTTCGGTGAAAATGAGGTGCCCCTGCGCGAAAACGAGCAACGGCAGGAGCAGAACGGGAATGATCTTTTTTAATTTCATAGGCTCACGCGTTATTTGATCAGGACAACTTTACGGGTCGCCAAGCGGCCGGCAGCTTCAAGACGAATGAAGTAAATACCGGATGTGAACGTACCCGCGTTCCAGGTCTGTTTATAGTAACCCGGTTCCGCATAGCCGCCCGCAAGGACTGCCACACGCTGACCGGTCAGATTATAGACACTTAATTCGTAACTGCCTGCCTGATCCAGCGAATACTCGATGGTGGTGGCAGGGTTGAAGGGATTCGGATAGGCAGGATTCAAAGCAAAACTTGCCGGCAGCATATCCCGGTCGCAGATGCTGACCTCATCACTGATGTCGGTCTGATAAGCGACCAGAAGCTGGTGTTCCGTATTGAACTTCGAACCGACGCCGGTGAAGGCATATTCCGTACCTACGCTCACAACGCCGAGATCGATCCCCGTGCTGTTATAGACCTTGATCACGGTTTCGTTACTGCCGTCGGACAGGACAATATTCTTACTGGTGGTAAAAGTATCGATACGCGCCACTTCGCCCGTGACCGTTGCCAGTGTGCCCTCGAGGTTGTCTGAATTTGCGCCGGCCACCGTTACCGCCTGCGGGGCGGGAAGGTCCTCATCGCTCGCGAGGATCTGGTATTTGAAACCGGTAATTTCAACCGTACTGTTATAAAGTTCGATCTCACCTACGATACGGATCTTTGTACCGCGTACAAGATCCCCGATCACCGGTGTGCCGGCACGGTAAATGTTCAGGCCGCGGCCCGATGCGTCCTGCATGTACGCGGAGGTATAGGTGGTTGTGATCAGATTGGAACCGATGGTGATCACCCCTTCGAGGGTCTTGATCTCTCCGGTAACACTTGAAAGATTGGCATGGATGTCCGAGATGGGTGTGATCGCTCCGGCGATCAGCGTTGAGTACGTCTGAGATTGACCTTCATTTGCATCTTTACGGGCTTCTACATAATACTCCAGAACCAGGTTCCCGCTGCTCAGCGAGGGGATCGTTCCGGCCCAGGTATTGCCGCTCTCCAGCCACATATCAGTACTGTTGGCCAGTGTGCCGCCCGTACCGTAATAGATCTTGACAGTTGCTGGCACCGGGATCTCATCACCCGGTGTGATATCAATGGTCACACCGATCTCACTGCCGGCGCGAGGGAAATCCGTGTTCAATTGCATATTGGTAAAAATATAAGCCTGTACACCATGGAATCCGATATTGTCAAAATAATCCTTACCCATGACGATCCACTCGGAATTATCAGCGTTGGTTCCGGCGGAAGCGGCCCAGTCGGTATTTCCTGTTGAGATTGATAGTTTCCGGATAATGGTATTGTCATAAGTGGCATTTGCAACTCCGGCAACCGCCCACCCTCCGGTCGAACCCGGGTTTTCAGTTGGAACCCCAATGACATCAACAAGAATATCATTATAGAAAAGCCCCAGTGCGTCATTTCCGGTAAAGCAAACTGTATAGGCAGCAGGATTGGTTGTACTATATGCAAATGTTGTATCTGCCTGACTCAAGATAGCCGGATCGGCCTGTGCGTTGGCAACCACATACACCTCATTCGGGCCAAGGGTGCCGCTCAGGGGGAAAACCAATGCAGAACGGGGATCGCCCGGTGCATAAAGACCCCAGCCGGCACCGTCACGGGATAGCTTAACGGTGTAATCACTAAGATCAACGGGATCTGAAGAGCTGTTGTAGATCTCATATGCTTTATTATTGCTGCTTCCTTCTATATATTCACTGAAAAACAATGGTGTCACAACCGGTTCAATGACCGTGATGGAGACAGTGTCTTTATCGGTGAGGCTGGTTGCATCCGTTACCAGCAGTTCAAAGGATAAAACAGTCTCGTTGTCCGGTGCGGTAAAACTTGCAACAGATGAATCAGCATTGTTTAGTGTCACACTGGTGCCTGCGATCTGGGTCCACTGATAGCTTACGATATCGGCATTTGGGTCCGAACTCTCGGAACCGTCGAGGGTAACTGCAGCACCAAATAAAACTGTTCGGTCATTACCTGCACGTGCAACAGGGGGAGAGGGTTCTCCGGATTCCATACCATACACACGCACGTCATCAATATAAAGACGGGATGTTTCTGTTGGGACAGGATCAGGGAGTGCAACCTGGAATTTAATCCGGACATTTGCATATTCTCCGGTTGAACTGATATTGTAGGTATAGTCCGCAGCACTTCCGGTCAGAGCAAAGGTTTCCTCACCCAGGTAAGTAGTTCCGCCATCCGTTGAATAAGATGCAACTACGCTCAAACCGTATGTGTTTGCAGCTTTAAAGATGACTTTGGTAACTTTTGCAAGGTTAAAATCGGTAAAAGTATAACCGAGATTATCAGGGCTGCCGGTATACCAGCGCATTTGCATGGATTGAGAACCATCAATTGCTCCGGTGGTGGAGGGCGTACCATGATAGACACCCCATCTTGCGCCGACCGGTCCTTCGTAATTAACTGTCGTATTATTATAAGATGTTTTTGCGGTGAATCCTTCCGAACTCTCAAAGCCGGTGGAATAGATCACCATTTCAACCTCATCTGCCATGGCGAAAAAGGCCAGCAGCATCAGGACAGGAACAAGCAGTAGTCTGCGTCTCATAAAAAACCTCCGAAATGTTATTTTATACTTCATGTCTTTTTTTGTGCCGTTCGAGTAAAATATAACAATTCGGTCACGAATAAAACCATAAAATACATTATTTAATTAATGTATAGTAAATATACAGAAGACAGGAGTCAGAAGCCGGAAGTCAGAAGTCGGAAGTCAGAAGCCGGAAGTCAGAAGTCGGAAGTCAGAAGCCGGAAGTCAGAAGTCGGAAGTCAGAAGCCGGAAGTCGGAAGTCGGAAGTCAGAAGTCGGTAGACGGTAGATGGGAAGAGAAGATAAAAGATAAAAGGAAAAAGCAGGGGCGACTCTACACCTTCGCCACCTGCTGCGCCGCTTCTACTCCGCCAGCCGGCGGAATCGAAGGGCTTCGCAGGTCAAGAAGGCTACGGTGCACATGTTTCGTCGCCCGGGCGGATGGGCGAATGGCAATACGCCCGAACGCGGATAATATTTACCAAACCCTGAGCGAAGCCGAAGGGTTTAATAAAAATGACCCGGCAGGTACTGCCGGGAACAGACATCCAATCCTGATCCAACCCCGAGTTCGTTGAGGGGTTGAATAAGACAGAAAAGATCATATCCGAACAAGGAACATCGATATGCGATTTGCGAAGGGGAAGATAAGATAAAAGATAAAAGTAAAAAGTAGGAGGACTCTACACCTTCGCCACCTGCTTCGCTAAAGCTTCGAAGGGCTTCGCAGGTCAAGAACAAGGATTAACGATATGCGATTTGCGAAGGGGAAGAAAGAGGATAAGAAGATAAGAGGATAAGAAGTTTGGTCAGTGGAATATTTTTTCTTACAACCCCGACAGGGGTTGAATAAGAGAAGGAGGGACCGATATCCGAACAAGGAACGCCGATTTTCGAATTATGAAGGGGCGAATGGCAATACGCCCGAATGCAGGACATTGCAAAGGGCAGGCACCTCAACACCTCAACAGCTCAACACCTCAACACCTCAACCTCTTATATCACCAGACTCCGCTTATCGAACACCCGTATCGCGGCGGCATAGATAAGTGCCGTTGCGGCAAAGAGGATGGCAGTGATCAGCAGGGCCTTGCCCGTACCCGAGAAGACCAGTTTGGGATCGGTGAGACTGTAGATCGTCAGATATTTAAAAAAAGCCAGTTCCTCTCCCGCCGAATACAGCATCTTAAAAACGAAGAAAGTTGCCGGAATACCGATCGCTGCACCCAGGATCCTTCCGGCGTCGTTGAAAAGACAGGATACGAAGAACACGATACCGCTGATCACATAGAACACCCCGAGGGTCACAAGGTTTAGCAGAAGATAATCGCCGATCCGCAGCATCCCGGGGAAGACCGATTCGCAGAACAGAATGCCCATCAGCACCGCTCCGGCAAGCAGGATCGTGGTCGTGGTCAGCAGAAATATTGTCTGGGTAAGAGCAATGCGTTTGCGGGTGTGCGGGGTAGCCAGCAGATACACCATAGAACCGCAGTCCACATGTTTTCCGATCATCCGGAATCCCGCCGGAATGACATAAATGAGCGGGAATACCAGAAACACAAAGCCGTACAGAAAGTTGGCCACATGGGTGGTCAGATCCGTTGCGGCGGCTTTAAAACCGAAGGCGGCCATCACCGCTTCCGGCATCAGCTGTATCATGCCCGTCATGGCTTCCGCGTTTTCCGGGTCGAACATATTGATAATGATGGTCTGGTACATCAGTACGATCAGGAAGCTTGTCAGCAGCAGGCCCCGGTTGGTCCTGAACGAAGCTTTGAACAGTGCCTTGATCATTGTTTTGCCTCCTTGCCGTAATAGTTCATAAAAATATCCTCCAGTGACTGCCGGCGCACATCCAGTCCGGTCACGTTCAGAACAGATAAGGTCTTGAAAAAGGTCTCAAAATCGCTGATCACATGGACCATTACCAGATTTTCCTTGATCTTTTCCGTGTCCAGTCCGCTTTTCAGCAATTTGTCCGCCTCGGCAGCATTTTCCAGTTCCACGATATAGACGTTATGTTTCATTTCGTTCAGCGCCTTGATATCCTCAATCGCCGCCATCCGTCCCTCACGGATGATGCCTGCCCGGTCGCAGCCGCGCTGGACTTCCTCAAAGATGTGCGAGGACATCAGGATCGTCTTGCCGCGTTTTTTCTCCTCACGGACCAGGTCCATGAACACATTCTGCATAAAGGGATCAAGACCGCTGGTGGGTTCATCCAGAATATAGACCTCGGGATCGTGCATGAAGGCTGCCACGATACCGACTTTCTGCTTCATGCCCTTAGACATTTTTTTAATTCCGCCCGCGGGATCAAGATCGAAACGCTCAATCAGGGCGCCGCGGCGGGACAGATCTTTCAAGTTCCGCATTTTCCCGAGGAATTCAAGGAATTCCATGCCGCTCATATTCTCGAAAAATGTCATCTCGCCCGGCAGATAGCCGATGATCGATTGCAGTTCCGCCGCGTGCCTGCGGCAATCCAGTCCCTTGATGCTGGCGCTCCCGTTTGTGGGATTCACAAAACCCATCAGGTTCCGGATCGTGGTGGTCTTTCCCGCGGCATTCGGACCCAGAAAGCCGAAGACCTCACCCTTTTTCACCGAGAAACTGACATCAAAGATGCCTTTTCCGCTTTTATAGATATGCGTCAGTTGCCGAACTTCGATCATAAAGACCTCCGTGATAAATATTAATATGCGGAAATGTAATTTATTTTGCATCGGGATGCAATTCATTTACGTAATGGAGAATGAAATCAACGATAAACGATGAACGATAAATGTGCGCTGAGCACTGAGCATCCTCCTGCGTCCGCCTTCCGGCGAACTCCGGCGGACAGGCTGGAGCACTGAGCGCGGAGCACGCGATCTGCGAGAAGACGAGAAAATGGGTCGAAGGACATCTTTTTCCGTAAACCCTGAGCGAAGCCGAAGGGTTTAATAAAAATGACCCGGCAGGTACTGCCGGGGATGGTAGAACCAAACAAACAACAACCCTGAGCGAAGTCGAAGGGTTGAATAAGACAGGAAAGTTGATATCCGAACAAGGATTAACGATATGCGATTTGCGAAGGGGAAGAAGAGGATAAGAAGATAAGAGGATAAGAAGTTTAGTCTGCGGAATATTTTTTCTTGAAACCCCGACAGGGGTTGAATAACAGTAAAAAGAGACCACTCTCCACAAACAACCCCGACAGGGGTTGAATAACAGTAAAAGGAAGGCCCCACACCACCACCAACCCCGACAGGGGTTGAATAACAGTAAAAAAAAGCTCCCTTCTTGCGAAAGGAGCTTAATAGATCAAATTTTAAGAGACAGTCTTAGTTGACGGCATCTTTCAGTTTTTTTGCGGCCTTGAACTTAACATTCTTGGAAGCGGCGATCTTGATCTTGGCACCGGTCTTGGGGTTGACACCTTCACGGGCAGCGCGTTTTGCTACTGAAAATGTTCCGAGACCTGCAACGGCGAGTTTTTCACCTTTTTTTACTTCGGCAAGCAGCACATCGACAAAAGCGTCAAGGACTTTTTCCGCTTCAACTTTTTTAATGCCGGCTGCTTCAGCCAATACTTTCAACAGTTCGTCTTTTTTCATTTCTTTCTCCTTACATGTTTACTAAAATGGACTTTCCTTCATAAGACGCTAAAAAATTAACAATAAATATCGCATAAGCAAAGGTTTTTTTCATTTCTTGTCATTTGCTCCGGGTGTGCTTAATTTCCGGGAATGGACCAGGAAACCATCGACATTTCCGTTGTGATCCCGGTATTCAACCGGCCGTTAACGATCCGCCGCGCCCTTGATTCGGTGCGGGCGCAGACCTTAATTCCCCGGGAGATCCTCGTGGTGGATGACGGATCCACCGACAATACGCCGGAGATCTTGAATGAATATTTACCCGAAATCCGCATCATTACAAGGGAAAACGGCGGTGTTGCCGCCGCGCGCAACAGCGGGATCCTTGCGGCGGGAGGGACGTGGATCGCATTTCTGGATAGCGACGATGTATGGCTGCCGGATAAACTGGAAAAACAGGCAGACTATCTGAGGGTACATCCGGAGGTCCGCATTCTGCAAACAGAAGAACGCTGGATACGTAAGGGAACTCATGTAAACCCGCCAAAAAAATATAAGAAAAAAGGCGGAAATATTTTTATTGACTGCCTTTCACACTGCATTGTAGGACCCTCGACCGTTATGTGCCGCAAGGATTTGCTAGAGGAACACGCTTGTTTTGACACTTCGCTGTCCGTGTGTGAGGACTACGATCTCTGGCTGCGCATTGCCGCGCGCGAAGCGATCCCGCTGCTGCAGGAGGAGCTGACCCTTAAATTCGGGGGGCATTCCGATCAATTGTCCCTGCGTTATCCCGCGATGGACCGCTTCCGCGTTTTGTCGCTTGAGAAGATCCTGCTCAATGAACCCCTGGATGACGGACAAAAGGAAGCCGTACGCGGCATGCTTCTGAAAAAACTCATTTATCTTCGCGATGGTGCCCGGCGGCGGGGAACGGATCCTTCCCGGTATGAAAAGACATTAAAAATGTACGAAACGGGGAAGAAGAATTTAAGAGGATAAGAGGATAAGAGGATAAGAGGATAAGAGGATAAGAGGATAAGAGGATAAGAGGATAAGAAGTTTAGTCTGTGGAATATTTTTTTTCTTACAACCCCGACGTGTCGGACGAAGGCTGAAGGGGTTGAATAAGAGAGGAGAATTGATATCCGAACAAGGATTAACGATATGCGATTTGCGAAGGGGAGGAAGAGGATAAGAAGATAAGAAGATAAGAAGATAAGAGGATAAGAAGTTTGGTCCGCAGAATATTTTTTCTTGAAACCCCGACAGGGGTTGAATAAGAGAGGAGAATTGATATCCGAACAAGGAACATCGATATGCGATTTGCGAAGGGGAAGAACTTAAGAGGATAAGAAGTTTAGTCTGCGGAATATTTTTTCTTGAAACCCCGACAGGGGTTGAATAACAGTAAAAAGAGACCACTCTCCACAGACAACCCCGACAGGGGTTGAATAACAGTAAAAGGAAGGCCCCACACCACCACCAACCCCGTCAGGGGTTGAATAAGAGAGGAGAATTGATATCCGAACAAGGAACATCGATATGCGAAGGGGAAGAAGAACTTAAGAGGATAAGAAGTTTAGTCTGCGGAATATTTTTTCTTGAAACCCCGACAGGGGTTGAATAACAGTAAAAGGAAAGCTCCACCCCACCACCAACCCCGACAGGGGTTGAATAAGAGAGGAGAATTGATATCCGAACAAGGATTAACGATATGCGATTTGCGAAGGGGAAGAAGAGGATAAGAAGATAAGAGGATAAGAAGTTTAGTCTGTGGAATATTTATTTCTTACAACCCCGACGTGTCGGACGAAGGCTGAAGGAGTTGAATAAAAAGAAAAAAAATAACAGTAAAACCACATTTTTCCTTGCAATCAATTGAATATTGCACTAATTTACTACGTTACTAAATTACTAAAACAAAAAAAAGTAAAGGATGCTTACATGAAAATACCTGCACAACTCAAACACAAGCCCGTGATCGTGTCGGAAGGGTACGATAAGATCGACGGGCGGAACAGCCGTTCCGAAGCAAAGGGACTGTCGCTGGGACTTGCGCAATGGAACGAGCGCGGAAAAGTGGATATCTCCGCAAAGATATGGCGTCATACCGGTGGCAAATGGTCAAGGCAGTCCGAAGAAATGCCCCTGCACCGCGTGCTGGACCTGGCGATCCTGATATGCCGTTCACGTTTGTACTTTCTTGAACGCTATAAGAAAGAAAAATCCGATTATGACCTTCCGGAACGTATCGGTCTGCAGGGCGGCGCGATGAATGTGGCGGTCTGCGAACAAAACGAGCATATTGAAACGGACATGGATCTTTTCGAACAGGCTTTGCGAAACGACGATGAGATCCTGAGCGAGCGTTTCTCTGTCCTGCACGGACTGCTTGAGCAGATCAAAACACTGTAAAGCAAAGGCAATATTAAAAATAAACGAAGGAGTCATATATGGAAAAGCTATTTACCGCCACGTTCTGGGAAACGCTGGCGCAAAACCTCATGAAATGGGTCGTAACAGACCTGCCGGCGATCCTTATCCTGATCCTTATCCTGATCGTTTCACTCAAGGTCGTACGCCTGCTTATACGAAGGATCCGCAAGTCCATGACCGTGCATGCGGAAAAAGATCCGGACACGGACACGAATGAGGCCGTCAAGCGTATCAATACCCTGACCGCTATTATCCGCAGTTTGCTCAAAGTAGTCATTTGGGCTGTTTTTCTGATGATGATCCTGCAAAAGTTCGGTATCAATATCGGTCCCATCATTGCCGGCGCGGGTATCCTCGGTTTGGCCATCGGGTTTGGCGCGCAGGAACTGGTCCGCGACTTTATCGCCGGATTTTTTATGATCCTGGAGAACCAGGTCCGTACGGGCGATGTGGCTGTTATCAACGGTACTGCCGGATCGGTTGAAAAGATCGAACTGCGTACCATCACTTTGCGTGATGTATCGGGGGTGACCCACGTGTTCCAGAATGGCAAGGTCAATACCATATCGAACATGACCAAAGACTGGTCTGCCATTGTGTTCGATATCGGTGTGGCCTACAAGGAAGATACCGACAAGGTCATGGAGATCATGAAACAGGTTGGTGATGCCATGTTCGAGGAACCCGAGTATCATGAAAAGATACTGGAACCGATCGAGATAAACGGTGTGAACAATTTCGCCAACAGTGCTGTCGAGATCCGGGCGCGCATGAAGACAAAACCGATCCTGCAGTGGGCGATCGGACGCGAATACCGCAGGCGTCTGAAGAAAGCTTTTGACGAAAACAATATCGAGATCCCGTTCCCGCACACCACGATCTACTGGGGCGAGGAGATCAAGCCGCTCAAGATGGAAGTCAAGGGCACGGACGGCATAATAAGACCCGAGGTGTAAAATTAAAGCGCATCGCTATCTTCTTATTTTGCTTTTTGCGGTAACATTGCTGCAGGGACAGGAATATGCGCGGGTACGTGATTTCGGAGACAATCCGGGTCGCCTGCGCATGTTCCGTTATGTTCCGGCCGGACTGGATAGTACGCGGCGATATCCGATGTTGCTGGTGCTGCACGGCAGCATGCTCAGTGCCGGGGTGATGCACCGCAACGACGGATGGAGCAAACAGGCAGACTCCATGAAATTCATGCTGCTGTACCCCGATCAGCGTTTTATGAACAATCCCGTGCGCGCATTCAATGTACGTTTCGGCAGAAAAAGGACGGTATTGGAGTTGGAAGCGAGATCTATCATCGGAATGATCGAATACATGAAACAGCATTATCCCGTGGACCCGCAGCGGGTCTGCGTCACGGGACTCTCCGCCGGTGGAAGCATGAGCAATGTCCTGCTGTTGCTGTATCCGGAATATTTCCGTGCGGGAGCACTGATCGCGGCGCCGTCCTGGATGCCGGAAGATTTGGACATCGCTGAGGGACCGTTCCCGCGTGTTGCGGTGATACAGGGAAACAGAGATGAGGTGGTTACGCCCGATCATGCCGACGCTCTGATCGAACAATGGGCGAAGATCTTCGGTTTGAACCCTATGGCATATGAACGTATCAATGGCTACATGGGGAATCCGCATCTGACCTTACGCCGTTATGAAAAAGAGGATAATATTCCGCTCCTGCGTCTGGATATGGAGATGGTCGGTCACCAAATGGCAATTGTACCCGGAGATTCTCTGCAACAGGGCGGCCGGCACTCAATTTATTCCAAAGATATCGGTTTTCATCTGCCTTGGTGGATCCTGCAATTTTTCGGAATAACGGAACAAAAGGATCAAATTCCAAACTACTAACTACTAAATTCTAACTACTAAATTCTGTCCTCTACCCCACCGGATGATAACGCAGCTCCGCGGCATTCAGAATAGCCTCCAGCATTTTTGCATAATCCATCCCGCCGATCTTGCTCATTTTGGCCAGGTGTCCGTCCCAACACCAGCCGGGGTTCGGGTTCACCTCCAGCAGCTTGGGTTCTCCTTTGGCATTCAAGCGCCAGTCAAAGCGACAGTAATCGCGGCAATCCAAACGCTCCAGCAATTTCAGACTGTGATTGATGATCTCCTGTTCGGTATTTTGGGGGAGATCCGCACGAATCGAGCGCAGAGCTTTCATATACGGTGAATCCGGCAGCCATTTTGCTTCGTACCCGCAGATCCTGGGCAGATCTTTGGGGAGCTTGGAATAATCCTCCTCAATGACCGGTAGGACGATATTATTTTCCGTGTTACCGATGATACCGACCGACAATTCCGCGCCGCTGAGGAACTCCTCTACTAAAACGGGTTTCGTATATCCGAACTGTTCGCGGATACGCAGGATCGCGTCAGCCAGTTCGGTCACGGTCGTGGCGACATTTTTTTGTGTGATACCGAAACTGGAGTCCCCGAAATTGGGTTTGGCAATGACCGGGAAGGGAATGTTCAGTTCATACAGGTTCTCGTCGGCGGTGATTACAAAAGCATCTGCCACCGGCACACCGATCTCGGCGGCGATACCGCGGATCAGCGACTTGTCGTAGCAATAAGCCAGTGTTTGAGGATTTGAACCGGTGTAGGGAAGATTCATGATCTCCAGCAGAGCCGGGACATGTAGCTCCTTGACGGCGTCATTATTAAAACCCTCATCGCAAAGATTGAAGATCAGATCGGCCTTGTCGCGGTATTTCTGAAGATCGGGGATAAAATTCACATGCCGGTCCAGATAAGTGAAACGGTAATGATCCAGACTGCTCAGTGCGATCTTGAGTTTCTCGATCGTTTCGAAATCATCATTATCGAATTTTGCATCGGGTTTGATAATGTCCTTTTGTCCCGGATCACCCAGCAGAACGATCACGTTCTTGATGGTTTTTCTTTTTCTCTTCGGAGCCCATTCCTTCACCGCCTCGGTGGTCAGAATGAAACGGGTCTGCATCATACCAAGATCCTGATTGCGTAGAGAGTCCGGCACCATATTGCCATGGAAGGTGATATTCTTCAGACCGACCTTCGTGATCATGTCCGACAGTTTTTCACGGGTGTAGAGCCGCTCTGCATAAAACTGGTCCACCAGCACACCTTTCTCGGTATGGGTTATGACCTCGCGGGAGATCAGGCGTTCACCATCCGCGGCCAGTGAGCGTTCGCGGCAGACGAAGTGTTTTTTATCGATCCATTCCCAACTGCGGGGTGTAAAGTGCTCTTTCAGAAAAGAACCGTCGGCCACATCCATCAGCAGTTTACCGCCGGGCTTGAGTACACGCCGGATCTCTTTCAGGATCTTGATATCATCTTCGGGCGACTCGAAATAACCGAAACTGTTGCCCAGAATGGTCACAAAATCGAAACTGTCCGTCGGATACGGCAGTTTGCGCGCGTCGCCTTCCTTGAAATGAATACCGATCCCGCACTTTTTCGCGATGTTCTTTGCACGCTGGATCAGATAGCGCGAACGGTCGAGTCCGTAAAGCTCGTACCGTCCCCGCCGGCTGAATTCGAACAAATGCCGCCCCTGTCCGCAGGCGAGATCAAGCAGACTGTCACCGTCTTCGATCTGCAGGAACTCTTTGAACAGGCTTACCTCTGTCTCCGTAATGCGTGTATCTTCCACCACATCCGCGTCGGTCTTGAGATACATGGAATTAAAGATACGCTTCCACCAGTCCGGATTCAGATAACGTTCGGGATTTTCCACCGGTCCCATGGTCCGGACGCATTTGGGATCCGGGAGCGTTTTCCCGTTTTGCTTGCCATTTTGTTTTTCTGCCATTTTTCATCCTCTAAATGGAAAATGTGATGTTCATCACATTCTGATCTTGTTGATGTCCGCCCGGAAAGAGTGTGATATCCGCTCAAATCTCCGAGCAATTGTTGTACATGAAATTACATTAAAATATTCGATGAAAGTAGAAAATTCTCATTTTTTTTATAAAAGACAGATTGACGTTTTACCCTTTAAATAAAAGGGAATTACGTTTTTTATCTTTGAGATATTGGTATCAAAGAATTTGCGCTTGATATTTTTAACAAGTATATTTTATTGTGTGAAATAAACAGACGGTAACGCAAGGGAAAATGGAAGGGTTTGTGAAACTGTTCAGTATAATATTTTATCGTGTTCTTAAGTTTCCCGATCTCCTGTTTTAACGATCATGAAGCGAAAAGCGAGTTTTTAATGAGAAATATATAAGGAAAAAAATGAAGAAAGGATATTCGGATGTGATCGTGATCGGTGCGGGGCTCAGCGGCATGACTGCCGCGGCACTGCTGGCAAAACGGGGATTGAAAGTGCGATTGCTCGAGCAGCATTATCAGCCCGGCGGGTCCTGCGGTGCCTTCCGAAGGAATGGCGTAACTTTCGATCAGGGAACATCCATGCTGTTCGGTTTCGGCGATAAGGGATTCAATCCGCATCGCTATGTCATGAACGAACTGGAAGAACCGATCGAGATCATCAAACACGACATCCTCTATTGTCTTAACTACGATGGTGTACCAATCCGTTTTTATCCTGAACTGCCGCGTTTTTTCGATGAACTCCGCCGCATCTTCAACGAAGAGGAGATCGCTCAGATCAAAGCCTTTTATGATCATATCGGCAAACTGTATCACGGGGTCATTGCCGTCAACCCCATTTGCGTGGCACCCTCGGAGATACCCCGAAAGACCGGACTAAAAATGCTGTTGCGTCATCCGGTCAAACAGGTAATATTGCTCGGACTGCTGAAGAAGAGCGCGGGCGATCTGATGCGGCGATATATACGGTCCGAAAGGGTGATCCGTTTTTTCAATAAACTGACCTCAACCTACTGCTACACACTGGTTGATGAGACGCCGGCCATCCTTGCCGTGACCATGTTCATGGACAATCATTATGGTGGATCTTATTATCTTGTCGGATCTTCGCAGCAACTGCCGGGCAAGCTGGAGCGCGCCTTTGAACGCTACGGAGGGAAAGTGCGTTACGGAACGCGGGTAACGGAGATCTGTTTCGAAAATGGAAAGGTCTGCGGCGTAAAAGCCGAAACACCCGATGGCGAGCGAAGTTATGTGGCGAATGCGGTCATTTACGCCGGAACGGTCTGGGATCTGTACGGGTCGCTCATACCTTACGGTATTTCGGATGCCACACTGCGTCAATGGGCGGCCGGATTCGAAGCAACCTATCCCAGTGTGGTCCTGCATGCCCTGGTCGATGCCGCTGTGATACCCGAAGATACCCTGCCCATCGAAATGCTGGCGGATAATCCCGAAGCCATCGATGAAAAAGAGATCACGGTCTATATCTTTTCCATGGCGGACCCCTCCATTTGTCCGCCGGGAACGCATACCGTCATGGCTATCGGACCCTCCCTGCGCAGCTGGCCCTCACCTAAGGACCCCGCATATCGAAATGATGCATATAAAACCGCAAAACAGGAAGAGACCGAACGTATACTCGATACGCTGGAAAAGCATTTTCCCGGCTTTCGCAAGGCAGTAAAATATCATACACTGGCAAGTCCGAGTACGATAGAACGTTATACCATGAAACCCGGAGGCGCAGTCGCGGGTCCCAAACAGTCAATGGGACAGGATCTGCTGCAGCGTCCTCACGCTTCCACGAAGTGGAAAAATCTCTTTATGTGCGGTGAATCCACGGTCATGGGTACCGGCAGTCCCGCAGTGACCATTTCCGGCATCAGTGCGGCCAACATGGTATTGCGGCAACTCGGAATGAAGGAATTAGAATGGCGTCCGGACATGAAGGATACGGTCATCCAGCTGCGTGCCGAAGATATTAAAAAACGCGATCGTGGCGGGGGAATAGCCGGTAACGCTCTTTCGGCTAAAAATGCAAGGGACCTCCATGAAAGTGCCGCCTTATGTCAGTGGTGCGAGGACGCGCCGTGTTTACCCGAATGTCCCTACGGTATCGACATTCGCGGGGCGTTGCGGCGGATCGAAATGGGGAATCTGCCGGGCGCTCTGAAAGTTATCCTTCAGCGTTCCGACAAAAAAACACCGGACAGGATCCGCTGTCTGGATTGCTCCGCTCCCTGCGTGGACGCCTGCGCCGAGAAGGGCTGCCGTTGCAAAGGTGTGCCGATCGCATCCCTTTTCATTGCCTTAGAGAAAGAATCAGAATAAATATCAAGGAAGAATCAAAACAGATATGTTTATTCGTCTGTTTGACGGCTATGCGATAAGTATATTTTTTTAATGTGACCGCGATCACACTTAATGACTACGCCGTTTTATATAAACCACAATTCCCGTTGCAGTTATCAGCGAAGTAGCGAGGACCAGTATCCACTTAAGTGCGGAAAAGAACGATGTGGCAGCTGCAAGCC
>Ga0334898_1002486_pt1 | contig 16766 bp, 19 predicted proteins | sample GraSluR3_MG_10_FD_207228 | JGI IMG/M metagenome (GOLD analysis project Ga0334898, IMG submission 207228) | Sludge microbial communities from methane-producing bioreactor in Wageningen University, Netherlands - Granular Sludge_3_08-R3 | ecosystem: Engineered > Bioreactor > Anaerobic >... | reverse complement strand
TGCCGGGTTAACCTTTTCGTGCGATGAAATGAAATTAATTAATGAAAAACTGAACAACCTGAGTTTAGAATTGTAATTAATAGAAATGCTTGTATATTAGCAGTTAATAATTACCTATTAAAACGAGTCAGCATGAAAAAGAAAGATTTCACCCGCAGGGATTTTATTAAAACATCCGGTGCCGTAACCGCCGGTGTTGTTTTTGCCCCGACAGCTGCTTGCACTGCTTCTCCTTACAATGCCAAAGGTTTGCCAACCACTATTCTGGGCAAAACCGGCATTCGCATTCCCCGCCTCATTATGGGACTTGGAAGCCGTTTTATGGCGGTAGATGAAGATAAAGGACTTGAAATTCTGGAAACAGCGCTTGACAAAGGTCTATATTGCTGGGACACAGCTGCTTCGTACAGAAATGCCGAACAAGCGAGCGAGGAACGCATCGGGAAAATTCTGAAATCGGTAAGAAGCCAGGTTTTTTTAGCATCAAAAGTTGGCGAACGGAAAGCCGACGATGCCAAACGCACCATTGAAACCAGCCTGAAACGCTTACAAACCGATTACATCGACTTGTATCAGATACACAGCATTACCAATGAAGAAGAGGTGAAACAATTTGGTGCTGCCGACGGCGTTCTTCCGGTTCTTAAAAAATACCAGGAAGAAGGGGTTATCAAATACATTGGTTTTACCGGTCACACCTCGGCGTCGGCTATGAAACTGGCCGCCGAAATGTACGATTTCGATACCATGTTAATTGCACTGAACCATCAGGAACAGGGCAAACAGCCATTCGAAGAACAACCCGTGCCTTTTGCCGCCAAAAAAGGAATGGGCGTTCTGGCCATGAAAGTTATTCGCCCGCGGGAAACTGTAAACGGCCTCGACCCGGATGATCTGGTAAAATATGCGTTGAGTTTGAAAGATGTGACTGCCGCTGTAATTGGCACCGACAGTGTAGATGTTCTGAATAAAAATATTGCAACACTGCAATCGTTCAAACCACTTTCCGACGAACGGATGCAGGAATTACGTGCGCAACTCGACCCGTTTTACAAAAGTAAAAAACTGCCCTGGCTACAACCGGGTTACCGTGATGGTATGCATTGGGCATAATGCACAAAAATATTAGAAAAAGAGGCAGCCAAATTTCAGACTGCCTCTTTTTTATTCCACTGCCCTGAGCCAGGCTTCGGCCATAAGCTGGGCGCCGGCCATAGAGGGATGAACTCCGTCGCCGGTCCAATAGGTTGCCGGCGCATATTTCACCGCCTCATCAAAAACTTCCTGGAAAGGCACCCAGATAGCATTAAATTCTTTGGCTATTTTTTTTGCCACAGCCTGGTATTCCTTCATCGGCTCCACCCAGGTTTCATCTACGGCAGAAGTATTCAACACACAAAACGGCTGACACATAACCAGCTCTAAATCAGGTAATTCCTTTTTGGTGCGTTGCAGTAATGCGCGATAATCATTTTCATAAACATCGACCGTGCCGTCGTAATTTCCGTTGCGCTTGTGCCAGTAGTCATTTACACCGATTAGAATACTCAGCACATCCGGTTTTAAACCGAGGCAGTCTTTTTGCCAGCGGTCGGCCAGCTGAAAAACTTTGTTGCCACTGATTCCCCGGTTGTAAAGCGTCAGGTTGAATTCGGCCAAATCATTCATTAATGCCGAAGCTGCCAAAAAGGCGTATCCCGAGCCAAACGAACGGGAATTGTTGGGCAGTTCCTTCTCTTTTTCACGGCCTGCATCGGTAATGGAATCGCCCTGAAAAAGTACGGTATTTCCTTTTTGGAACAGCGAATATTTTTTCGACTTCTTTTTACCTGCCGGCGCTACACTTGCCGAAACAATGGCCGGAATACTTGCCAGTGCAGCTGTACCAACTGCCGATCGGCTTATAAATTTTCTTCTGGAAAAACTCATTGGAATTATTTTAATGGTTTAAACGATGTTTTCCTCTCAAAAAGGCAATCCGTCGCCGCCGTCGTCTGCGGGTTCCGGAGGAATATCCTCGGGGCGGAATTCAGGCGGCGGTTCCGGAAGGCTTCCCTGATCGGAAACCTTATCAATTTTCCACGCATTGATGTTGTGGTACCACTTGCCGTTAAATTCGCGTGATTCAAGGTTGAAAGAAACTTCAACGTCATCTCCTTCCTTTACTTTTTCCAACAACGCATTTTTATCGTTGAACAGTGTAAAACACACTTTTCGGGGAAACTGATCGTCGGTTTCAATTACAAACTCCTGTTTTTTCCATTCGTTGCCTGCACGGCTGACTCCAGATTCGGGCTGGAGTATCTGTTGTATTTTTCCTTTTACCTGTAAACTCATACAGCGAAAATAAAAAAAGAAACCCTTTGCACGCGTAGTTACAAAGGGTTTTTATTCAAAAAATATCAACTTTTTATTCCTCTACAATTTCCAGTAACTCCACTTCGAAAATTAAAGTGGTATTCGGACCGATATCGGCGCCTGCACCACGTTCGCCGTAAGCCAGGTCTGAAGGAATGTAAACTTTCCACTTCGAACCAACGGACATCAGCTGCAATGCTTCTGTCCAGCCGGGAATAACCTGCCCAACTCCAAAAACGGCAGGTTCACCACGATCTATTGAACTGTCGAAAACAGTACCGTCAATCAATGTTCCGTGGTAATGAACCCGCACCCTGTCGTCTGCCGATGGTTTGGGGCCGGTACCTTCTGTAAGTACTTCGTACTGCAACCCGCTGGCAGTTGTATTTATACCTTCGCGCGATTTGTTTTCTTCAAGGAAAGCATTGCCTTCTTCAAGATTTAATTGTCCTTCTTTTTCTCCCGCAGCTTCAAAATATCTCCGGATAATCTGGTCGGCTTCTTCTGTTGTCATAGCGCCTTCTTCACCTTTGGAAGCAGCGCTAAAGGCAGCAACCATAGCATCCAGATTGATGTCAGCCCCGCCGGGAGCATTTTCAACTTGTTGTTTGTTGTTTGTTCCAACCAAAATTCCGATAGCGTAACCTGCTGAATCAGCTTCAGTTTCCAATTTTACATTTTTAACCGAACCCGATTGCTGACAACTCATACCAATAATCATTAAAAAGACAACTGGCAAATAGATTAAATTTTTCCTCATAACTCAGTAACTAATAAATATTTATACGATTTCCAATAATTCAACATCAAAAACCAGGGTAGAATTGGGGCCGATGACACCCCCGGCGCCTTGTTCGCCGTAGCCCAGTTCCGGCGGAACATAAAGCCGCCATTTGGAGCCGACCGACATGAGCTGCAATGCTTCCACCCAACCACGAATAACTCCGTTTACCGGAAAAACAGCAGGTTGTCCGCGTTCTACCGAACTGTCAAAAACAGTTCCGTCAATCAGGCTGCCGTGGTAATGGCATTTCACTTCATCTGATAGTGAAGGCAAATCACCTTCTCCCTCTTCCAAAACTTCGTACTGAAGCCCGCTGGGAAGTTCAACAACACCTTCTTTTGACCGATTTTTTTCTAAAAATTCAAGCCCCGATTCCAGGTTTTCCTTCGCCTCACCCTGATTGGCTTTTTCCATAAAACTTTCCAGAATTTTGTTGGCTTCATCGGGCATCATTTGCGGCATTTCCCCGACATAGGTATCGTTTATGGCTTTTACAAATGCTTCCGGATTAATTGTTTTTACACCAGATTTAATAAGATTGGAAGCAACACTCATTCCCAGTGCATAACTGAACCGTTCCAATTCGCCGGTCAATTTCTTTTCACTCATTACTTTTGTTTGTTCATTTTAAACGTGCAAAGATAACGGAATTTTTTCGCAATTAAATTTTTGACCGAACTTTTATTCCCCTTAACATTTCCTTTTTCCCAGGCGGGCCGGGAAGTCTTTCTACTTTAAAACCAGCTTTTATCATGCGGCGGCGGACTACGCCTTTTGCACTGTAAGTAACCAGCACACCTTCTTCCGAACAATTTTTGAACAATCGGAAAAAAATTTCTTCGGTCCACATTTCCGGCTGTTTGTCTGGTCCAAATGCATCGAAATAAATGATGTCGGGTTGCGCCGGAATATTCCACCCTCCGGTTGTAAAATCGTTTTTTAGTTTCAGCAAGGTTAACCAGGGGGAAATTTTAACCGGAAGATTCCATGCGCAATGGTGAATTTTCTCAAATAACTGAATACCGTTTTCCCGAATTAAAGTGCCGTAATTTAAGCGATTGAGAATTCCAGAATCAAGCGGAAATTTTTCAATGGTAATATAAAGAGTTTCCCGGCTCTGTGTTTGCGCCTGACGGGCGGTTAAAAGGCAATTTAATCCGGTTCCGAAACCCACTTCAAAAACAACGGGATGAGAAGCTGTGTTATAATTGAACCCGTTTTGGAGAAAAACATGGTTCGACTCGGTAACAGCGCCGTTTATCGAGTGGTATTGTTCATTCAGTTCAGGCAAAAATAGTGTGGCAGAACCGTCTGCGGTATTTTTTATTTGCGGTTTCATTTTGCAAAAATGTTTAGAAATAACGGAATATAAAACGAAAATGATAATTTTACGCGGCTAAAATAAATTTATGCTCATTCGACTTTACAACGAAAATCCAAATCCCCGCGATATCCGAAGGGTGGTCGAAGTACTCCGGGATGGCGGAATAATTATTTATCCGACCGATACGGTTTACGGGCTGGGTTGCGATATTACCCACTCAAAAGCTGTTGAGAAAGTAGCCCGGTTTAAGGGAACTAATATTGAAAAGTCTAATTTTTCGTTCATTTGCAGCGATTTGAGCCATATTTCCGACTATACCAAACCCATTTCGAACACGGTTTTTAAACTGATGAAAAAGAACCTGCCGGGCCCGTTTACTTTTATTCTGGATGCCAACAACAATGTTCCCAGGTATTTTAAAGGGAAAAAGAAAACCGTTGGAATCAGAGTTCCCGACAATAATATTATCCGCGAAATTGTGTACGAACTGGGAAATCCGATTTTATCAACTTCAATAAGAGACGAAGATGAAATTGTTGAATACACGACCGACCCCGAGCTTATTTATGAAAAATACCAGGATATTGCGGACATTGTAATCGACGGTGGCTACGGCGAACTGGTTCCTTCCACCGTGATTGACTGCACAGGCGATTCCATTGAAATTATCAGAGAAGGAAAAGGAGTTCTGGAGTATTGAAAATTACCAAGATTGTTTTTACTCTTTCCAAAAAGATGGCGAAAACAAAACCAGAACGGTAAACAATTCCAGTCGGCCCAAAAGCATTAAAAACGAAAGAAACCATTTTCCAACAGGCTTTACGTGGAGGAAATTTTCGGCAGGCCCGACATTACCCAGGCCCGGACCGATATTTCCCAGCGAAGTTGCAACTGCTCCCATCGCCGACTCCATATCGGGTTCAATCCATGAAAACAGTACCGTACTGAACCCAAAAATCACAAAATAAAACATAAAAAAAGCCAGAACATTCGTGATTATTTTAGGGTCAACAGCTTGTTTGTTAAATTTTACCGGAATTACTGCATGCGGATGCACCATACGCCGAAGTTCGTAATAACTGTTTTTCAGCAATAACACAATGCGCATAATTTTGATTCCGCCTCCGGTAGAACCTGCTGAACCTCCAAAGAAAAACAAGGCAAAAATTATCACTGTGAGCAATGGGGGCCATAATAAATAATCGGCTGTGGCATATCCCGTTGTTGTTATAATGGATACTACCTGAAACAATGAATCCCGAAACGCCTGCTCCACACCAATTGTTGATGAAACGATTAAACCCGTAAAAATGACCAGTGTAAACCCCATTACAAATAACCCGTAATACTTAAACTCTTCGTCGGTAACAACACGGCGAAATCTTCCTTTAATTGCCAGGTAAGAAAGTGTAAAATTGGTGCCTGCCAAAAACATAAATACAGTGACGATATACTGGATAGCCGGCGACGACCAGTGGGCAATACTTGCCTGTTTGGTTGAAAATCCACCGGTTGCCATGGTGGTAAACGAATGGCAGATAGCATCGAAAAATTCCATACCTGCAACCCAAAGCAACACCGTTTCGGCAACAGTAAAAATAAGGTAAATTCCCCAAAGGGTTTTGGCGGTTTGTCTGATGCGCGGGCTTATTCTGTCGGGCGTAGGACCGGGCACCTCGGCCATAAAAAGCTGCATACCGCCAATGCCAAACACCGGCAAAATGGCCAGCGACAAAACAATTATTCCCATTCCGCCGAGCCATTGGGTAATGCTCCTCCAAAACAAAATACCGTGTGGTAACGATTCAATGTCAGTTAAAACAGAACTTCCTGTGGTGGTAAACCCGGAAATGGTTTCAAAAAAGGCATTGGTAAAATCGGGAATGGCTCCGCTAATAACGTAGGGCAGGCTTCCAAAAAATGAAAAAACAATCCAAACCGCTGAAACAATGATATATCCCTCACGGCGTCCGATGTCGCGCCGGGCATTTCGTGTCAGGTACAAAATTGAACTGCCGAGCAATACATTTATTCCTGAAGAAATGACGAATGCAGAACGGTCGTATTCCTGGTACACGATGGAAACAATCAGGGCGAGCACCATGGCAACACCTTCGATTAAAAGCAACAACCCGAGCACCCTGAAAATTATTCTGACGTTCATTTTTTGCTAAAAATTAAGTTCCGGTTACTTAAAGAACTTTTCCAGTTTTTTTATTCCCGACGGAAGTGTAAATACCACCACTTTGTCTCCTTCCTGAATTTGTGTATCTCCGTGCGCAATGTAACCGTCTTCGCCCCTTATTATGCCGCCGATTTTGGCTTCTTCGGGAAAATCGAGTTCTTTTATGGGCTTGTGCGTGATTTTTGCGTCGGCTTTGGCAATAAATTCAAATACTTCGGCATCGGATGCGGTAAGACATTTTACTTTTGAAATGGCAGCATTGAGCGTAAACCGGTAAATGTAGCTTGCGGCAATAAGCTTTTTATTTACAATACTTCCAATATTCATATTTTCGGCCAGGCTCATAAATGCAAGGTTTTCCACCTCGGCTACCGTTCGTCTGACACCAATTGTTTTGGCCAGATGACAGCCCAGAATGTTGGTTTCTGAGTTTCCGGTTGTTGCCACCACCGCATCCATTTTTTCAAGGCCTTCATCTTTCAGCAAATTCAGGTTCCGGCAGTCGCCGTTAATTACCAGGGCATTGCTGTATTTTTCCGCTACCTGCCGGCATTTTTCAACATCTTCTTCAATCACTTTTATCCGGTACTGGTCGCCCATCTTTTCAATGGCTTTTTGGGCAATCCGGCTTCCACCAAGGAACATGATATTTTTTACTTCGAATGTTTTTTTGGCAGTAAGCTCAAAAACCCGTGGTTGTTCCATCCGGGTTGCAACAAAAAACACAATGTCGCCATCCATTATAAAATCGGATCCTTTAGGAATTATCGTTTGATTTTCGCGATTAATTGCCACTACCAGAAGATGTTCATTTTCGCTGGCCAGTTCTTCAAATGTTCTGTTCAGGATTGGCGCGTTATCCCTTACTTTTATACCAAGTAAAAGAAGTTTTCCCTGAGAAAACTCAATGAGTTGCCGTGTGCCGGTTTGTTTTACCGAAGCCACAATTTCTTTAGCCGCCAGACTTTCGGGATAAATGAGTTCATGGATTCCCATATTGTTCAGCTTTGCCCGATAGTTGGGTTTCAGGTACTCCGAATTATTTATCCGTGCAATTGTGCGCCCCACCCCCAGGTATGAAGCCATGGCACAGGCAAGCACATTTCGTTCTTCGAACGGGGTAACCGCAATAAACAGGTCGGCTTTGGAAAGTCCGGTTTGTTTCAAATCCTGAAAAGAATGGGCCGACCCGGCAATCGTCAGTAAATCAACCTCTCCACTAATTTTCGAGAGTTTTTCCGGCGAATCGTCAAGTAAAACAATATCATGGTTTTCATTGCTTAACATTCGGGCCAAATGGGTCCCTACTTCTCCGGCTCCGGCAATTACAACTTTCATTTCCTCTCCACGTTAATTTTAAAATCAAATGCAAAGTAAAGTATTCCACCCCGATTTTTAGCATTATTCTTTCACTTTCCATATAAAATGAAAGGTTTTTAAAATAGCGATGAACTAAAGTTACCATTTTTTACGAAATGCACCTTCATTGCGCAGCTGAAAAACATTGCCGTTTTCTTCTGAAGAGCCCTGTGAATAGCGTAAAGAAGAAATAATTACCGCGTTGGAAAAAGCTGAATCCAGGTTTATTTTACCGGGACGAGGGTCAATCATAATTTCGGGGATAATTTTTCCCGGCAATTCATTCTCATGGACTTTGTAAGCAACTATTCTTCCGGCAAAAGCTATCAATCCATTCTTCAGGCAGATAAATTCATCGTGATAGTTTTGGCGTGATTCGAGAAAAACCGGTTCGCCCAGTTTCAGTTTTCTTACTGTGTTTGCAATAGTATTTTGCCCGAAATCGGACTCGGAGATTTTTTCTTCTGAAACCACATAATTTCTTTTTCCATGAATTAGGTGCACCACCACTTGATCAGACTGGTTGTAAACGATTATTTCTTCTCTGAAAATATTTGCAGTTTCAATTATAAAGGAAACACCGGCCATAAACAAAAGTGAAAGAAGCACTCCTTTAAAATAACTTTTCCGGTGTGTTTGAATAAACAGCAATACGGAAAGTAATGCAGCCAATAGAAAAAGCAGTCCGGCAACTGATAATGTAAATTCAGTAAATGAAAAAGGTAATTTTTCAATCCATGAAAGAAAATGTATTACAATTTTTACAATACAATGTACTGTAAAAACAACTATTGCCGAAACAACAGGTACCCAATGAAACGCGAGCAATATTAAACCTAAATAAATGAGGAGGGTAACAGCCGGAACTAACAGCAGATTGGATAACCAAAAATAAGAAGGAAACTGGTTAAAATAATAGGCGGTTATCGGGAATGTGGTTATTTGGGCAGCAACTGAAACTGTAAGCAATATCCATCCGTACTTTAGGATTTTATTGTTGAATTGAACGATTTTCTCCAGTCGCGGTTGCAAAAAAACTATTCCGAACACCGCCGAATAGGAAAGCTGAAAACCGGCTTCGAATAAATTATTGGGATTTATCAGTAGAAGGAGAAATGCCGAAGCTGCAAGTGAGTTGTAAATATTTGGCCGACGTTTTATATTTTCACCAACAACTACAAAAGTAAACATGGTTGCCGCCCGCTGCACCGAGGGCGATAAGCCTGCGATAAAAGCATAACTCCACAAAGCCAGGGTAATCAACAAAACAAAAAAAGTGCGTCCGTTTTTTTGTTTCCTTAGGAAGCCGAACATCAGAGTGAGTACAATAAAAACAATTCCCACATGAAGTCCGGAAACGGCCAGTACATGAACAGTACCGGTAGAAGTAAAAATCCATTTGAACTCGGAATCCAAGCCGCGTTTATACCCCAGGGTCAATGCCGACAGAAGCTGAAATTCATTGTCGTTCAGATTTTGATTCCTGTAAATATCGAGAAGACGCCAACGTGCTTTTTCAGCAAGGATTAAAAATGAAAACCGGGCTTTCGCACTTGTTTTTTCCCAGTTATTTTCTGAAAGGTAAACCTGCCGGTAAATTTTTTTTAGGGCCAGATAACCTGCATAATCAAATTCATAAGGATTTTTATTATTTTGAACCCGCTGCGGGTTTTGTTGAAAAACAATGGTTTCACCGGGCCGCAGTTGTTGTGCATTTTCCGATTTTTCAAAATAAACCATCACCTTTTCATCGGTTTCAAACACCGAATCCCTGTCGGAAACTGCTGTTAATCTTAAAACCGACTGGAAGGAATTGGGTTTTTCCTGGATAATTTCCAATACCTCGGCGTAAAATTTCTCCCCGGTACTGAACAGCGGCTTTTCGTTATATAGTGAATAGAGTACTATGCCAATCCCGGTGAAAACAACGTGTACTCCGTTGCCAAAAACGGAATTCAAACGAAAACTGAATTTTCGGTTTATAACAATCAATAAACCTGTAAAGGAAAGTAATACAAAAATCAGCACAAGCGGCTCAAAGGAAAAATATTTTCCTAAAATAACACCGGCAGCCAATGCAACTGCCAACCGTAAAAAAGGTATTTTTTGTACTGACTTCGTCAAATTTTCCCGTGTTTCCGGGTGCGTAAATCAATAATCTACGACCAGTTACAATATTCTAAAAAACGGGAAAACGAAAAAAAGGTTACACCGATTTTACAGGGGTTTTAATGCGGTAATGCGGCTGCACTTTTCCCGAAGCAATATTCCGGAGTTTACTTTTTAAAAGCCTTTTCCGCAAAGGAGACAGGTAATCGATAAAAAGAATTCCTTCCAGATGATCGTATTCGTGTTGAACAATACGCCCGGCAAAACCTTTGAATTCTTCTTCATGTAAAATAAAATTTTCATCCTGGTATTTTATTCTTACACCGTCAGGTCGCACCACATCTTCTCTTATTTCAGGAAGGCTCAAACAACCTTCGTTCATTTCCCACTCTTCGCCGAAAGTTTCAATAATTTCAGGATTTATAAAAACCTTCTTAAAATCTTTCAGTTCGGGTTCTTCATCGGCGCCGGAAGAGGCATCGACAATAAAAAGCCGGATTGACATGCCTACCTGCGGTGCGGCAAGCCCCACTCCATCAGAATGGTACATGGTTTCCCACATGTTTTCTATAATTTCTTTCAGCCCGTCGTGGTCCTTCTCAATGGTTTGGGCTTTTTTTCGCAATAACGGATCTCCGTAAACTGTAACCGGATATTTCATGTTTTTTTATTTTTCATTCATCTGAAACAAACGCACCTTATTTTCTCATTTCTTGTTGCGTTTTTGTTCCATGTAACCTTGTAAAATTATTGTTGCACTAATAGCATCAACCATCGCTTTATTCCTTCTTCCTGCTTTTTTAATTCCTCCGTCGATCATTGTCTGAAAAGCCATTTTCGAAGTAAATCTTTCGTCGGCAATTTCAAGCGGAATTTCGGGATATTTTTCTTTAAATTTTTTTATAAACGGTTTGATGTAAACAACAGCTTCGGAATCGGTGTTGTTCATTTGCAGCGGATAACCCACCACAACTTCATCAACGTTTTCATTTCTGAAATAGGTTTGAAGAAAATCCCAGATTGTATGCGATGCCACAGTAGCCAGTTTGTTGGCAATAATCTGGTTCGGATCAGATACAGCCAGTCCCACCCGTTTTCTCCCGTAATCAATTGCTAAAATTCTTCCCATGGCATTCTAATTTCTGCGGACAAAATTATAGAGAATAAGTGAAAAACTATGCGTCTATGGCTTGAAAATCACTTGTTTTTTGTTCCTCCTACAAAAAACAAGTATAAAAAAAACAGAAGTTCGTTAAATTTTCTTTGAAAAAATAACGGACAATATGAAATAAAAATTCTTATAACAGGCAGGATTAATCTAAATTTGTTTATTTTTATACATCCGAACAATGCATAAATAACAAAAATGAGCTTAAATTTAAAACGTGATCAAGTCCCCCCGCAACAAGCCGAAAACTGGGCTTTAAACATGGTTGAAGAAGAAAAACTGACTTTTAACCTGATTGTTCCCTCGATTGTACTTCAAAAGGAAACTTATAAATTACTTTTGGGGGAAAATGAAAACAGGATTAAAGTGTATTTGGGGCTCGAACCGGAAAAAAAGGACGGCAAATTTGTGTTGTGTGCTTATGCAGTTTCCGCCTTTTTAATGGGCAGTGGCGATGTTTTCCGGGACTACGAAAACCCTGTGTTTAAACTGACTAAAAAAAATCAGAACAAATCTTCGGGAACGGCGAAAGCGATTGCAAACATCAGGCGTTTTCAAAAATGGCGTGCAGGCGAACTGGATGATGACAGCGAGTGGGCAAGATTCAGAAAATTCATTTATCCCAAAGCTTATCTGCTCAGTAAATACGAGCTTCACGAAATTTTCACCATGCAAAATAAGGAAGAAGCGCAAATCAGCTTTGGTATTTCAAAAACCATGAATGCTATGATTTACCCGGATGTACAGGAAAAGAGGGACAAAAAAAGTCAGGCGATGGTTTTTGATTTTGCAGATCCTTGTCCCCCGTTTTGTGACAAATCAAGTCTGTACAATTCTGAAACCGATGCCTCTCAATAAATTTATCTGGGCGTTTATTTTAATTCCTTTTGTTGTTGGTCTCGTTTACTATAAAAAGTTAACGAGGAGTCACAGATTTTTGTTTTGGTTTATTGTTGTCGGAACGGTGACGGAGCTGACCAACCGAACCTTGAGGCAATTGTTTGTAGTTCAAAACAATATGCCTTTGGGCCATTTTTACATTTCTTTATCATTCATATTTCTGGCCCTGTTTTATTTGTATGAACTGGAAAACTTTGTAAATAAAAAAATTATAATTACCATCGTTATCCTGTACGAACTCTTTTGTTTAAACAACGTTATTCTCTTTCAAAGTCACCTGTCCTATCCAAGCATTCCGGGCGCAATAAGTGCTTTACTGCTCGTTACCTTCTCTGTTTTGTTGTTTGCAAATATTATGAGAGAAGGCAAAATTCAGGTACTCACAGATTCTTCGTTAATCTGGATTAATTCTGCTGTTCTGCTTTACTATGCCGGTAATTTCTTTTTTTACACGTTATACAATTTTATTCTGAGGTATTCCCGTGAATTTTTAACCCGAACCGTTTATATTTTTCTGATACTCAACAGCATTTTTTACATTTTGATTGCTATTGGTTTATGGAAGGCAGGCAGAGAAAAACAAAGCTGAAAGCAATCTTTCAAACATCTGTACCGGTAAAAAATGTGTCGGCAAAAAAAAATCATTTAAACACCTCTTCCTCGGTTTGATATCCCTCTGAGATAACAGTTAATTTCAGGTTTTCGCGGTTGACCACCATCCCCTCATGAAAAACTACAGGGACAAGTTTTGCGCCGTTACTAATGGTCTGAAATGTTTTTTCACACTCACCGGTTCTTCCAAACGTCATTGCCAATTCTGCTGCCGTTGCCGCCATTTTCTCAATGGGTTTATATATGGTGCAGGTTTGATGTCCTGCAATAATTTCGTGTAAATTTCTTAAATCGGCATCCATTCCGGCAACCAGAACTTCTTCCTTTTTTCCATGCTCCCTAAGTGCCCTGATCGCTCCAAAAGCAATGGCATCGTTACCGGCAAGAATAGCATCCACTTCTGAAAATTCGTTTAGCAACTTGCTGGTGTGTGTGTATCCTTCATCTTCCGACCAGCTGTTGGTGAAAATATTGTAAACAATTTTAATATCACCCCGTTCCACCAGCGGTTGCAGCACATTCATCTGCCCCAGAAATAAAAACTGACTGTTATTGTCGTTCATCGCGCCGCCAATCAAAGCATAATTGCCAGTGGGTTTAATGGTTGTCAGATATTGAGCCTGAAGCCGTCCAACTTCAACATTGTCGGTTGAGATGTAAAAATCGAGCGGACAATTTTTGATAAGCCGGTCGTAGGATATAACTTTTGTTCCTTTGGCGTGTGCATTTTCCACAATGCGGGCAGCTGCAAACTGGTCAACAGGAATAACAACCAGTACGTCAACACCGTTGGCGAGCAATTCGTTGGCCTGACTAAGCTGTTTTTCAGCATTGTTGTCGGCAACACGAATTTCAACAGAACCTCCGAGTTCCTGAACTTTTTTAACGAAAAAGTCCCGGTCATTTTCCCACCTTTCCTTGTCGAGTGCGTGCATCAAAAAACCGATTTTAACCGGTTCATTTTTTTTACTGCAGCCTCCCAACAGAAAAACAGAGAGAAAAAACACTAAAAAATATTTTACGGAAGAATTCATAATAATGGTTTAAATATTGCTTTCCTACCATTTACGAATTATCTGCAAAAAGGATTTATTGAAGCGTTAAAAAAGGAACAAAAAGCCGATGGAGGTTAAAAAAATTACGATTATTAATCTTTTTGATTTTCGAGGTTAAAAATTCAATCTTCCTAAAATTTTAAAATTTCCTGATAGAGCTGTTGAACCGGCAGCCCCATCACGTTGTAAAAAGAACCTTCGATATGGGTAATTCCAATAAAACCAATCCACTCCTGAATTCCATAGGCACCGGCTTTATCGAAAGGTTTACAGGTGTCGATATAAAACTGAATTTCTTCGTTTGTCAAATTTTTAAACTGAACATTTGTCTCCGCATAAAAAGATGTTTGTTTTTTAACCGAAGTTAAACATACTCCTGAAACCACCTGATGTTCCTTCCCACTCAGTTTTTGCAGCATTTTTGAAGCTTCGTGGTAGTTTCCCGGTTTTCCCAGAACTTCACCTTCCAGATAAACAATGGTATCGGCCGTAATCAGCAAATCATTCTTCTGAAGTTCGGGTAAAAAAGGTTCGGATTTTAGCCGGGCAAGAAACTCAGGAATTTCATATTTCGACATTCCATCAGGAAAATTCTCGTCCACTTCCTTTACTTTCACCGAAAACTCCATACCCAGCAGCTGCAGCAATTCTTGCCTTCGCGGCGATTTGGAAGCCAGAATATAATTATAGTCGGGTAACCAGTTCATTAAAAAACATTTTTGATTGTAGCCTGGTCAATCAGCCATTTTCCCTGCGCCCTCAGTGTTTGTTCCACAATATCGCGAACGCAGCCTTCACCGCCATTTTTGTGTGAAACGTATTTTGAAACGGATTTAATATCGGAAACGGCATCCTGCGGACAGACCGGAAGTCCAACTTTTTGCATCACTTCATAATCCACCAAATCGTCGCCCATAAAAAGAACGTTTTTTAGGTCTGTCCCGGTTTTCCGGCAAAAATCTTCCAGGCATTCCACTTTATCCCAGGCATTTTCGTAATAATATTTTACGCCCAGCCGCTCATGACGGAGTCTGACGCGCTCCACAAATCCACCTGTGATTATGGCCACGGGAAATCCTTGTGAAATGGCGGTGCGAATGGCAAACCCATCTTTTACGTTTGCGGTGCGTACCGGGTCGCCCTTTTCATTCAACGGCGAAGTATCTTTCGACAAAACTCCGTCAACATCGAAAACAAAGGCTTTTACATTTTTTAGATCTTCTTTAAAAAAGGACATGAATTATCTGTTTTGGTGAAATTTAAAAATACTTTCCGAAATAATTTTGTATAACTCCCTAAACCCGGGTAATGTTTTCAGTTCTTCGAGGTGTTTAGCGATCACATTCTCATCGAAACGCACTGCTGGTCCGGTCTGAGCTGAGGCAGGCTCCATTTCCTGTACCTTTCCGGCCGTCTCCTGAATCAGCGGCTTTAATACGTTAAACGGAATTTCTTTTGATTTTAAAACTTCGCCTGCAATGGTATAAAAATGATTCACAAAATTACAGGCGAAAACGGCTGCTATGTGCAGATTCAGCCGTTTTTGGGAATCGATAACAGCTACGCGACCGGAAATCTGTTCTGCAATTTCAATCAGTTTTTTTTCGTTTTCAGGCGAATTGGCTTCAATAAAAACGGGTATGTTAGAAAAATCAACTTGCCTGTTTTTTGAAAAAGTTTGAAGCGGGTAAAATACACCGGTATTCGAAGAAAAATCTTTGAGACAGGAAAGCGGTAAGCTTCCGGAACAATGCACCAGTAATTTGTTTTGAAACTTGATTTCCGGGAGAACTTTTTCAAAAGCATCATCTTTCAGCGCAACAAAATACCCATCAGCGCCGGGCAAAATTTCTGCAACAGAAGTTGTATATTTTGTGTCGAGCTTACGGGCCAACATCGCAGCCGACTTTTTTGAACGGCTGTAAACCTGTTCAATAAAAAAACCTTTTTTTTGAAACTCTGCCGACAAATGTGTTGCCAGATTTCCTGCACCAATAAAAACAAAACGGTGGCTCATTCTTTTCAATTTAACGCATCAAAAATAATGAGCCACCGCTTATGTTCCAATTATTTTTCAGGCTTTCGCCAAATCGAATCTGTTTTTTACCACTTCCCAGTTTACAATGTTCCAGAAATTGTCCACATATTCAGCTCTTCTGTTCTGGTAATGCAGGTAATAGGCATGTTCCCAAACATCGAGTCCCAGAATGGGAGTTCCTTTTTTATCGGCTACGTCCATCAGCGGATTGTCCTGGTTGGGGGTTGAAGTCACAAACAGTTTTCCATCGGAACCAACAGTCAGCCAGGCCCATCCACTTCCAAAACGTGTTTTGGCAGCTGTTCCAAACTCCTCTTTGAATGCATCGACAGAACCAAAATCACTTTCTATCACCTGCTTCAATTCGGCCGGAATTTCAGCCTGCGACGGTGTCATATTTTCCCAAAAAAGCGTGTGATTATAAAGACCGCCTCCGTTATTCCGAACAGCATCAGACTGCTGACTGACGGTAGCAAAAATTTCTTCAAGCGGAGTTTCCAGCAACTCAGTGCCGTCGGCGGCCTTCATAAAATTATTGAAATATCCCTGGTGATGTTTGGTGTAATGCAACTCCATGGTCTGTGCGTCGATATAAGGCTCCAATGCATTAAAATCATACGGCAATTCAGGAAATTTATGTCCTTCGAAAGTTTTGGTTTCAGAAGCACAGGAGCTCAAAGTTCCCAAAAAAGGCGATGCAACAGCGACGGTGCCAATAGCAGCAATAAAATTTCTTCTTTCCATACCTTTTTGTCTTTTTTTTTGTTTCTTTTCTAACGAAACAATGTTATGCTTAAAAAGTTCGCAGCATTTTTATTTTACTTCTGTTCAGTAAAAAAATCTATTGGCAGGATTATGGGATTCTTTCTGTCTA
>Ga0334898_1002483_pt1 | contig 16781 bp, 22 predicted proteins | sample GraSluR3_MG_10_FD_207228 | JGI IMG/M metagenome (GOLD analysis project Ga0334898, IMG submission 207228) | Sludge microbial communities from methane-producing bioreactor in Wageningen University, Netherlands - Granular Sludge_3_08-R3 | ecosystem: Engineered > Bioreactor > Anaerobic >... | reverse complement strand
CTGCATGATCAGACCGATAATGAAGGCGAACACGACCGATGCCACCATGCGGGTCATCCCGAGTTTCCACCCGAACACCTTGTAGGAAAGCACGATCGCCAAGATATTGATCGCAGGACCCGAGTAGAGGAACGAGAGCGCGGGTCCGAGTCCCGCACCCTTCTTGTAGATACCCTTGAACAGAGGCAGCACCGTGCAGGAACAAACGGCCAGAATCGCACCCGATACGGATGCGACCGAGTAGGCCACCAACTTATTGGCTTTCGGTCCCAAATATTTCATCACCGCCTGTTGATTGAGGAAGACCACGATTGCTCCTGCGATGAACATGGCGGGAACCACGCAGAGCAACACATGCTCATGCGCGTAGTCGGCGAGCATCAGGAAGGCTTCCTGGATAGCGCCAGCTATGCGGGGATGTGTAAAGGGGGTAAGGAATACGGCAAGAAAAACCCCCGCGAGGACCAGTAGTTTCTTGTTTGGAGAATATTCTTTGCTTGCCATGTCACATCAGCCTTTCGATTTGCAGGGCGATCGTATCGATCACTTCTTTGGTAATGGGAGTCTTACCCTTCACCACTCCAAAATCGGTGGTAATGTAATGTTCGAAGGGCAGCCCCTTTTCCTTGAAGATTTTGGCGCCACAGGCGACCTTGCATCCATCGATCACCACATTTTTATCGGCGCCTCTGGCCGAGGCGAGGAAACCCGATAGATCGGCTCCCACCGCGGCAAGGCAAGTCATTGCACCCTTCTCGTTCGCAGAGAGGGTACGGGCGACCTGATCGGCAAGCAAGCCGGTGTTCGCCGCTCCAGAACATGCGTAGATTAGGTTGACTTTGTCATCACCACCACAAGAGCATACGCATCCCATCATTGGTATTCCTTTACGAACGATAGTATTTGATCTTTGTTCAAGACCTTACCTGCACTGACCACCTCACCGTCTATCGCCAAGGCGGGAGTGATCATAACACCCATGTCCATGATCGCATCGATGTCGGTCACCTTTTCGATGGTAGCTTCGATACCACCGTTTTCGATGGCCTGTCGTGTGTTGGCTTCAAGTGTCTTGCATTTGGGACAACCCGAGCCGAGTATCTGGATTACCATGTTGCATCTCCTTATGTTTCCAATATTGGAAACTTTTAATGATGATGTCAACGGATTTGATTGACAAAGTTTCCAAAAGTTGCAACATTGATCCCATGGATACCCAATCGACCCAGAGGTTTGAGGAAGCCGCACGATTGTTGAAGATACTCGGTCACCCGGTGCGCTTGGCCATGGTTGAGACATTGTGGGAGAAGCAGTGGTGTGTGTGTGAACTCGCATCCCACCTTGGCCTCAACAAATCGGCGGCCTCGAAACATCTCTCGCTGCTCAACAATGCCGGAGTGATCGCGATGGAGAAGGAGGGAACCAGGGTGAACTGCACCTTGGTGATGCCCTGTATTTTCGACATGATGTTGTGTGCGAACCATTTCAAACCCCTGTCCGAACAGAAATCCGAAGGGACGACATCGTGCGGTGGTGGATGTTGCTCAACCAAGGAGGAGTCTCCAAAATGAAGAAGTTCAGGATCATGTTCGTATGCATCCACAATTCGGCGAGAAGCCAAATGTGTGAAGCCTTCGTACGACACTACGCTTCAGACAGGTTCGATGTGCACAGTAGCGGCATCGAGTCGGGCACACTCAATCCACTGGTGGTACAGGCCATGACCGAAATCGGTATTCCCATGGATGGCCACTATGCCAAACCAGCCAAAGAGTATATCGATCGCGATGAGAAGTTCGACTATGTGGTTACCGTGTGTGATGAAAGCAGCGCGGAACGATGTCCCTTGTTCCCCGGCAAGCATCAACGGATGCATTGGGGATTCCCCGATCCAAGTGCGATACAGGGTACCGATGAAGAAAAGCTCGCAGGGATTCGTCCCATTAGGGACGATATTCAACGAAAAATCCTCACATGGCTAGAGGAACAGCAATAGGAAGGTTACAGATGAAACGGCCTTACACACATAGCAGTGATATTGGCTTTTTTGAAAAGTACCTTACCATTTGGGTATTGGCTTGCATGGCGATCGGTGTGGTGATTGGTGTATACCTACCGACCATTCCGGAATTCCTTTCCAAATTCGAATATGCGAATGTATCCATTCCGGTGGCTGTCCTCATCTGGCTTATGATCTATCCCATGATGCTCAAGGTGGATTTCCACAGTATTAGAAAGGTTGGTCAAAATCCCAAAGGGCTGGTGGTCACTTGGACCACAAATTGGCTCATAAAACCCTTCACCATGTATGCGATCGCAGTATTCTTCTTCCATGTGGTTTATCGTTCATTGATACCGGACGACCTGGCACGACAGTTTCTTGCTGGAGCCGTACTATTGGGAGCCGCTCCATGTACAGCAATGGTCTTCGTGTGGAGTCATTTGACGAAGGGCAATCCTGCCTACACTCTTGTACAGGTCGCAACGAATGACTTGATCATACTCGTTGCCTTCGTGCCCATTGTTGGATTGCTGTTGGGAATCAGTGGAATATCCATCCCATGGATGACTTTGTTCCTTTCCGTTGTGCTGTTCGTCGTGATTCCTTTGGGAGCCGGCTGGCTTTCACGAGTCATCATCACAAAGAGACGTGGTCTCGACTACTTCGAACATACGTTCATTCCCCAGTTTGGCAATGTCACCATCAGCGGATTGTTGCTCACACTGATCATCATCTTCTCCTTCCAAGGCAGAACGATTGTGGACAATCCACTGAATATCGTACTGATCGCAATTCCTCTGGTTCTCCAGACTTTACTCATCTTCTTCGTGGCCTATCTGTGGGCAAAGGCGTGGAAGCTGCCGCATGACATCGCAGCTCCCGCCGGTATGATAGGAGCATCCAATTTCTTTGAATTGGCGGTGGCAGTGGCAATTTCGGTATTCGGTTTGAGTTCTGGTGCCACCATCGCCACAGTGGTGGGCGTGTTGGTTGAAGTACCCGTGATGCTCACACTTGTGAAGATAGCGAACAGAACCAAGAAATGGTTCCCGACAAAAGAAGGACATTGAAGATGCGTGATGCCCATGTGGTGACAGGCCATATCAAAAAGAGATACGCCTCAATTGCAAGAACACAGAGCTCTGCCGGGTGTTGCCATGGAAACTCCTGTTGTACCGATGCGCCCCAAGACATCGGAAGGATCTCAAGTCTTCTCGGTTATGGGGAGAATGGCTCGGATGATGAGAACCTAGGTCTCGGATGTGGCAATCCGCTGGTATTCGCATCCTTGCAGGAAGGAGAGACGGTATTGGATCTTGGCAGCGGCGGAGGATTCGATTGTTTCCTCGCACGAAGACAAGTGGGGGAGAGCGGAAGAGTGGTCGGAGTCGACATGACCTCCGAAATGGTGCGGCTCGCACGATCGAATTGTTTGAAGTTGGGCTATGCGAACGTTGATTTTATCGAGGGAAACATTGAAGCACTTCCAATCGAAGACGATTCCATTGATGTGATCATATCCAATTGCGTCATCAATCTCTCACGGGATAAACGAAAAGTGTTCCAAGAAGCCTATAGGGTGCTTAAACCAGGAGGACGACTGGCGGTTGCGGATGTGGTTGCGACTGCCGAAATCCCTGAGGAGATCCGCCGGGACCTGGATATGTTCACCGGATGCATTGCAGGTGCCGAACAGGTAACGGTGATCGAACAACTACTTCGGACAGCAGGATTCTCTTCGATTGTCCTGGAACCAAAAGATACAAGTAGGGAAATTCTTTCCACTTGGGTTCCCGGCAGTAATCTCGATCGATATGTGGCATCCTACATGATAGAAGCGGTGAAACCCCAAAGGTAGACCGGGGATCGCCTAGTACGATACTTCATTGGGGCCGCTGTATCATGGTATTCGATGGTCGATTTTATGTATGAAGGAGGCTCCATATGAAATACTCCGGATGGTTCGCCATAGTGGTCGGCTGTCTCATGATCGGACAGTGGATGTTCTTCATCGCCATGGGGCAAGTCCCAGAATTACAGAGCGAACCGATTCGCATCGCTTTCCATTTGGCTGCGGAAGGATTAACCGCTCTTCTTCTGATTGTCAGTGGAATTGGAGTCTTACGCTCATGGCTTCGAATCAGGGCATGGTACCATGTGGGCTGTGGCATGCTCCTCTATTCGGTGATTGTAAGTCCGGGCTACTTCGCGCAACTCGGCCAGTGGGAAATGGTGTTGATGTTTACTGTTCTGGGGATCCTCACCATCGCTGCAATCGTGGTTTTGAATAGGTCAACTTGAACCGTTATTGATGGCAATCGGAGCAGAAATCGTCTTCCCCCGAACATGGATTGGTATGGACCATCACATGGCGTACCCTGGGAAAGATTTTCTCGATACGATCATGTACATCCTCTGCCACATCGTGTGCTTCGTGTAGTTTGAGGTGGCGACAGCAACTGATTTCCACCTCAACATAATATCCTGCCCCGACGCTCCTCGTTCGCAGCAGGTCGATTCGCTTCACATGTGGATTTGAGAGAATTTCCTTTTCCAACGCATCGTTGGTCTTGGGATCCACCGAAACATCCATGAGCACATCGATCGCCGATTTGAATACCTCGATCGAAGAGCGGAGTATCAACAGGGCGATGAGGATCGAAGCAATGGGATCGAGAACAGGGAGTCCCAATCTGGCACCAATGACTCCGATGAGAGCTCCAGTGGAAGAGAGGATATCGGCAAGATGATCGGAGGCCAGCGCCTTGAGTGAGTTGAGACCGGTGGAAAGCGCCTCCTTTCTGGTGATCCGGTAGAGGATGATCTTCACCACAATGGAAGCGATCGCTCCAAAGAGGGGGAGCAGGGTGGGAATCTGCAAACGGTCGTTGTGTAGAATCTGCACCACACCGTTGTAACCAATCCCAACGGCTGTGACGAATATTGCGATCGCAAGAAAGACCGATACGATACTCTCGAGCTTCTCATGTCCATATTGGTGGTTGTTGTCCGCCTTCCTGTCACTGGCGGCAACTCCTCCCATCACCACTGTATAGCTGATCACATCGGTGAGGGAATTGGCCCCATCCGATATCAGGGCCGAGGACTTGCCTATGATACCGCTGGCGAGTTTGAGAAAGGAAAGTCCCACACTTGCAACAATCGAGATGAGGGAGACCTTCACTCCCCTTTTGGCATGGTCGCTCTTTTCATTGGAAACCATCGGACCATCCCTCAGCGTGAATGCCGCCCCTTCAGCACACCCATCACCTCTTCCAACTTGATGTTCTTCTGCGCCAAGAGGACCAGGAAGTGGTACATGAGGTCGGCAGCTTCGCCAAGGAACAGTTGCTTGTTGTCATCCATCGCTTCGATCACCAATTCAACGGCTTCCTCGCCCACTTTCTGTGCGATCTTGTTGATTCCCCTTGAAAAGAGATGATTTGTATAGGAACCCTCGATCGGATGCTCCCTACGATCGATGATCACCTCTTCCAGGTAATTGAGGAACTCGCTGGAAGTCATGTGTTCGGGATCGTTCTCTTCGTTGAAACAGGTATCGTTGCCTGTATGGCACACAGGTCCGGAGGGAATGGCTTTGATGAGCAAGGTGTCATGATCACAATCCACGATGATGTCGCGCACAGTGAGATAATTCCCACTGGTCTCCCCCTTGGTCCAGAGTGTGTTGCGACTTCTTGAGTAGAAGGTCACCAAACCCCGCTCTTGGGTGATCCTAAAGGCCTCTTCGTTCATATATCCGAGCATCAATACACGACGTGTGGTCGCATCCTGCACAACAACCGGAACGAGTCCATTTCCCTTTTCAAAATCAATCTGCATAGATACTTCCTCCACCTCAACCTTTCAGGCGTATAGGTATACCACGATTCTTCAAAAAAATCTTCAATTCGGGAATGTCGATTTCATGAAAATGAAAGATCGATGCCGCAAGCGCCGCATCGGCACCTCCAAAAGTGAACACCTCTTCGAAATGATCCATGGTACCTGCTCCACCCGAAGCTATGATGGGTATTTCCAGCGTATCGCCGAATCGTCTGGTGAGTCCGCATGCGAATCCGCCCTTGGTACCATCGTGATCCATGGAGGTCAACAAGATCTCACCGGCGCCCCGCTCTTGGGCTTCGGTGGCCCACGCGAGCGCCTCTTTTCCAGTTGGAGTCCTGCCGCCGGCCACATACACTTCCCAACCCTCGTCATCGGATGTATTGAATCGGGGATTCCTACGTGCATCGATTGCACAGACCACACACTGGGATCCAAATTCTTTTGCCAGCTCATTGATGATTGTAGGGTTTCTCACCGCCATGCTATTGATCGAGATCTTGTCGGCACCCGCTTCCAACAACACTCCCACATCGGAAATACTCCGAATGCCACCACCTACGGTGAAGGGGATATCGATCACTTCGGAAATCCTTTTCACCAATTCACTGAAGGTGCCGCGATTCTCAACCGTTGCGGTGATATCGAGGAAGGTAAGTTCATCGGCACCCTGTGCTGCATACAGGGCAGCCAACTCGACAGCGTCACCGGCATCCCTGAGATTGATGAAATTCACACCCTTTACCGTACGCCCATCCCGAATGTCGAGACAGGGAATGATTCTCTTAGCCAACATCCAATCCACTCCCGGCCGCTTGCCAAGTGGCCAACTGATCGGCATCGATTTTACCTTCATACAAGGCTTTGCCTATGATGGCACCGTAAAGTCCCGCCTGTGACAAGGTGTCGAGATCCACAAGATTCCTGATTCCTCCACTTGCGATCAATTCGATGGGCAGGGCTCTTTCCCTCATCTCTTCCAGCAGTTGTACATACATGTTGGTCGCAGGTCCACCGAGCATGCCATCTTTTGAAATATCGGTACTCACTACCTTTAAAAAGCCTTCTGCAAGGTATGCAGCCACAAACTCATGCAATTCAAGATCGGTCATCGAGGCCCATCCCGAAATCGCGATTTTCCCATCACTGCAATCGGCCCCCAGGATGAGTTTCTGCGCACCCCATGTGGCCAACAACTCCAATGTGGTTCCACGATCCCGGGCGGCAAGTGAACCGACGGTGGCCATATGGGCACCTGCGGAAAACACACTGGAAAAATCTTGTGGGGATTGGAGGCCTCCACCCACATCGATGACCAAATCGGTATGGGTTGCGATGGATTCGAGTACTTTCATGTTCACCACATGGCCAGCTTTCGCACCATCGAGATCGACAAGATGCAGCTGTTTCAACCCGGCATCGGCAAACCGTTTCGCTACTTCCAAAGGGTTGCTGTCATAGACACGTTTGCTTGAATAGTCACCCATGCGCAATCTGACACAGGAGCCGTCGATGATATCCATCGCAGGTATGGCAATCACAATGCATCCTCCTTCAAAGAAAGGAAATTCTCCAGAATCCGGGATCCCACCGAACCGCTTTTCTCGGGATGGAATTGCACACCCCTGAAATTGTGTTGCCCCATGGCCGCACTGAAAGTGGTGGTTCCATAGGTACAGCCGGCGATCGTTCCTTCGGATAGGGGCACATGGTAGGAATGGACGAAATAGACCCAAGGATTCTCCCCGATATCCTTGAAAAGGGGATCGGCCGTACAATCAAGGGTGTTCCATCCCATGTGGGGTATTTTCAGGTTCGCTTCCTTTGCGAATCTCTTCACCTTCACATCGAACATTCCAAGGCAGCGGGTGTTGTTCTCCTCACTGCTTGCACACATCAATTGCATGCCGAGACATATGCCTAGGAACGGTTGCCGCAAGGTCACAAGGAGTTCATCGAGATGAGTTCTCCTGAGATATTCCATAGCAGTGGAGGCCTCTCCGACTCCAGGGAAGATGATCCGTTTCGCACTTTTGAGCACCTGCGGATCATCGCTCACCACCGCATCCACTCCAAGACGCTTGAGTGCGCAATCGACCGAACGGATATTGCCGGCGTTGTATTTCACTATCGCAACCGATGCCATATCAGAGGACCCCCTTGGTGGAGGGAAGATCATCATTTCCCGGGTAACGGAAGACTGCCATCCGCAAGGCCCGTGCGAACGCCTTGAACAGAGCTTCGGCTTGATGGTGCGCATTCCCCCCGTTGACCTTCATGTGGAGATTGCATTTCGCTTCATCACTGAATGATTTGAAGAAGTGGCTGAACAATTCGGTTGGAAAGGTACCCACCGTTTGTCGGGAAAAGTCGACATCCCATACGAACCAAGGCCTTCCCGAAAAATCGAGGGCGACTTCGGCGAGACATTCATCCATGGGAAGAAGCATAAAGCCATAGCGGCCGATACCCCGTTTGTCACCCAAGGCTTCACCAATCGTCTTGCCGAGTACCAAGGCCACATCCTCCACGGTGTGGTGCTCATCGACCTCCAGGTCTCCAGTACATTTCAACGTGATGTCGAATCGGGCATGTCGTGCTATCTGATCCAACATATGGTCGAAGAACGGCAAGCCAGTGGCGATGTCGGCATTGCCACTCCCATCGATATCCAACGAGAGGGTGATCGAGGTCTCCTTGGTGTCGCGCTTTGCCGTTGCCCGCCTAAGCGAAGTCGATTTGCCAGCAAGCAGATGGGACTCCAACTCCTTCCAGTCGGTGAATTCCAGCAGGGTTGTCCGTTCGAACGCTTCATACAAATCACGATTGGAGGTAATGATATGGGAATGGTTCCAATCGGTGTTCCCATCCATCCTTTCGAGTGCTGACCGTGTAACACTTTCGAGCGGTATTCCTTGGTGCGAAAGCAGTGCAACCGTCCCATCATCACCTTCGATCAGATACAGTTCATATATTCCTGAGCAGCTGATCGAATGGAGCACAGGAAATAGATTGTCGACCCATTTTCCATCTGTACCGATCACCGGTCCTTCAAGATCGATGAACAATCGTGCGTTTTTCTTCATGTCACCACTCCATCCTTGCCATCGCATCGAGCAATGTATCGTTTTCGGTTCTGCTGCCGATTGTAATTCGTACACAGCCGAGACATCCCCGTACAGTCGATCTGTTCCTGATGATGATACCTTGGAGACGCAATCGCTCACAGAGGAGATCGGGTTCGGTCACCCGTACCAACAGAAAATTGGCATCGCTTGGAAATACCTGTTCAACGTAGGAGATTGCCTGCAACCGCTGCGCCACCCGATTCCTCTCTTGCCGTATCTCCACCACTTGGCGTTTCACCTCATCGGCATGGTCAAGGACTTCGATCGCCAGCTCTTGCGCGACTCCACTCAAGTTGTAGGGATATTTCACCTTGTGCATGGTATCGATGATTTCATGATTCGCGATGGCGATTCCCACCCTCACATTCGCCAATGCCCAACTTTTAGATAGGGTACGGAGAATGACCAGACGGGGAATTTCTTCCAATAGCGAGACCGCCGAGGGATGTTCGGAGAATTCGATATAAGCTTCATCAACCACAGTGATGCCCTTGAATCGATTGGCCACCATGGCAATCTGTTCCAATGGAAAACTGTTGCCCGATGGATTGTTGGGAGAACAGATGAAGAGCATCTTGTGCATTCCTGTGGCAGGGGCTCCATTGTTCACCAGATGGCAGATAGTCTCCATTCTCGGCACATCGAAGGAAAAGTCGTCACGCAACTGGCAATGCGATACTCCCACATCGTTGATATTCGCAAAGACCTCGTAGGCTCCATAGGTGGGACTCATCAGAAGTATCTTGTCTTTCCTTGGGCAGCAGAAGATCCTGATCAACACATCGATCATCTCGTCACTCCCGTTGCCGATGACCACCTTGCCCTCCGGCAATCCCATCACCTCGGTAATCTTCTTCTTCAACGCCCTATGTTGTGGATCGGGATAACGGTTGAGGCCCCTACCCCCTGCATAGTCCCTCCAATTTTCGTTGGCATCGAGAAACACGTTGGCAACCCCTGTGAATTCGTTTCTTGCCGAAGAGTAGGGAACCAAAGATGCGATGTTCGGTCTCATCAATTCCCGTATCGTGTAGTCACTCATTTCTTCTCCTTTCCGAGGGTGTGCAATCTTACCCGTACCGCAGCGGCATGGGCATCGAGCTTTTCGGCCTTTGCCATGGTCTCAATGGTGGGACCAAGCGATCGCAGTCCGCGCTGCGTGATCCGTTGGAAGGTGATCTTCTTCAGGAAACTATCGAGTGAAACCCCGCTATGGGAACGAGCCCATCCGGAGGTGGGCAGTGTGTGGTTCGTGCCCGAAGCATAATCACCGGCCGATTCGCATGAATACATACCGAGGAATACCGATCCTGCATTCACCACCCGACGTTCGAGTTCCACGAAATTGGAAATATTGATGATGAGGTGCTCCGGAGCATATCGATTCACCACCTCTGCACAAAGATCCATGGATGTAACAATGACCGCCTTCGCATACTTCAATGAGTGCTCAATGACTTCAATCCGATTCAAGCTCTTCATCTGTTCGGACATCTTCTGCTCAACCCGATCGACCAGAGCTTCTCCAGCAACAACATCATCCGAGAGCACCACGAGGATCACTTGGCTATCGGGACCATGTTCGGCTTGGCTCAGCATATCGGCCGCGGCAAAGTCGGGATTGCTCTTGGAATCGATCACCACCATGACCTCCGAGGGTCCTGCCGGCATATCGATCGCACAGCGGTAACCTGCCACTTGTTGCTTGGCTTCGGTGACAAATCGGTTGCCAGGACCGAATATCTTATCCACAGCGGGTACCGATTCCGTTCCGAAGGCAAGAGCGGCGATAGCTTGTGCTCCACCGCTGGCGATCACCTTCGTCACTCCGCTGATCGACGCCGCATACAGTATCGCGGGATCGATCGTTCCATCCGGACGAGGCGGAGTACAAAGCACGATTTCCCCGCAACCGGCGATCCGGGCGGGAACGGCAAGCATGAGCACAGTGGAGAAAAGAGGTGCGCTTCCACCCGGGATATATAGTCCCACCCTCTTCAAGGGAACACTCTTGCGCCAACAGTAGACTCCCGGTTCGGTCTCGACCCGCTCATCGGTGGGTTTCTGGGCCCGATGGAACCGTTCGATATTCTCCTTGGCTCTTTCTATCGCCATCCGCAGATCTTCATCAACATCAGCTTTTGCTTTTTCCATGGTCTCCGACGAAACCACCACCGACTGCAATTGGGCTCCATCGAACTGTCTCGCATACGCGATGAGTGCTCCATCGCCTTGTTCCCTCACCATCTCGATGATATGGGAGACTGAATCGGCTACCGATGCCGAATCCATATCCGGACGTGCGAGAAGCTGCTCAATGGACAGCACCTCCGGATCGACAATCCTTTCGATACGACTCATTGGTTGCTCCTTCTCAATCGGCCATCTTCTCGATGGCAGTGACCAATATTCCTTGTGCACCAAGGGCCTTGAGTTGTTCCAACACATCCCAGAACCGTGATTCCTGGACCACACTCTGCACTGCGCACCATGCAGTATCCAACAAGGGGGTGACCGTCGGGCTTTTCATACCGCCTATGATGGAAGCAGCCTCATCCAAATGTTCCTTCGGCAGATTGAACATGATGTACTTGTAGTCGTTGGCACGCATGACCGCATCTATGCGCAACATCAGTCTATCCAAGATGGTCCGTTTCTCCTCCGACAATCCCGGATGGGCGATCATGATCGCACTGGAATGGTAGATCGCCTCCACTTCCCGCAAGCCATTGCTGGCCAAGGTGGCTCCGGTACTCACCAAATCACAGATGGCATCGGCAACTCCGATCGATGGGGTGATCTCGACCGATCCCGAGATCTCGTAGATACGGGCTTCGACCTTGGCCTCCCTCAGCTTCTTGGAGAGAATTCCCGGATAGCTCGTAGCGATCCGCTTTCCTTCCAATGAGGCGAGTCCATCGTAGTGGAAGTCATTGGGAACCGCGATGGATAGACGACACTTCGAAAACCCCAAGTCCTTGATCACATCGAGAGGAAGGTCCTGTTCATCGAATTCATTGCGTCCCACGATCCCGATATCGGCAACTCCATCCTGGACATAACGGGGAATGTCGTCGTCCCTGAGGTAGAGGAATTCGATCGGGAAATTGTCGGCCTCCTCCTTGAGTAGACGGGAGTCGGAACCGAACCGTATGCCGCAATCGGTGATGATCTTGAGTGACTTTTCACTCAAACGTCCGCTCTTTTGTACCGCGATCCTCAGGCGTGTTTCCATGTGTCATTCCTCCAAATAGCAAAAAAGCTCCGCAAAATGCGGAGCAGTACCTACAGGTTCCAATGCACACGCATTCCATCAGTTGTCCATATCGTGGTGATGGTGATGGTGTGCAATCATTCTTTTCATGCGTTGAGCCTATCGAACGACCTTGGAAGTGTCAATAGCTTACCGATCGTCCTCCACCTCGACATCCACGGCTTCCACTGTCGCTCCACCACGATTTCTGAATATGATCGCAAGCAGTGCCAATGTAAGTCCTACAATGAGTACTGTGATTCCAAGAATCGTCACCAACAGATTCGCCACATCACGGGGAAAGAGGAACAACACCACCGCGAACAAAAGCGATACGATACCTTCGGTCACCAATGGAGCTGCGGGAAATCCCGCCGATTTCACCGCAATCGAGTCGATGAACACCACCACGGCCGAAAGCACCAACTGGGCTCCCAGGATATAGATGATGGTGGTCCACACTGCTCCTCCCGTTGCCAATGGCATGATAATGGCGAGCGTGCCTACCACTATTCCCAACACTCCCTTCACAAGGGTAGTACCGTGGTTGAACTTGCCGAATGAATATTTCGGCATGGTCGCAAGGGAAATGATGCCGGTGACGAGCGCAAGTACTCCCAATGCGATGACGAGAATCTGTTTGAACAGATCCTGTCGTGCCAGTATGAAGATTCCGATAATGACCACCAGGATGGCGATGACCAGTTGCACAATCCAACGGCCTTTGACTTTCATATGGGTTCCTCCTGCGAAACGGGAGACGTTGCACTCGATCTCCCGACTCGCTATAGTGGCAGTATCACCTTTTTCCACGACGATGTAAAGGAAATGCAATGTACGATCATCTCTTCTTCGATGCGGACGGAACTCTTTTCGATTTCATGGCAGCCGAACGGTGGGCCCTTTCAAGAGTCTTCAACGAGGTGGGAATACCCGCCAACGACGACTCTCTGGCTACCTATAGTCGCATAAACAACGGCATATGGCTCGAATTCGAGCAGGGGATCATCGGTATGACCGAGTTGAAGACCGAACGTTTCAGGCGTTTCTTCACCCGTTATGGAGTATCGGGCAATCCTCACGCAACCGCCCATAGATACACTGAAATCCTCGGAGAATCGAGCCACCTGTATGACGATGCGATCGAGGTGCTCGATGCAATTGAAAAGAGGGGTATTCCGATGTCGCTCATCACCAATGGCATCTCCACTGTGCAGAGGGGGAGATTGGAGGCCACCGGTACCCGCCACTACTTCATGGCCATCATCATCAGTGAAGAGATAGGAATCCAGAAACCCCACCCCGACTATTTCAAAAAAGCCAAGGAATTGGTGGTTGCGGCAGGTGGCAGCGCCGATCATCCCCTGATTATCGGCGACAGTCCCACCAGCGATATCAAAGGGGGCTTGGATTCGGGAATAGACACCTGCTGGGTGAATCGTTTCTCCATGGAGAAGGATCCTGAACTACCCGCGACGTACGAGATAACCCGACTGGAGGAGTTATTGGGGATCCTGGACGATCTCAACCAACTCCACATCAAAGATAAGTAGTGTGTTCGGCTCTATCCTGGTGGAACCCTCCGCACCATATCCCAGATCAGGGTGCACATAGAATCTGAAACGAGAACCCACGGGCATCAACAGCAGCCCTTCGCGAAAGCCCGGTATCATGGAGGAAAGGTCGAATGTACTCGGGATCCCCCGAATCGAAGCATCACCTTCCCTGCCATCGAGATAGGTCAAGCGATAGTTCACCCGTACGGTATCTTGTTCCGAAGGCTTCTCTCCTTCGGAGTCCTCCACGACTTCATATTGCAGCCCACTGGCAGTGGTCACCACACCTTCCCGTTTTCCGTTCACCGCAAGGAAACTCTCCGCATCCTCCAAGTTCTTCTGCGCCAGCTCTTCCAAACGACGCGCTGCTTCGGTGATCAATTTGTCCTGATACTCATAGAGCACGGTATTCATCATACTCTCATCGATGAGGGGAACGGCCTCCAGACCGGCGTCATAGGCTCCACGTGCGAAATAGAGGGGATCGAGGTCCTGGACATCCCGCATCGCGGTCGCCATCAACAAATATCCATAGGTATAACTGAATCGTTGATCCAAGGTCTCGGGTTCGGGAAGCTGTTCCATCACCGATGGTGTCGGTTCATCGGACTCCACCACAGGAGCCGGTTCCGAAACCTCGGGCACGATATCCACCGGTTGTACGATTGTATTGGGTGTCGCCTCTTCACGAGGTAATTCCCGAGCTCCACATCCCACCGACACCAGTATGCTGTAGGTCAACAAGACCACTAGGGGAAACAGATGAACAGGAATTCTTCTATTCAACCGATCGACCATGCATCCACATCCTTTCCCCCAACCCCATTCACTGATGGTAAACGTAAAGTCGGTATACGTCCACCATAAAATGAAAGGATTGCACTTCTTTACCTATAGAGCTGCGTTTGGGATATGCATCGTGCATCAGGTGATTGTCGCTCCTCCGTTGGAGCTATCGATCGAACACCGATTTCCCAGTCGAATCCATTCCCACGATAACCGGAAAATCGGCAATCTCCAGCCTCACAAGCGCCTCGGGACCCAATTCTTCGAAGGCAACCGTCTCCATCACAAGAACCTTGGATGCATAGAGAGCTCCGCAGCCGCCGAACGCTACGAAATAGAGCCCCCGGTGTCGCCGTATCGCATCTGAAACCGCAATCGAGCGAGGCCCTTTGCCGATGGTGGCCACAAGCCCCGCATCCATGAGTGTGGGAGTGAAGGGATCCATCCTTGATGAGGTGGTGGGGCCACAGGAACCGATGACCTTTCCTTCAGGGGTAGCGGCAGGACCCATGTAGTAGATGGTTTCACCTTGTAGGGACACCGGCAATGGAGCACCTGCGGCCAACAATTCGGTCAATTTTCTGTGGACCTGATCCCTTCCGACCAGAAGTGTACCGTAAAGGGCCACCCGATCGTAGGCATGCAGTGATTCGATCGTAGGACGATCCAACGGAAGCTCCACTCTACGCATGTTCTCCTCCCTCGATTTCCACTACGGCCTTCCTGTCGGCCCAACAACTGATGGAGATTGCCAAAGGGAGTCCCGCGATATGGGTCGGTTCATATTCCACAGCCACCGCCAATGCGGTGAAGGGTCCACCAAATCCTCCAGGTCCGACATGGGTATCGTTCACCGCCCGTTCCATCCTTTGCTCCAATGCGGCATAGCGTGGATCCGGATGGGGCTCTCCCACCGGTCTGCACAACGCTCTCTTGGAAAGTTGGCCTGCCCGTTCAGCGGTTCCGCCAAGTCCTACTCCGACTACAATCGGAGGACAGGGCTTTCCTCCCGCCGACTGTACCGCACGTACCACGGCTTCGAGCACTTGCTCCTCCTGTGCAGTCGGGTTCAGCATATGTAGGGAGGAACAGTTTTCACTTCCGAATCCTTTCAACATTGCCCGTATCGTGATCCCTCCTGTTGGTTTGGTGAACCAATGGATCACCGGGGGAAGGTTTGTGCCGGTATTTTTTCGTTCGAACAGCGGTTCAAAGACCACCGAGTTTCTAAAATTGCCTATCTTGACCGCTTCTTGTACACTTCTATGCAAAATCTGCTCGATCATATGCATTCCAAAGGGTGCTTTGGGACCCATTTCCACAAAGAAGACCACCATGCCGGTGTCTTGGCACATGGGCAATCGGGTCTTCCCCGACAGTTCCAGATTCTCTCGAATCATCGCCAACACATCCGCTGAAGCTGCATAGGAGTCCCTACGTGGATCATCATCGGACAATCGACGCAACTCCAAATTGGTTTGTTCTTCCATCGCTTCCAATTTGCTTACCAAAGAGGGTTCCAGATGGGTTGCCGCATGCAACAACGCATCACGCACCTTGTGTTGCACATATTCAATTGTCGGTGTCGCCATGTAATCCTCCTCGTCCTTCGAGAGATAGGGCTATGCCCATGGAGATGAGTGCGAATAGTATCCCCACCAAAGTTCCGACCACTTCCGCTACAATATCGAGCATTTCGAAGCTTCTGCCGAAGAACGGTTGCACGATTTCGATGATTGTCCCCAATACTATCGAGATGCCCAAAACCAAGGGAACCCTCCACCCGTTCTCCTTGAGCATTGAAGTGAATGATGTGGGGACATGGCGACCGGAGAGGGCGAATTGGAGAAAACATCCCAAGGCGGTATAGGCAAGCGCATGTGCTCCCTTGTCGCCTATGAGGGGATACCATGTGGTTGAAGAGAGGTTCTCACCAGGGGTAAGACTCAAGATGGTGATGGTCAACATAACCACAGGAGTGAGCACCATCCCCAATATTCGGGTGTATCGATAGGCATGTAGCGTCATGACAAGTCTCCTTGCGTGATGTCGAGCAGGTCCATATGGGTTCGTAATTCGGAAAGGAAAATATTCTTGTCACCGAAGTCACGTGGAGCGGCCAAACGGTGGGAAGGAGTATCGCTTGTGAACCTTTGGATCACGATGTTGGATGGGATGTGGCGCAGCAGCAGCAAAGTGTTCGCCAGATG
>Ga0334898_1002482_pt1 | contig 16783 bp, 10 predicted proteins | sample GraSluR3_MG_10_FD_207228 | JGI IMG/M metagenome (GOLD analysis project Ga0334898, IMG submission 207228) | Sludge microbial communities from methane-producing bioreactor in Wageningen University, Netherlands - Granular Sludge_3_08-R3 | ecosystem: Engineered > Bioreactor > Anaerobic >... | reverse complement strand
TTTGATGGGCGGCTAATAACCGCCCCTACCTTAGTCATTCCGGAAAGTCGAACGGAGTGAGGCTTATCCGGAATCCATAGCCTGTCCACGAATTTGCACTAATTATCACGAATTGGTTGAGAGGCTTTAGAGGGTTAAGAAGCATATCCCAGCTTCCTGCCCGATAGGGCGGATGCGCTACCCTACGCGACAAGATCTCGCGGCTACTAGGGCGGCTAAAAGCCACCCCTACATTAGTCAATGTCTTCACTACCGGTCCACAATCTATCCTTTTACAGGTTTAAAAAAAGGAGCCCTCATGCGAGGGCTCCATATATGCTGAGACAAGCCTAGGGCTTATTTCATCATGATCATTTTCTTGGTAGCGCTGAACTTACCGGTATTCATCTTGTAGAAGTATACACCGGATGCCACAGGGCGGTTGTTCATGTCGGTACCTTTCCATACCACGCTATGTTCGCCGGCAGCTTTGTGTTCATTTACCAGGCGATTTACCAATTGTCCCTTAAGGTTGTAGATCTCAATCGAGACATCGGAAGCTTCTCTGACGCTGTAGCGGATAGTAGTTTCCGGGTTGAAAGGATTGGGATAGTTACCCTTGAGGGCGTTTGCGAAGGCAGGAGCCACGATATCTTCGTTTGATACAGATCCGCCATCTGAGTGGATGGAGAAGTTATCCAGCATAAATACGAAGGCGTCGTCTGATACGCAACGGATTGCGATATAGACTTCCTGTCCGTCATATGCAGAGAGGTCGTAGATGTATTCGGTCCAGTTTGTGGGAGCTTCCACATAGTTTGCACCGGTTACATATTGGAATCCCTGCGGAATGATCGCGGGCATGGTGGATACGCCGACGCGGAAGCGTTCGTGACCATAGACATCGGTGAAGCTCTTTGCATTGAACTTAATCGAGCTATTGCTTCCAAGGGTCACGCGTTCGGTGATCAACCAGTCGTTGTTGGGACTGTTTACAGCGGCAAAGCTTGCAGCAAACTTGTCACCTTCAAAGGCGTCCATTCCGCTGATCGGAGGAACAGTCTGAGAAGGATTGAAGATGATGTAAGCCATAGGCGCTTCGCTACCCGGGAAGGCGATGTCGGTGAATCCGTAGGTTGCGGATCCGTCTTGGTCAAGCAGATTCCAGTTATCGAAATCTGTGGCGAAATCAGGATGCCCTTCAAAGCCGTCCGTGAAGATGGCTTCAGCGAGTTCGAGATTTACGTTTACGTCGACGGTCACGATTGCGGATTCGCCGGTGTTGTAGATAGCACTGACGCCATATACATAGTCACCATTGGGGAGATCGTTGTCTGTATAGCTGGTATTTTCGGGGTTTGAGATGTTAGCGATCATGGCGCCATCACGATAGACCTTGTAGCCCATGAGGACTGCGCGGGTGTGGTTGTTTCTGACGGGCATGATGTTTTTCATGCTCAGTTCGCCTTCGGGGCGCACTGTGGCGTTTTCGGTGATGGAGGGTAGTTCGATGGCTTTGAGGTTCACGCCCTCTACTACGAAGCCCTGGATGAGCCAGTTGTAGGTGAGATCTGGGTTCACTTGGCTAAGGGTGGTCCATCCACCGAAGTTCATGATATTTCCTTTACCTTCGATCTGCGGACCGTTGTCGCAACCGGCAGGGTATCCACCCTGGGTGTTGACATTGTAGCCAAACCAGAGTTGCATGCCGGCAGTGATGGGCACAGGGTTGGTAAGGATGACTGTGTTCCAAGCTTCATTTGTGTGGTTTGAGACCACTTGGCTGTGCACGAGCGTACCCGGTGTGGTGGTGGTTCCACCGGTCCAGACTTTAACGGTGTATACAGCGTTTTGATACATGGGCACGAACTGGATCTGAGTCAGTGTAGTTCCCACGTAGTCAGCGAGATCGGTAGCATCGTAGCGGTGAGCAACGTCGAAGTTTGCGACGCCGTTTGTTCCGATGCTGTTTCCGATGGCGGAGTTATCACTCCAGGAGATCCATTCACCTTCCAGCGGGGGCTGGGGAGAAGTCCACTCGAGAGTCACATCGTTTCCATCGACAGTATAGGCAAGGTCTGTGGGAGGATCGAGATCATCCACGATGATTGCCAGAGGAGCTGTGGGTACAGATTCACCGGCATCGTAGACGGCGGTCACGGTGTATTCGTAGCTGCCAAAATCGACGTCAGCATCGATGTAATCGAGGGTTTCAGGATCGTTTATGGTATCCACAAGAGCGCCATCACGGTAGACTTTGTATCCGATGAGTTCGCTTTCTCTGGTGGTGGTATTATTTACCATGCGCAGAGTAGGATTGCTCTGCATGCTGAGGGTGCCTGTCTGCGGAGCTCTGGGAGCTTCAGCGATAGGAGCAGGCATCATGGCTCTGGTGAGGTTGTGATCCAGGTAGCCCTGGATAGACCAGTTGTAGGTAAGAGTTTCATTTAGGTCAGTCAGCTGATCCCAGCCGCCCATATTGATGAGGTTGCCTTTACCTGCTACTTGTGGACCGTCGTCGCAACCGGCAGGGAATCCTGCTTGGGTGTTGGATTCAAAGCCAAACCACAGTTCTTGACCTGCAGGTACAGGGATGGGGGTGGTGAGCTCGACAATGTTCCATTGACCGATGGTCGGAGAAGCGACTGCTTGAGAGTGAACCAAGCTAGCGGGACCTGCGATAGATCCGCCGGTCCATACTTTGACGGTGTATGTGCTATTTACTTCGTTTGGCACGAATTGCACGTGGGTCAGAGTGGAGCCCTGGTAGGGAGCCAAATCTGTGGTATCGTAGCGGTGAGCTACGTCGAATACTGCGGGTCCGTTTACGCCGATTCCGTTTCCGAGGTCAGCAGGATCGCACCATGTGATCCATTCACCTGAAGGAGGAGGTTCGGGAGCATCCCAGCTGAGATGCACATCGGTTCCGACGACGTATCCGGTGAGGTTGCTCGGAGGATAGAGATCGTCCGGAGTATCAGCGACGCCGACACCGGTTAGAGCCACAGTGTGAGTCTCACGCACGATATTGTCTTGGAGCGTGATGGTAGCATCGTGAGTTCCGGCAGCAGTCGGAGCATAGACAGCGTTGAAGCTGAAGCTCTGTCCTGCGGTCAGGTTTGCCGGCAGGGTGGGAAGGCCTGTGAGGCTCATCATGTCGCTGCCGGAGATTTGGATGGAGCTGATAGTCAGAGTGCCGTCACCATCGTTGGTCACGGTGAAGCTCTGAGTTTCAGAAGCATCGACTGCCACCTCGCCAAAGTCATAGCTGGTGGGATCGATTGCAAATATAGGAGTTTCGATGACTGTAGCTTCTTGGATGGTGACATTGTCGACCATGAGATCGTTGTCGCCATCACCGGAGAGAGTGGATTCAGCGTAGAAGGCAATGAAGAACATGCCATCGACATCAGTGAGCGGGATGGTCACGTTTACTCCGGTATGAGGAATATCGTTGTATACATATTCACTATCGGTGTTGTTCCATTCGCGCAGGATAACAGGATCGCTCATTTCAGCATCTGTACCCATAGCCACGATGAATCTTTGACCCTGTTGCAAGGCAGGATCGACGGCAGCGGTCTGGTTCCATACGGTCAGGCCGAGGTCGAAATTCAGCTCATAATCGCCATCGGTGATACTGATGGGCGGAGTGATGAGCCAGCCATTGCGTGTAGTGCCATATACGTTGATCTTGGCAGCTTTGTTTACGGGATCAGTGATGTTCATCCAGTCGTCATGTACCCACTGGTTGAAGCTCGGGGTGCTGCCATTGGGATAGGATCCGGCCAATTGGCTCCATTCCACGGGCATCCAATCGGCAGCTACTGTGCCAAAATCTTCAGTCCAGGGGAAGGTGGAGATGATCGGATCGTAGCAGCTTCCGGTGAGATCAATGGTGATCTCTTGGTCGCCTGCTGTTACGACTACGCTTCCGGTGTAGTCGCCAACTACTGTGGGGGTGTATTCCACCGTGAAGACGTGGGACTCACCACCTTCAAGGCTGACGGCTGTGAAGGGTTCTTCCAGACCAAATGCGTCGCCGGAAACTACGACTGTCCCGACGTTGAGTGTGCCGGCGCCACTGTTTGTGATGGTGAAGTTTTTGGTGTGGGTAGTATTGATGATCTGATTGCCAAAATCCCAAGTAGTAGGTGTGACAGCCAATATAGGATCAGCGGGCAGATCGCCAAATTGCATCATGATATTTGGAATTGCGGAGATCAAGGTAGCTGTCGGAGGTGATGCAGGATCAGGGTTTATGGTGTCAGAATAGTAGCGTAGACTACGCGCTGTGCTGGTATTGGTGTTGTAGAAATAGAAGTTATTTCCATCATAGCTGGGAGTGTTTTCATCTACAGCGATTACCAGGTTGTCGACGTTGTTGTAAATAAACGGAGTATCGAGGATGATCTCGATCCAGCCATCAATAGCGGGAAGAGCTACATAACCGTCAAATACTTCAGTCAGGTCGTCCAGAGCAAGCCAATCGGTTGTGGTTTCAAATTCAGACAAATCGGTGTGACCCATGTAGATCACCCAGTCGTTTGAATCCACAGCTTCATCATATCCATTCCAGTGATAGTAGATCTTTTCGATGCGCTGGCCGGGAATATTGATCTCGGATTGCAGGAAGATGCTCTGAGAATAGGTGTAGCCATAGTAGGCATTGATGGGAAGTCTTTGGTTAGCAGTGCCATCGCCGATCATCACCAATCCTTCAGGATTTCCTGCTGCGCTCAGGGCTACGTCGATCGAAGTTTCGGTCTGTGCGTTGTCTACAGTCAGAGTAGCAGAGACAGGGCCTTCGACCGTGACGGTGGCGGTGATCGGAACGATCACGGATTCACCGGCAGCCAAAGCAGCAGGAAGGTTTGAAGCGTCAAAGGCAAACATGGAAGCGTCGACTCCGGAGATAGTGATCTCAGAAGCGTCGACATTCAAGGTGCCACTGCCGCTATTTGAAATGGTGAGGTTGATGGGATCAGATTCCACGCCTTGGCTGATTCCGCCAAAATCGATGCTTAGAGGATTCACTGCGAGCATCGGAGCACCAGGGATCTCACGTACTTGGACATTGTCCACAAAGAGATCATTGTCGCCGCCGGAAACGGTGGATTCACCGTAGAAGGCGAAGAAAACCTGACCGACCACATCATCGAGGATGATGCTGACATCAGTGCCGGTGTGGGGGATAGCGTTGTAGACAAAATCGCTGCCGGTGTTGTTCCACTCACGCAGGATGACAGCATCTGTCATGCCGGGGTTTGTGGCCATGGCGACGATGAATTTGTCGTCTTCTTGGGAAGTGGGATCTTGGATGGGCTCTGCGTTGTTATAACGGGTCAGGCCGAGATCAAACTTCAGCTCATATCCATCAGCAGGGATGTCAATGGGCGGAGAGATCAGCCAGCCTTTGCGACTAGTGCCATAGATATTGATTCTGGCAGCATTGTTGCCGGTGCCTAAGTGCAACCAGTTGCCACGCACCCATTGAGTGAGACTACCGTCGATGACGGGGTAGATACCGCTGGCTTGGCTCCAGTTTAGGGGCATCCAGTCGGAGGCTTCCGTGCCAAAATCCTCAGTCCAAGGGAATGTGGAGATGACGGGGTTGTCTCTGGTGGTGAAGCTTCTGGCTTCAGCTTGATCACTGGTGCCGGCTGCATTTGTGGCCTCTACTGTCCAGTAGTAGGTAGTCAGATAATCCAGAGGATTAGGCAGAGTGTAGGGAGGCATCACATTGCTGGCAAATAGAGTGCTGCCATCTACTGTATCCAGATATAGGTTGTATCCATCCGGGATGCCGCCGACTGAGGGGGCATTCCAGTTGAAGGTGGTATATTCGCTTACGTTTTCTGCTTCATCAGCAGGGGAGCTAAGACTGGGAACGCCGGGAGTCACAGGAAGGATCGCGGGACCCACGACGGAGTCAAGATAGAAGCTTGCGGAAACCTGAGCAGTGCGGAAGCCTATATAGTGGCCACCGGCTGCATCGGTGAGATCTGCGCTAAAGCTCTGCCAAGTGTTTGTGGCATCTACGTTGAACTCATCAAGGAGAATCCAGTTTTCACGATCAGTGGAGTATACAAGCTCCAAAGCCGCGGAAACGTTTGAGACTCTCAGATCAAAGGAAATCATGTCTCCGGCTTCGATGTCAAGCATCGGAGTGGAGAGAGTGAACTGGCTGCTTGAAGAAGCATATTTGTATGCAGAAGCTGAACCATGACTTGCGACAGTTGTGCTGCGAGTCCAGTTTGATGTTCCCAATGAAGCCCATCCGGCAGGCGGGACGCTTACTTCAAAGCTTTCTGCCAATTGGTCTTCCATCAAGGTGCTGAAGCTCCACACGGGGGTGTCTATTGCATCGCCGTGTTCGTTGTAGGGAACTACTTGCCAGTAGAAGGTAGTGGAGGCTTCAAGGTCTTCAAGATCATAGCTTGTCACTTCGCCAAGATCTGCTGTGAAAGCAGGAGGATTGACGGTGTCAAAATGAAGTTTGTAGCCTGTGGGTAAACCGCTTCCGGCAGACCACTGCAAGGTAACACTGTTTTCCATGAGAGTGACGCCGTTTGCGGGGCCAACCAAGTTTGCCGCACTTGGAGGATCGGTGATCACAAGTTCGGTCATGTTGAAGGTGATGTTGCTGCGATTTGAGCTGGTGCTTCCGGTAGTAGCATCGATGGCTTCATTGCTATCATTCTGATAGCGCAGTGAGCTTACGAAACCGGTAGTAGAATAAAAAACAGAAGCATTCTGGGTGTAGGTACCCGGGATTAAGCTGGTGACTACGTCCACCAAAATGTTTGAAGTTCCATCCCAATCAAAGGGAGCGTTGAAAGTATGAACATTCATGCCATCAACAGGCTGGAAATCGTTCTCATAGAAGACTTCGGTGTAGGTGCCTTCTTCAAAAGTGGTGGTAAGAGCGCTCTGATCGGTGGTTTTGATGCGAATCGCAAAATTCGGCATCGGTGAGCAGTTGTTTACATTATCCACATTAAATGCGAGTGAGTTAATGGGACCTGCGCCGCCACCGGCGGCTTCAATCTCAGAGGCAGTGTAAAGATACTGTTGACGGAAGTTCTTGTAATAAGTACCGTAGGGAGTGGGAACACCTGAGGTTCCATTGGTACTAGTACCGTCGCCAATAGTTATATTTACTTGCGCAAAGAGAGTACTGAACATTCCTAATCCTAAGATCAGGAGGATGATTAACAGTTTGTGTCTGTTCATACTGTTCTCCTTGTTTTGTTTGTAGTAGTTTTCAGCTTTCGAACACAGTGGTTCGAACTCATTATAACACATAAAAACGAGAAATCTACTCGTCAACCCAACTTAATGGAAGTGCAAAAACTTGTAAAGGAAAATTTCTTGGTTTAAGCTTTTGCTGCTCAATGCAAGGCAGATCTTCCTGAGGATCATGAGCCTTTTTTGCCGATCGTGGTTGCATAGATCACAAACTCTTCAGTCCCGTCGATGCGTAAGGCGTCGTTGAGCGCTTCATCCAGATATGCCCCGATCATGCAGGCTCCACAACCGATGGCTTCGGAAGCCAAATGGAGGTTTTGCCCGATGTGCCCGGCATCCAGATATAGGTAGCGATATCCGCGCTGACCATAGCGCCATACGGTGCGATAGGGGACAGCTGTGAAGATGAAATTCACTGCAGATGTCCTAAGCATCTCTTGGCGGAAACAGGCTTCAAAGATGTGGTTTTGGATCTCCGGACTTTCATCGATGAGGATGAGGCAATGCTTGATGGGATGATAGTAATACAAGCCGGGCTTGAGTCCGGTGACACGATGGATGTCCACAAAGGTCTCGATGGGATGTCTGCTGCCGGCGGATGGGACATTGCGGAAGGTGATCTCCATGCGTTCATTGGAGCGGAAATCACGCGCCCAACTGCTGCAATAGAGCAGCCATGACAGCTCTTCTTGGCTGATGGCATCATCGGAGTATTTTCGCAGACTGCGGCGCTCTGAGATGGCATCTTTTAGGCTCATTGAGCCAAAATCCAGAGTGCCGACAGCGGGCAGGGCAAAGAGCTCTCCGCTGCGGGCTTTGATGGCGTCCGGACGGGGAATGCTGCATTCCTGGTCACTTTTGTCGGCATAGATGTATCTGCTAAGGCGCACAAAGTCCGCACCGATCTTCTCAGCTTTGGGACGCTCGGAGGAGATCTCTTCCAAAAGCGGCCTCATCGTGGATTCCAATAGCTGAATCTCATCAAGACTGAGCCCCGTCTCTTGGTGGATTTCTTCATCTGTGTAGCCACGGGTTTTGTAGTATAGATAGTCAAATGATCTGGGTTCCATATTACCTCCTAAAAAACTATTATAATAGATCCTTGCGGTCTTCCTGGCGGAGCCAATCCACCACCTTTTTCACGTCTTCAGCGCGATCTTTGGGCGCCAGCAGGATGGCGTCAGGCGTTTCAATCAGGCAGATATCGTCCATGCCGATGAGTGCCACAAACTTGTCTGAGCGGATGAAGTTTCCCTTGGAATCCAAGGCAAATAGCTCGGAAATGCTGCTGTTGAGATTCTCGTCCCGAGGGCAGATCTCAGAAAGAGCTTTGAAGCTGCCGACGTCCGTCCATCCGATATCCACCGGGATGACCACGCGATTTGTAGCTTTTTCCATGATGCCGATATCGATGGGGATGCGCGGCATCATGCTGTAGATAGGGGAGATGTCCGCGCCATAACCATGTCTTTGCCAGAGCGCATCGATCTGAGCGCAGAGCTTTGAGATCTCGGGCGCATGCCTATCAAAGGCTTTTAAGATGCTGTCAATGCTCCAAGCGAAGATGCCGCTATTCCAGAAGAATCCGCCTTTTTCCAGAAAGCCTTCAGCTGTCGCTCTATCCGGCTTTTCTTTGAAGCGGATCACCTCGCGGCAATCGTCTGAGACAGTCTTTCCTGCCTCGATATATCCATATCCGGTGGCAGGATAATCCGGCATGATCCCAAAGGTGATCAGATCCCCCGCCAAGGCAGCGCGTGAGGCAGTCTTCAGGTGTCCTCTGAAGGCTTCATCATCACGGATCACGTGATCCGCCGGAAGCACCAGCATCGGAGTATTCTGACTGTAGCGCGCCTTTAGGTATTGAACGCTGAGAGCAATGCAGGGAGCGGTATTCATTCCAAAAGGCTCCATGATGATGTTTTCTGTGGGAAGCGATGGTAGATGACGGCGCACCAGCTCAGCTTGATCAGCCGCGGTGACCACATAGATGTCGGTTATCGGGATGATGGGCAGGAGCCTGTCCACGCTGAGCTGAATCATCGAGCGTTCGTCTGCCACTCGTAGAAATTGTTTTGGCATCCTTGTGCGGCTTTGCGGCCAGAACCTTGTGCCAAATCCGCCTGCCATAATGAGGGCTATCATAGATCTCTCCTGATGTCGTTATTGTTGAATGATCTGGGTCTCCTCGGGATAGCGAAAGTTCCATACACTAGCGGGGATGGCGCCGTCAAAGACTATCTTTGAAAAGCTATAGCTCACCGTGTTTTGGGAGTGATCCTGATAGCTGAGCTTACGCACAATGCCGCTGTCATATGCGATGTCGGCGTTGATTTCGCGGATGAAGGGATCATCTTCGGGACTCAATCTGATCCGGAGCAATCCGCCGCTTGTTCCCAAGATCTCCACAGCGCTTTGATCCCAATAAAGCTGCAAGAGTTCGATGGGATTCATACGGTTAAATTCCGGGAGGATATCGCTGACAAATAGGGTGGAGGAAGAGCCGTCATAGAGCTCAGCTCTACCAGAATAGACGAGCAGTCTCTGCAGAGCCGGCTCCTCAAAGCTGATCAGCAATCGCGGGGGCTGAAAATAGATCTTGCCCTCATAGACGATACTGCGATCCAGCTGACTAAAGTGATTGGTCTGCTTTAGATTTGCGCTAAAAGTTTGGATGGAGCCATAGCGAGCCTGCAGCTTGTTTTGGATCTCAGAAGGAGTCTGCGCAAAGAGAAAAGCGCATACAAACAGGGCAATAAAGCTAATCTTCTTCATTCATCACTCCCATGCGGACGAGATCATCCCGACTCGCGATCACATCACGGGATTTACTGCCCAAATGGGGCCCCACGATCTGAGCTTGCTCAAGAAGGTCGACCAATCTTCCCGCGCGGGCATAGCCGATCTTAAAATGCCTTTGCAGCATTGAGACGGAGGCAGTGTTTGAGCGCACCACCACCTTTGCCGCTTCAGGGAAGAGATCGTCGTCCCAGTCCACAAAGCTATTGAGCTTGTTTTGAATATCCTCTTGCAGGCTAAAATCCTGTCTCGGCTTGGGTTGTTGTGCCAGAAAGTCGTTTACCCGAGCAATCTCCGCATCGGAGACAAATGCCCCATGAATGCGCTCAGGCAGAGCTTTGCCTGGCGGCACGAAGAGCATGTCTCCGCTGCCCAAAAGGCGTTCTGCTCCGATCATGTCGAGGATCACGCGGCTATCCACTCTTGAGGAGACCCGAAATGCGATCCGCGCCGAGAAATTTGCCTTGATGATGCCGGTGATGACCTTGATGGATGGTCTTTGTGTCGCCAGGATGAGGTGGATGCCCACCGCCCGTGCCATCTGCGCCAAGCGTGCAATCGGCAGCTCGATATCCTTACCGCTGGTCATGATCAGATCGGCAAATTCATCTACCACGATCACGATATAGGGCAGCCTCTCCATCTCCTCATCGCCCGCGGCTTTTTCATTGTAGCTGATGATCTCGCGCACCTTGGCTTCTTGCAAGAGCTCATAACGCCGCTCCATCTCTTTGACAGACCAATACATGGTTTCCAAAGCGGTATCGGGGTCGGTGACGACATTACCGATGAGATGGGGAAGCTCAGAGTAACCCGCCAATTCCACCCGCTTGGGATCGATCAGGATGAGCCTGAGATCATCCGGCGTGGTGCGCATGATCAGACTCATCAGAATGGTGTTGATACAGACGGATTTTCCGCTGCCGGTAGCACCTGCAATGAGTAGATGCGGCATCTTTGCCAGATCCGCAATGATGGCTCTGCCGGAGATGTCTTTGCCCAGGCCAAATGCCAGCTTGGAGCTGCTTTGCTGCATCTCGTCGGAAAGCAGGAGATCCTTCAGATAGATCATGTCCCGCGTGAGATTGGGGATCTCGATTCCGATCAAGCCACGCCCCGGGATCGGCGCTTGCACGCGGATGGACTTTGCCTTAATCGCCAGAGCCAAATCATCTGCCAAAGAGGCAAATTTGGAGACCTTCACCCCCTTGGCGGGCTCAAGCTCATACTGCGTGATGATCGGCCCGATATTCACATTGCGCACTTCCGCCTCAATGCCAAATTCCGCCAGTTTACCCTGCATTACAGAGCTCGTGCTGAGGATCTGCGCCTCGATCTCTTTGCGATCTTTTTCCGAGAGCTTGACCGGGCTTTCCAAAAATTCTTCCACTTCCGGCTTGCGATAGGGACGCGAGTCGTCATCCGGATCCGTTCTTTGTTTGACCGGCTCAGGCTTTGCTTGTGGGGCAGAGGCGGTCTTGCTCTCCAGCTCCACGTGATCGGAGATATTGGGCATATTCTCAGCTTTGGGCTTTGCCATCAGCTCATCGACCACCACGGCCGGTTTGCTCTTGGTGATCTGCGGCTTTGGCTGACTAAATCCGCTCATTAGCCAGCTCTTGATCCGCCCAAAATCCAAGATTAGGATCAAAGACAGGATCATGCTCCCGACCAGGATAATACGCGCACCCAGATCCTTAAAAATCGCCGCTAACAGCCGATACAAAGTAAGCGGGATGATACTCTGCGAATAGTTCGTGAGCCTCGCCGATAAGAGTGCCTGCACAAAAAACAGCACTACCAAAAACAAATATGCCTTCTGCCGAGAAGATCTCAGATCGGGATCTACAAAGTATTGAAAAGTGACGCCACAAATGATGATAAAACCAAAAAGAGCAAACCAATAGCCAAAAATATAGCTAAAAATGAAGCCAAATAACACTCCAAAGACTCCGATCGGATTTGCCGTTTCTGCCCCGCTATCACTAAACCAGCTGAAGATATTGCCGTTATCCGCCAAAGTCTGCATATCCTCCGATAGGCTGTTGTAGCCCATCAAGAGCGATATTATCACTAAAAGCGAGATCAAGCAGATCCCCGCTGAGATCAAGCGCTTCTGCGTCTTTGAAAGTGGCTTGCGCTCTTTCTTGGTCTTGCTTTTTGCGGCTTGTTTGCGTTTTGCCATGCTCCTTCCTTAGACGTTGAAGCGGATATTGAGGATGTCCCCGTCCTTGACGATATAATCTTTGCCTTCCAGACGGAAGAGTCCCTTTTCCCGCAGGTGTTTTTCACTGCCATGAGCCATGATGTCATCATAGTTAAAACATTCAGCTCGGATAAAACCTCGTGCCAGATCACTGTGGATCTTGCCGGCGGCGGTGACAGCATTTGCTCCCCGGGTGATGGTCCAAGCGCGCACCTCGTCTTCACCCACCGTGAAAAACGAGATCAAACCCAAAAGCTCATAGCAGAGCATAGTCAGCCGATCGCGGATGGAAAGCTCCATGCCCATATCCGCCATAAACAGATCAGCCTCTTCAGGGCTCAAAGTGCTAAGCTCCTGCTCAAACTTCCCGGCAATCTTCTCAGCCATAAATCCGCGCTCGCGCACCTTCGCCAGCAGCTCTTCCTGCTCTGAAAATCCATCTTCTGTGGTATTTAAGAGCACCAAAAGCGGCTTGGCACTAAAGAACTGGAATCCGCGAATGGCCTTGGCCTCATCTTCCGCCAGATCCATATCTCGGATGCTTTGGTTTTGCTGAAGATGCTCCACGATCCGATTCAGCGCCTTCTCTTCGATCTGGATGGCAGGAGTCTTGACCCCGCGCTTGTAGCCCAATTGGATCTTCTCAAGCCGTTTCTCTGCCACGACCATGTCGCTGAGGATCATCTCATCCTCAAAATAGGAGAGATTCTTCAGGGGATCCACCGCGCCATAAAGCTGATCCAACTCCTCATCCACATAGGATCTCAAGATCAGGACAAAGGCCTCGCAAGACTTGATCTCCGAAAAGATCTGAGATTCCGGATTCTCGCCCTCTTTGGCAAAGATCCCCGGAAAATCGTGAAATTCCACATTGGCATAGATAGTCTTCTTGGGTTTATAAAGCTCGCTTAGGCGGGTGATGCGCTCATCTGTGACCTGTACCACTCCGATATTTGCCTCAGAGGCAGGAGGAGTATATTTATCAGTCTCGTGCTCAGACTCCGTGAGAGCATTGAATATCGTGGTTTTACCGCTTTTTGGTGGACCGATCAGGGCTACTTTCATCTTTTATCCTTGTTCTGTTTTTTCTTTGAACTTGCCGCCATGTAAAGGGATCTGACCTCAGGCGGCAAAAGCGGGCGCCAACGCCCTTTGGGAAGATCTCCCAGATGGATGGGGCCAAACTGCAGACGCTTGAGCATCTTCACTTTGCCCCCCACAGCCTCAATCATCAGCCGGATCTGCCGTTTGCGACCCTCGGTGATGATCATCTTCAGGCTCATCGAAGTCTCATTTTCACTTTTCACAAAGACCGCCGCAGTCTGCGTGAGCCCACCTTCGATCTCCACTCCTTTGCGCAGGTTCTGCAAGGCAGCCCGCGATAGCCGAGGCTCGATGTCCACCTTGTAGACCTTCTCCACCTTGTGACTGGGATGCGTGAGCTCCTTGATCAAAGCGCCGTCATTTGTAAAAAGCAAAAGACCCTCACTGGCCTTGTCCAAACGCCCGGCATAGGGCAGAGATCTAAACTTCTCAGGCAAGAGATCATAAACCGTGCGCCTCTCATACTCATCCTTTTGGGAGACCACATAGCCCGAAGGTTTGTTCAGGACGATGAAGATCTTTTCCTGGTCATGAGTGAGCAATTTGCCCGCGTGATAGACCTTATCGTGCTCAGGATCCACCTTTTGTGAGAGATCCCGACAAGTCTCGCCATTGATGCTGATCACCCCAGAGAGTATCAACTCCTCCGTTTTGCGACGACTGCCCAAGCCACAATCCGCCAAAAAGCGGTTTAGACGGACCTCTTTACCAGGCTTCGAGGCTGTTTTGGACGACTGTTTTGAAGATATTGCTGAAGATTTCACTAAGTGCTTCCTCTTTTGAGGTGAATCTGGCTGTGCTGTCATCCGATACTTTATAAAGCTCGGTGACGCGCATAGAACTGTTTTCATAGATCACCTCGTTTCTTACCAAATCGGTAAAAATCACGCTGATCTGCATTATCAATTGGTAATCCTGAACCTGATTTGCACTGTCGTAGCTATATATCTTTTCCTCAAAAGACAAGATAGTACCTTCCAGATTGCAATCCGGATCCTGTGTCACCATTTTTAGACGACCATCATTACGCACCGACAACGACAAGTCGTTCAGGGCTTTATCTGATAGTCCAAATTCGGCGCTTTGATTCTCAAATGGCTCCACCCGGATATTTTTTAAATGCGGGTAAGCATTTGAATATACTGAGTAGTAGCAGCCCCCAAGGACCACCAAAATCAGACTTGCTAAAATAAATCTCTTGACCATATGATATATCCAAAAAATTCTCGCATACTTGTCAAGATAAACTTGCTTACTTGCATAATTACTATATTTTTTTGTTAGTTAAAACAGGAGGTGAACTCATGGCTAAGAAGTATATTTCGAAAGCCGAAGCCGCAAAAAAACTGAAAGTTTCCGATCGGGTCATCCAGGAAATGATCAATAGCAAAATCTTCGAAACCAAGATGGTGGGAAAAAACGAAAAAATCGACGAAGATTCCCTCAACGAATGGCTGGAAAACCTCAATGAAAACGACGAGAAGATGCTCGCCCTCAAACGCGTCATCTGCCACTTTGAGGAGTATATGCGCCCCGAAAACATCTTCCTCGATTTCCACGCCGAAAACAAGTTCGACGCCATTAGAGTCCTGAGCGAAAATGCCAAAGATCTCAAGCTCGTGCGCGATGCCCGCTGGCTCTACGAAGTAGTCGTCGCCCGTGAAGAGCTCATCTCCACAGCTATCGGAAACGGCGTAGCGCTCTTGCACCCACGCCACCTCCATCCTTCAAAGATCAAAACCCCGTCCATCCTCTTCGGACGCTCAGATGACGGAGTGGATTTTGACGCTCCCGACAATAAACCCGTCAATATCTTCTTTATGCTGCTTCTGCACAACGACAAACAGCACCTCTTCTCCCTCTCCTATATCTCCAAATTAATCATGAATCCCGGAGTCTTGGAAAGCTTCATCTCTGCTACCAGCCCGGAAGAAATCCACAAAACCCTAACCGTCACCATGGAGCAAAATCAATGATGAAAGTCCGGATAATCCTCGGAAGCAAAAGCGACCTCGAGATCTGCAAACCCATCACGGCAGTATTGGAAGATTTTGGCGTGAGCCACGACTTCCACATCAGCTCTGCTCATCGCAATCCCGAAAACACCATGAAACTCGCTCAAGACGCCCAAAAAGATGGCTTTGGAGTGATCATCGCCTGCGCCGGAATGGCAGCTCACCTCCCGGGTGTGATCGCCTCACATACAGCCCTGCCCGTGATCGGCGTGCCCATCCAATCCGGAGCCCTAGGCGGAATCGACGCGCTGTATTCCATCGCCCAAATGCCCCCCGGAGTTCCGGTCGCCACTGTCGCTGTCAATGGCGTCAAAAACGCCGCCCTGCTCGCTATCCAGATCCTGGGAACTGAAGATAAAGAACTCAGACAAAAATTTGTCGATTACAAAAATAGTCTAAAAGGATAAACAAATATATATCAATTAGTTGTGGCGCCGGCAACCCCCGGCACGCGAGTTTTACATCTTTATAAATGAGCCTGTCTCTCAAGATAAAGCTCTTAGCTCAAAATATAGCTTTCTAAATGCTTGCAAAATATGGGCTGCTCAAGCCTTGCTCACCCCTCGCTCACCGGTCGAGCGTGCAAGCGGTGAGAAAATAAGGACTTAGAGTTCTTAGTTCTTAGTTCTTAGTTCTTAGTTCGTAGTTCTTAGTTTGTAGTTCGTAGTTGGCGCGGCAAATCGGATGTACAATGTACGATTTACGATCTACAATTAGGTGTTGTTGCACAAATCGGAATGAGAATTGAGGATAGATACTTAAGGGGTCGTTACCCATATCGATTGCACAATGTACGTTTTACGTTGTACAATTAAAGTGTAGCTGCGCCAGTATCTGCCTTATTACTACAAACCCAAAACCAGCCTTCCATTGTAGAAGCGACATCTTGTCGCTTTTCATCCAAACTACCTAGCAGCCCCAGCTTAGTCATTCCGGAACACGAAGCGAAGCGATTCGGGGTCCCCGCAAAATTGCGCAGCAGTTTTGTGGGGTGGTTTCGGGGTCCCCGCAAAATTGCGCAGCAGTTTTGTGGGGCAAAGAAGTGTATCCGGAATCTATAGAGCGAACAGCATTGGGCGGCTAGAAGCCGCCCCTACACTAGTCATTCCGGAAAGTCGAACGGAGTGAGGCTTATCCGGAATCCATCTAAGCAGCTCAAGCTTATGTCTGCGTTTTGCCGGTGGCTAAAGACCACCGGAGATCATCTTTGCATTGTATAGCTTCGGAGTCCCTGCAAAATACTCAATTCACACCCTTCATATTGGCTACACAATATTCACAAAAACCGGCAGGTCAATCACATCCAGCCGATATACAGCTTCTGCACCGAGATCTTCCCAGAGCCATGTTTCACATGAAACAATGCAGCGGCTCAGCACGGCAGAGATCCCCCCAACAGCCGTGAAATACACAGCCCCATATTTCCGAA
>Ga0334898_1002479_pt1 | contig 16805 bp, 22 predicted proteins | sample GraSluR3_MG_10_FD_207228 | JGI IMG/M metagenome (GOLD analysis project Ga0334898, IMG submission 207228) | Sludge microbial communities from methane-producing bioreactor in Wageningen University, Netherlands - Granular Sludge_3_08-R3 | ecosystem: Engineered > Bioreactor > Anaerobic >... | reverse complement strand
TAAGCGTGGTAAAAACTACTACTGCCAACTGAAAAACCCGCAGACAGGGAACCTTCTCCCCGCAAAAAGTACCGGAACCAGCGACCGGGAAAAGGCGGAATTCATCGCCCAGAAATGGCTCTATGAAGGATTCCCGAGCGCCGGCGGGGAATCGGTGCCGGCAAACCATGTTTTTACCGTTGACCAGGTCCTTTCCAGCCTCAAAGATATTCCCAGCCTCACCCCTGCCGATGTTTCCCGGTTCCTTACATTCTTTGAGAACCAGGGACTCCTACCTACGCAAAAAGACGATGACAGCCCGCAGTTGATACCGTTCCTCCTCGACTTCTGGGAATGGTCCGGCCCCTACGTCAAAGAGAAAAAAGCCTACCAGCAGTCAATCGGTCAAAACCACGTCCAGGACATGCAGCGCCGGATAAGGCGCTACTGGAAGCCCTATTTCAATCAGATTGACCCGTCCTTAAAACTTTCCGGTGTTATCCGGGACCAGTTGCGGGAATTCTCGATATGGCTTTCCAAGCAGCACAAAAAGACCAGGGACAAAGAACGGCGGGAACTGCCGGAGGTTATATCTCCCCGGACCTGCAATATCATTCTAAAGGCCGGAACGGTGGCCATAAATTGGGCGCACAATAACGGATTGATCGTCAACAACCCGGCGAAAGGATTAAAGAAATTCGGACTCAAGGTAAAAAGGCGGGGGATCCTTTCTGATGACGAAATGCAAAAGTTATTTATTACAGGAGACTGGAAGAAGAACGAAGGAGCCCGCCTGGCTTCTCTGCTTGCCTCACAGACCGGCCTTAGGATAGGGGAGGTGATCGCCCTGCAGGTCGGCGACATTGGAGCGGATCGCCTGTTCGTCCGGCACAGTTACAGCAAAGTTGACGGCTTGAAATCAACGAAAACCGGGGAGACCCGGCAAGTACCCATACTCCCAGAAACACGAAAAGCAATTCTTGAATGGGCGCAGAAGAACCCTTTTGACTTCGGGCTGAACAGTTTTGTTTTCTTCCAGGCTGACAACGGGGAAGCCCCCATGCGGGCGGAAACTATCTCCGCACGGTTCAGGGGAGCAGTAGAAAGCATTTTAGGGGAAGATGAGAGAAAGGCCCGGAATATCGTTTTCCACGGCCTCAGGCACTACTACATAAAGAAAATGAGCCTGACCCTTGATAAGCGGGCAATGATGCTGTCAGGGCACAAGAGCGCCGCAGTATTCGAGAATTACGCGGATCACGCAAGCGCGGAGGATTTCCAGAAGGCAGCCGCGGCAACCGCCGAAGTATTCGGGCGGGTGCTGCAGTTTAAAAAGGAGGATCCGGCATGACCATAAAAATTACAGAACAAGAGGCATATCTGCTTGAAACCTTTCTCCGCCGGGCAACGTTCGACGATTTTAGGCGACGGGCGGAGGATGAAGAGGAAGCGTACCGGATGATATCCGCAGCCGAAAAGCTGCGGGCGGAATTGCACAAAGTGTGAACCACCGCGCCCGTATGGGAGCGGATAAAAAAAACAGCCCCCCGGAAAGGTTGCAGCTTCCAGGGGGCGAATAGGAGGCCAAAGATGGCAACCTCTTGTAAAGCATTATATCACGAATCATCGGAGCAGCTCAACATTGTGACGCCTGAAAGTGACTGGCTGGCAGACAGCGCATGTCAGGTCCTGGAGATGATCCAAGCCCGCCTTGAGTCAGCACCGACCGCGAAGGACAGGCGGGTCCTGGACAGTGCGGCAGAAAGTTTTTTTCAGGCGTTGGGGGTATAGCATGAGGCTATCATATTGCGATATCCTCGACGACGGCGAACGGAAAAATATTGATGCCACGCTCACGACAGACCACCCAGCAAGCCACTATGGCGGGCCCGTAATCGTCCTCCCGGACGGCGGGGTCTTGGATTATCAAAGTGCCGCCCTGCTTGACTATCAGATAGAAGAGGCTTCCGCAGAGGAAATTGACCTACTGACCGAATGGCGCCGACGGATGCCGCCGTTAATGTGAAAAAGCAGTTAGGCATTTTAACGCAAGTACACAGGCCCCGGGAAACCGGGGCTTTTTTATGTCATAAAAGAATATTTAAAAATTGAAGTTTCTTAGACAGAAAAGTGTCTAAAATCGCCTTTTTATCCTTCTTGTTATTAGAGGGGTTGATTGGTGATGACTTTAGATAAAAAAAGACAAAGTTTTTTGGTCAAAAAAGTGACCAAAATCGCCTTTTTTGCGTCCTTATTAATAGGGGGGTGAAAAAAAATACTTCAGTGTCCTGCGTGGAAGCTACCCATAGGGTAACATAGGGTGACATAAGGGGACATAAGGCACTAGATGTAGTGTTAAGTGACTTAAATGAAGATAATAAGCACCACATATAGCGTTTAACCCCTTGACGGGAACTGATAAAAATAGTACAATGAATACGCAATTTGAGAGAGTACGAACTTACGACCTTGCCTATCCCATAGCCTCATCTCGGAAGAATCTAAAACTATTACGCCAAGGATGGTGATATGAAAAAAGACGAAATTTCCATTGAGGATGCCCGGAAAAGGGCGGCTCTCACAGTTGACGAGTTTGCTTCACTGACTGGAACGTCAACGATAAGCATTTATCGTCATACCAAAAGTGACAAGATTCCCGCTATCCGTTTAGGTGGCCGCGTAATGATCCCGCGCACCTATTTCGCTCAGTTTATCGGGGGGTGACCTATGACGAAGTTACCCGCTTACCTTGTCGCCGCAGCTGAGGAATTTCAAAAAGCATTGGAATCGTCTCCATTTGTTGACGCGACCTTGTCCGTAAGAATTCAAAACGGAAAGGCCGTACACGTCGAAATCGGAACGGTTATCAAACATAAGCCTGCCGAGTTGGCCGGACATGCCGGAGCGCGCTATGACTCCGGCCGTTGACTACCTTCTAAACTGGATAAGCGACTATAAAAAACGGATTTTAGAATTCCCCGGCCTTGATACAAATTCCATTGACCCATTCAGCGACGATTCTATTCGTTTCGACTTCGACGCGGGCCGCTTAATCGCACAATTAAAAGATGGTGAGATTATCCTTCACAACGCGACACACCAAAAGAAAGCGGAAGAGCTAATCGAGACCCCGACTCATGGCCTGGCAGAGAATGTACTTACCCCTCACTTAGAAGGTGATTATATATTTGAAAGAACCAACAATAGGGGCGGGGGGCAATGGTACCGTAAGAACGGGGTTGTCTGGGAACCTGAGTACCAAATCAGAATCTTGGAAAGGGAAGTTCTCGAAGCCGAAATATATGCGGCTCACGCGCGACTGGATGCGATTACTTTCGACGGTAAAAAAACCGCTGATATTTTCAAAAAAACCGGTAAGGCGATTCAGAAGGCTCAGAGTGTAGATTTCTTGAATAAGACAGAAGAGATCCTACGAGAAGCCCTAGGCGTTGATCCTATTGCCTGGAACAGTACCCCGGATACGTTGCCATGTACTGATGCCCTGATTGATTTTTCTGGTCCCAAGATAAAGACCAGAGAGCCGGAACCAGGGGAATACTGGCGCGACCCGGTACCGTTCACGGCAGCTGAAATCATCGAGAGTCCGCACCCTGTAAAATACGAGAAGTTTCTTTTCGAGATTTTCCCCGATTTGCACACAAATTTGACTGCCCGGTATTGTCGCGCCGCTGCTATTCGCGGAACCGGAACGAAAAGTATTGTTATTGCCTGGAATTCCCTTGGCAACGGAGCCAAAAATACAGACTTTGACGTCCATTCAAGAATGACAGGATCCGGGATGTTCGCTTTTCCCTCAGGGGCCCTTGTTACCAGCAAGGGGGACAGCGGGGAAAAACGCTTCGACAGTATCCGCCTACGGGGTGCCCGTTTCGCGGTGTTCGACGAAGTGACCGGAGTTTTCGATGTTTCAGCCCTAAAGAGGCTCACGTCATTGTCAGAGATCCGCGGTGAAGCAAAAGGTCAGGATGCAGTCACATTCCAGCAGACATGGTGCATTTTTATCTTAACCAATGAGTTACCAGCTTTTTTCCCTCCGGATGATTCAGCCTTCCTGAATAGGCTAATCGTTATTCCCTATCAATCGGTATTTTATGAATCCGAGGAACAACGGCAGCAGCTTCTTGAGCGTGGGGCAGACCCGGAGCACCTGCTTCCAGCCCGGGATAAACGCGAGATCATCGCCGAACTGGAACCCGAGCGGCCCGGAATACTCCGAACGATGATAGAAGATGCCATCGCACTACGGGACGAATACGGCGGTAAAGTACCGGAATCCGACCTGTGCAAACATTCCAAAGAGAACTACCGCAGCACAAACGACAGGGTAGAATCTTTCCTTGATGAAATGATTGTCCGTGATTCTTCCGGGAAGATCGCAAATTCCCGCCTTCTCGAATTGTACCAGCAATTCACAGGGGATAAACGAACCACGTCACAAACGCTGGTTAACCGTATTAAGAAGAAAATACCCGGAATCGAGCCCGCAGCAGTCGGAAAAAGTCGCGGACAAGCTGGAATTCGGGAGGTTGTCGATGCTTAAAGAACGTTTTTACCGACACTACCGACACTATACCGGAAATTCTATTTCACTACTAGGAAAAAACACTCATAGGGAACAAAACAGAAAAACGCTTTTAGTGTCGGTAGTGTCGGTGTCCGGGGGCCTGCCGTGGACGCACTGAAGATCCGCAAAATCTTGCCCCGGCTGGGAAGCGATGCTCCCGGGGAAGTAATCGCCACCGTTGAAGCTTTACGCCGAGCCTTGGCCGCTGATGGTCTGACATTCCATGATCTTGCCGCAGCCATTAGGGACGACAACCAGCCGGAACCGGTCGAGATTATCGAACCGGAAAACTCAGCAGACTGGACCGAGCTTCTCGATTCGTTGATTGACCAGGAGCTCTGGTGCAACTCCTGGGAAAAGCAATTCCTCTTCGACGTCCGAAGCTGGACACGTTCAGGCCGCCGCCCTTCACTGAAACAACAAAGGCTGATTCTCGACATTGCCGAAAGGCAGGTCTCCGCATGAACCACAACCGGGAACCGCGCCCCCCTTGAAGGCGGCCGACCGACAGACAGCCTTTGCCGTATGGCAGGGTAAAGAATTTTGTGAATACATAAGGATTTTTATATGAACGAAATAAGAACAGGTGAAGAGATCGCAAAACAGCGACTAATCAGGGAAAAGGCCGACCACGCAATGCGCCGGCGGAAGTTTTACGAAATACTGGCCCGCCGGACAGGTCGCAGTCTTGAAGAGCTTCTCGCAATCGCTGACGAAGCACGTGATGCAATCGAGAACGAGAAAAACGAAGGAGTAACGAATGAATGAAGAAAATGAAAGCGTTTTGGTCCGCCACCCGAACGGACATATAAGCCGAATGAATAAACGCGTCGCGGATAAAATGATCCGGCGACCTGGGCACACACTAGTCCTGGAAATGCCACCTCTACCGGGACGTATTTTTGAAAACCTGGACACGGAGGAGGGGAAATGACAGAGACAAAATTGATGTATGAAAGAGTTGCAAAACTCTTAGACGATGTAAAAGCGAAAAAAGCCGAAATCACCGCGCTTGAAAAAAAACTTGCCGACGCATACGCCGAAGACGGAGACGCGGTGGTCGTTATGAAAGACTTGCAGCTTTCACGGGCTGACCTGGGCGCAATGCTCGGGGCCCTAAAAGAGCTCGAGCAGAAGGCGTTTGACACGCAGCTCCGAGAGCATACCGAAATGTCAAAGGCGGTCGAAGAGGAAGCCCGCGCGAAATTTACTTCAACTATGGAGGATATCGCCTCTTCTCTTCGTGCAGTTAAGAAACCCCTGGGGAAGGCCCTCAAGGACCGGACGATCACAAAAAAGACTATGGCTCAAATGCTGGATGCCGTCGCTGACACGATATGGGCGGCAATGCTGGCAGAATTTAACGAATCGTACAAAGAGACAGTTCCCTGCTACCCATCGAAGCCCGTCCCCAGAGATGACCAGGGGGACCCGCTTGATGCTTTTAAGGTGTTGGCTCAATACGACGGGGGTAAGCTGCGATGAGCAAACTACAGAAAACGGACGGTCTTTTGACCGTCAATCAGGCTGCAAACCGGGCCGGGGTTCCTCAGCGGAAAGTACTCCTGCTCGTCTGGAATGAATTGATTTTTTCGCGGACTGACGCGGAACGCGGATACCTTTTATCTCCTTCCGTTGTCGAAGAATTGCCCCGGCTATGCCGGGAGCACTTCAGCCCGAGTACCGGGGAATTCTTGGCAAACGGTCCGGTTATCGCGGATTTTAAAGCCCGGAGCGTTTCCGGGGTAACAACAGAACATTATCGAGGTGTCTTATGAAAATAATCCATTTTAGCGGAACTATCGGCGGGGAACTTACCCCCGCCTGGCTTCGGTCGGAACTCCAGAAAATGAACGGGGGGCCGGTTGAACTGCATATCAATTCACCTGGCGGTCAAGTTTTTAGCGGTCAAGAAATGATCGACGCGGTACGAAATTACGCCGGACAGATAACCGCCCGGATTGTCGGGACAGCCGCGAGCATGGCAAGCGCACTGGCCGCCGCCTGTGATTCGGTTACCGTTACAGACCAGAGCTCCTGGATGATACATAAGGCCGCCGGGGCTGCTATGGGGAATTCCGATGACTTCCAGAAGATGCAGAAGGTTCTTGACGGAATAGACAACCAACTGGCAAACCTGTATTCCCAGAAGAGCGGAAAACCTGTCTATGAAATTCTGGAATTGATGCGGGTCGAAAGCTGGTACTTCGGAAGCGAGATTCTCGAAGCGGGTTTCGCAGACTCATACACAGAAACCGGCTCCGCTATCGGAAAGACTGCCGCTCTGATCGACGCAAAAGCCCGGTTCCGCGCTGCGTATTCTCCACCATCTCCCGCAGAGATTGCCGCCTATGCAGGAGCAGTCCGCACACCGGCAGCAAAGACCAGGATAATCCGCCCGGATGACATCCTGGCCGCAAAGATCGCCCAGATGCCGATTGAAGAGTATCTCGAATGGGCGGAAAAGGCGGGGTATTGATGGAACCGATACTTTGGGCGAACGCAATAAATGATCCGAAGGGCGACGGTTACGGATACTCGAATCATACACGTCAGATGATGCACGCACTACAGAGGGCCGGGGTAGAAATATCCACGGCCCTGGATGGTTCCGCAAAGATTGCCGTTCACCTTACCCCGGCAGATTTTTATGAACCTATCCCGGGGATGGTAAACGTATTGTTTACGATGGTAGAGACAGCGACAATTCCAGGGCACCTTCAGATCGAGCGAGAAAGACAGCCTGATGTTTTTATTGTTCCTTGTGAGCACAACCGGCGCATCTTCAAGCAATTCTACAGAGGGAAACCCGTACACGTTTGCCCCGAGGGAATCAACCCCGCAGAATTTCCGTATTACGAAAGAAAAGAGCCGGCGAAAAATAAGCCCTTTCGATTTCTGTTTGTCGGAGCACTTAACGACCGAAAGGGACTTACCCGCATTGCAAACCTGTTCAATGAATGGCTTGGAGGCGGCGACTTACCCGACAATGCACAGCTTTACCTGAAAACGACGAATCTCATTGACATCGGACTGTCTGAAATTCACTACCTGAAACCGGACGAAAAGCGGGTCAATTTCAAGGGATACAGGCCGGCACCTGGGGAAAACCCCGTTCTCCCTTCAATGGTTATTGACCAGAGGAACATTGATACAGCAGAGCTATGCAAACTCTATCATTCTGCCCACGCTTTCATTTTGCCTACAACTGGTGAAGGATGGGGATTGACCCTGCATGAAGCCCTGGCGACCGGCTGTCCTGCTATCTGGACTCATTGGTCCGGCCCTGTGGATTATGCGGATGCAGCGATAGGTTTCCCCATAAAGAAAATCACCATGACCCCTATTGAATTTGCCGATGGTGGCCGCAGTACCGGAACTCTACCCGACATAACGGAAATCAAGAAGCGGATGCGGCACATATACGACAACTACCCGGAAGCCCTGAAACGCGGGAAGAAAGCAAGCGATAGGATGCACAACCAATTCACCTGGGATCATGCAGCACAACGGTTTGTTGAGATACTCGCAGCCGTGCAAGGGGGATAAAATGGATATATTTGACTTAAAATCAAAAGGTACTGTGAGCATACCCCCACCCGGTCATGGGTATTTCCCCACACCCCGGTGCAGACTACCACAGTGGAATTTTTTTTCGGGCCTGCACGCACGTCACTCCGGGAAAACATAACCTATATATAGGCTAAGGGGCATATAAGTGTTTTACCTATATAGAATTATTAAGCAATTCAGAATTCCACAGCCCGTTATGGTAACACCTCGGGTCGTGCAGAGGCGGGTTTTCTGATGCACAACCTTATAAAAAATGTACCTGAGGAGCCCTTGAAGGCTACCAGACGGCGACCAGGGCGCAGGGCTTACACTGAACAGACAGAGCAAACGCGTTTCCTCCAGCTGACCGGGCAGCTGGCCGACCTGCTACGCTCCGATGACTGGAAACGGAAAAGCGACGTCCTCCGATTATGTAAAAAATACAAGGTTGATTTTCCGTTGTTCGCCGAAACGCTGCGTCTGGCAGAAAGCGACAGCGGGAATTTCGTATCCTGGCCTAATGAATCAACACCACAACGAGCACCTGACGAAAATTGACAGACAGCCCCGCTCCGGCGGGGTTTTTTGTTGCTCTAAGCGCGGACAGACCTATCCGCGCTTACCTCCGACGATCGTCGGAGGTTGCACCTGGACAACGTTGTCCGGGATTTCTCCCGTGGCTGAAGGCGAATTGTAATTTTGGAACTAACACGGCCGCCGTAATCTTTCACGTGAGCAGCTTCTTGATCTTGGAATGAAAAGGGCGGAGCTGTTGGAGGAGAAGGCGAAAGAAAAGGAATATGAAAGGAAAACCACTTTTCAGAAATCTGAAAAGTCGAACTTGCCAACAATTAACACCACAAAAGAAATGGCCGACTATGCCGGGGTATCAATCGACACGGCAAGCAAATACAAAAGGGTGAAATCTCCTGCCTGATGGTCTCGGGGTCTTATGGATAATCGGTCGACTGGCCGAAAAAATGAAATTCACAGAAAAAAAGTGACAGTAAAACACCCTCTTTTTACCGATAAACCTGCTAAAACTTGTTAAAACTTGCCATAAATAAAAGTTGACAGGGCAGTGTTAAGGCCTTATACTGTATGAAGATAGTCTATAGATGACTAAACATGTTAAAGCGTTAGGGCGGCCTTGTAATCTCGGGGTCGTCAGTTCGAATCTGACAGTCGGCTAACCTTAAAGCTCCCTTACGGGAGCTTTTTTATTGTACTGTAAGGAATTACGTGGTATTATTGATGTGCGTGATTTTAGCTGACAGCTGATGTATATGTAAGAAAAATAATGGGAGGATGCTTATGATAATTGAACAAAAGCTGAAAGAACTGCAAATTGTTCTTCCGGAAGCAGTAAAACCGGCTGCAATGTATATACCTGCAAAACAAATTGGGAATGCACTGTATATATCGGGACAAATTCCCTTTAGGGATAATGAGTTGGTTTACACTGGAAAAGTTGGGAGCGAGAGATCTCTTGAAGAAGCTCAGGATGCGGCGAAAATATGTGTTGTCAATATTATCGCTGCAGCTAAAGAATATTTGGGTGATTTGGATAAAATTAACAATGTAATTAAATTACAGGGATTTGTAAATAGTGAAGCAACTTTCAATCAGGCACATATTGTTATAAATGCAGCTTCCAAATTGTTATATGATATATTCGGTGAAGCGGGAAGGCATGCACGTACCGTTATTTGTACAAATGAGCTTCCGCTGGATGCAAGCGTAGAAATCGAAGCCATAATCGAGATTAAGGATTAATAGCTCCTCGCCGTTGTATAATACTATTTCGAACTGAATTATTACGAACTCTTGTTGTGGAGAACATAGCATGAATATTCGTCGAATAGCAGCTTTTTCAGATGGTAATCAAGGAGGTAATCCGGCCGGAGTGTGGATCGGATCATCTCTGCCGGCCGAGTCAGAAATGCAGCGGATAGCATCAGACGTCGGTTTTTCCGAGACTGCATTCGCAGCCTTTGATGGTGAGTCTTGGCGGGTACGTTATTTTTCACCTGAATGTGAGGTTCCCTTCTGTGGGCATGCAACCATTGCCCTGGGAGCAGTATTGGCCATAGAAAATGGGGACGGCGTCTCCAAGCTCAGACTCAACGCCTTTTCCATGCTCGCAATCCATTTGCTTCCGGGGTGTTTACGAAGACCCCGCGACTGGTGCAGCGGCGGCAGCTTTCGCCGGCTATTTACGCGACATTAACTGGCCATATGGGGGAGCCATAGACATAATACAAGGTGAAGACATGGGAATGCGTTCCATCCTGCATGCTGAAATCCCACCAGTGCCCGGCAGCTCAATAAGAGTCTCCGGTACAGCACGTGTTATGGCCCCAGGAGAAAAAGCTCGCACTGTATAAGATTATAAGAAATATAGCAAACGACTGGAACAGAAGCGATTGTCATGTTTTACCTTATTGGAAGAGAAATATTTGGGTATTCTTCTTTGTCGTGGCATTGGAGAAAGAAGACAACAATAAAGTATTTTCATCGATAGTAATCATTACTTCAAGGACCAAAAATATTTCAATTCGGAAGTAAAACGCAATTGACATCCGGAACGACTCGTTTAGAATGGTAGAAATTAAAAGCGAGGCCTATTATGTTCAAGATTATAGAGATAATAGATAAATATAAGATAAAGATATTCGTCGGCCTGCTTGTATTGTATAGTATAGGGACCATTGCTGTTATTGAAGCACCGGAAGTCGGTGTCCAGCATATTATTTTCATATCGGCTCCAACGGTACTGTTCTCTTTAATCCATTATCTCGCCGGAATTACTATTGGCCTGGTGTCAGTCCTGATTGTACTCATTACCCATTTTGGACAACAGAAAGTAACTTTGACACTGAATACATATGCTTTGTACGGCGTCGGAATCATGATAAACACCGGGATGTCGTATCTGGTGGGTACCCTGAAAGATGCTTATCTACAAAACAAGAAGGTGTTTCATGAGGTAGAACAGTCAAAGGCGAAGTATCAGAAGGTTGTGGATAACATTCGAGAGGGCATGGTCATCGTTGATACAAAAGGATCCGTGATCTTCATGAACCGTTCCGCGTCGACGATGTTGAATCTTCCCATAGACAATATTGGGTTTAGATTTCTTGATGCCTTTGAGACCAGCATTCCCTTTGGAGATGACAGCGGAGTGGATGAGAACGGACTGGGTTCTGTGACCGAGTATATGCTTGAATATGATCATCCGGAACTTGGAATTCGGCAGATAGCTGTAGCAGAAACACCATATTTGAACAAAGCAGGTAGCTTATCCGGTAGTTTGAAATTCTTAGAGGATGTGACGGATAACAAAGAGAATGAGGGTACGATTGAACTTCTAAAAAAACGGAACGAATACCTTTTTGCAGAACTGCACAATCGGATCGCGAATAATCTTACGGCGATTAACTCGTATATCAATCTTTATCTCCGGAATGAAGATATTTGCAAATCAGAAGGCTTGGATAAGGTTGATGACATAATAAATACCATGGCTTTGATGAACTCTGAGTTTTTCAAGAATTTCCAGACACAGACTATAAATTTGGAATCAAGTATAACCAGGATTATGCATGATCTATCTGAGAAGTATTATTATAGCATGGTTCATGTGCAATTATTCCTGATAAAACGGGATGTCCATATCGATATAGCGATCCCATTCGGTATGTTCTTTACAATAATGTTCGCCACAATCTTCATTATGCACCGGGAGGAAGTAAGCAAACCCGCGATAACAGTTAAGATGAGTATGGTCGAGAATAAGACTGAGCTTCAGATTATCGTGGACAAGGAGAACTTCTTTTCGAATCTGAGGGATTGGAACACCGGAGCGATCGAGAAAGAGATTGCCTATGCTCTGCTTTCACAGTTCGGTGGTACTATTTCTATGGTCCCCGGTGCCGGCAATTCCGTTAAGCTTGTGTTTTGATAGAATCTGTAAAGATATTCAGTAGTTATAAAAAATCTCAACACGACCCGCAGAGGATTTACTGTAGCGAAGTCTGTCCAGGAGGGACTGAGTGAATCCTCCCAGTTCATATTGATCGAGCTCCTCGAGGTCTATCCAGGCGTATTCCTGGGCTTCATCGTTCAGGCTTACCTCTGAGCCGTTGGTTCTGCAGAGATAATCGATGAATATAAAGTGCTTCGGTTCGTGGAAGGTCTCGCTGAAGATACTCTCCTTGATGCCCAGAAGTTCTGCGGAATGGATCTCAAGACCGGTTTCTTCTTTAATTTCTCGCCGAAGGGCATCCTCCATTTTCTCACCCAGCTCTATGTGTCCCCCGGGAATGACCCATTTGTTCTCCCACTTATGGGATTTACAGAGCAGGACTTTTCCTTCCGGATTCAGGATCACGGCGCCGACGGTTGGTTCTGGATAACTCATATGTAGTAGAGAGTATCAGAATGGCGGGGCAATATGGAAGAAGCTGTCAAGGTTCATATACCAAGTAATTGAGAAAATATATCATTTAAAGAAAAATAATTGATTTGATGTGAAAGTTTTATATAATGAAACGATGACAAATCGTGATATGCATAAGAATATTATTAAGATATTGGGCCTGAGCATAGCCCTCATAGCTGTTACCTTTGTGGTGTATGAAACTGGCGGAATAAAGCACGTCTATTCACATTCTATGTATCCGATCATTTTGCTTGCAGGCTTCTGGTTTGGATCAAGGGGTGGAATTATCATCGCGGTTCTTGCCGGCCTGATGCTTGGACCAAAAATGCCGATGGATGTATCCACCGGAGACTTGCAGACCTTTATCAACTGGATATACAGGCTCTTCATTTTTGTTGGAACCGGTGGAATATGGGGATCCATTATTGATTACCTGAGGTCCCGTCTCGATATGTTGAAATGGTCAAGTAAACACGATCCGGAAACAGGTATCGGAACCTTATCTCTCTTCGAAGATCATTTTTCGCAGCTACAGGAAGATTCGCCTGAGGATAATGAAATCGTAGTGTGCTTATGCTCCATCGAAAACTATGATGAGATCGTAAGCACCTTCGGCTTGAGGTCCGGGGAATCTGTCATGCTTCAATTCGCTGAGAGGGTGGGGCAGTACTGTCCGGAGGGATCATCTGTTTTTCTTAAGCGCATGGGAAAATTGATTATCCTCATTCCGGATTTCGAAAGAGATATCGACACGGACCTTGCGCCAAGGATAAGACAGATCACAGTCGATCCTTTTCATGTGGACGATATCCCAATTCACTTGGAATTATCAGTGGGGCTCCTGCAGACCAGTCTCGGAACTGATGATTGTGCCCTTGAACTTGTAAGGAAAGCGACCATCGCACAAGAGGAAGCGCAGCATCTTGATAGTGAGTTCATCTTCTATACTCCAAATTTACAGGCAAAACCAAAGGAAGCTCTTGCTCTTATCGGGGAGCTGCGACGAGCCATAGATAATGATGAGCTGTATCTTGAGTATCAGGCAAAGGTAAGGGTGAAAGACAGACAGCTCATCAGCACTGAAGCTCTGGTTCGTTGGAGACATCCAAGCCTGGGGATTATAAGTCCAGGAGCATTTATTCCATATGCTGAGCAAAGTGATCTCATAAACCCCATGACAGAGTGGGTCATTGAGAAGGCACTCCAGCAACTTAATCAATGGCAGGAGCAGGGGTTTTTTACTAAAATCGCTATCAATATCTCAACCAGAAATCTTCAAGCAGGCGGTTTTGCTGATCGTCTGAAAGAACAGCTTGAGAAATATAACCTAAGTCCGGAATCAATAGAGCTGGAAGTTACGGAATGGACCTTCATGAAGGACCAGAAGAATGTTCTTGAGGCCTTGGACAAGTTGTCCAAGATTCCAGTTTTCATAGCGATCGATGACTTCGGAACTGGCTATTCCTCCCTTCAGTATATTAACCGGATTCCTGGGAATTCCTTGAAAATCGACAGATCCTTCATCAAGCAGATCGATACTGACCCGGGAGTATTCCAGGTTGTTCGTGCAGCTGTGAGAGTCGGTCATGCCCTTGGAATGGAAGTTGTTGCAGAAGGGGTTGAGACGGATATTCAGTACAACATGGTTCAGAAAGCTCAATGCGATGCTGTTCAGGGGTATTATATTCATCGGCCGAGTAACCCCGAGTCACTATACAATCAGTTTAGGGGAAAGAGAAGTAAGTAAAAACTAACAGGCCATACGATTGTAAGTATACTCGGGATGGTCTTAACATTATTAATTTTTATTGCTCACCTCAGAATTGATAGGAGTTTGATGAAAATTATACTTTTCTTGACAAACCTTTTTATATTAAGCCTTTGCTTTATAAATGTTTCTGAATGTGAAGAATTTGAGATAAGAATTGTAACCGAAGAATGGGCTCCATATAATTATTTAAAAAATGATTCCTTAACTGGATATTCTGTTGAAATTGTAAATGCATTAATGGATATGGCAGGAAAACGATATAATATAGAACTTCTTCCGGGAGTTAGAAGTAAATACATTTTAACAAGCGAAGAAAACATTATGATGTTTACTGTATTTCGTACTCCGGAACGGGAGGATCTATATAAATGGATTGGGCCAATAGATTCAGGATCGATATTTTTTTATAAAAGAGCGGACAATCCGTTAGAGATTAATTCTATTGAAGACGCCAAGAATGTAGAAATTATTGCATGCCGTTATGCAGGTCTAATCCCTGACTTATTATATTCTATGGGCTTTACCAATTTGGAGACTTCTGCGATCGATAGTATTCAGATCTATACCAAACTATTACTGGGACGATGCGACCTGGGCATTAGTGATACTGATCTGGGTGTTATTTACTATCTGAAAGAAATAGGTGTTCCTACTAATACCTTAACTAAAATCCCGATTAAAGTATTCGAAGCAGACTTATATATCGCATGTAGCATAGATATGCCTGATAGTTTTGTAGATGAATGGCAAAGAAATCTCGAAATACTAAAACAAAGCGAAATGTTTGAAGACATTCGCACTAAGTATTATCACTAAGATACATTGAAAATTGCCTCTATTACATCAGAACATAAACAGTCATAGAAATACATTAATTACAACCATACAGCCCAATCTCCAAAATCAAATGTTCCGCTACCATGTTTTAATGTACCGTCATTTTGTAACTTTCGAAAGGCGTCACGCATTCTTATAAGAATCTCAGGGTAAATATCCAGAGAGTGATGGGCCGGAAAAACTCTTTTTACAGGCAGGATCGATATCCTAGTAAGGGATTTGAGGTATGCTTCCGGATCGGTAGAGGGATAATACGCAAACAGCGTATCTTTATAAACCAGGTCCCCGGTAAAAAGGTATCCTTTGTCTTTTTCCCAGAAACACATATGTCCCGGGGAATGCCCTGGTGTATGGAGAACCTGTATATTACGGCTACCAATATCTATTGTTTCTCTATCCTTTAATACCTTTGTCGGGTTACCCTGGAAGAACTTGTAATCATTGACATCATAACCTTTAGGGAGTTCACATCGATCAACTACCATTTCTTTAATTTGATCTAAAGTGAGTGGGAATTCTCCATTCAGCCAGTTAATCTCATCCTGATGAGCATAAAAATCTGGGAAATATTCATGCCCTCCAATATGATCCCAGTGAATGTGTGTAGCCACGGGGGTTATTGGTTTATCCGTCAGCTTAATTACTTCATCATAAATATTGCAGATTCCGAGTCCTGTATCGATTAAGAGACTATGCTCCGACCCATTCAGAAGATAACAATGGGTTTCTTCCCAATGCCGATATTCACTGATTATAAATGTTTCATCGTCTATTTTATCTACTGTAAACCAATCACTCATGTATATCCCCTTATAAGCTCTTTCTCAGATAAGTATACTTTAATTTGTTCATTAAGAGATTCCGACGGATAAATTAAAAAATGTTTCTGAGCCGGATCCTATTAAAAAAAATTTCATGTTAATTCTCGAGTATCTTACCATTCAAAAAAATCGTTAAATGATTTCTAAATAATTTGAATCCTGTGTTGAGCCGCACAATGCTTCTAAGCTTCTTTGAGCGTAAAAGCGTTTCCAAAAAAGTCATTCTGTCTCCAAAAAGTATATTCTATGAAGAGAGAAATAGCATGAAGCATGTGCCCCGAATAGAAGACAGGCGTATACTCTGCTATTTTCTGGAAAACTGAATTAATACGAATATTCCTAACATGATCTCAAGGATTATGGCAATAAGAGGAACCCAACTATATTTCGATGTTATGAAAATAGCGGTTGGTCCATCAGCACCACCAATAATTCCGATTACAGCGGAGTTATCGCTAAACGATAAATACATGATCGTTTGAAAAATCGGCACGAAGTATAATAGGAGAACAATAGAGTTTATAATAAACAGGCAAAGTACGATTCTCTTTTTCACCGTAGATCCTTCTTTAATCTCTTTACTCTATCTACAATTGAATGATTATGTTGTTCAGTAGTTACATTGGGATCTTTCAGATTGTACCATAAAGTACATGGTAATTCTGAACATTGTCTGCAATTTTCAATTCTCTTTATAGTTGTGACACAATGATAAACTGGGCAAGAACCGGTATCAATATATCCGGACCACCAGACTTCGCCTCGAATAATATTACAGCCGCGACATTCTTTTTTCTTGAAATAATCACATTCAGA